>Ga0315312_1000169_pt1 | contig 101960 bp, 95 predicted proteins | sample TDP7_MG_FD_203629 | JGI IMG/M metagenome (GOLD analysis project Ga0315312, IMG submission 203629) | Freshwater sediment microbial communities from Lake Towuti, South Sulawesi, Indonesia - TDP7 | ecosystem: Environmental > Aquatic > Freshwater > Lake > Sediment | place: Indonesia: South Sulawesi...
GAGCGATTAGCTCTAACTTGCCAGTGGTTCCTGTGCCATTATAAGATGTAACATAAAGAGTGCCATATATCTGTACCGAATTACTGTAACTATGGGTACCGTCTAAGGTATAACTTTCACCGGCAGGGATAATTAAGTTTTCTGAGTCGTCAGTTATAACTGCTAAGGAGGGTTTACAGGAGAAAAACAAAAAACTAACTACAAAGAAGAACAAGAGTCTTGCTTTCTTCATTTACGAAAATACCTACTTGTAAGAAATTAAGAACTACTGGTTACAATACATTAGTATAGGGAATAAACAAAATTTGTCAACAGTTTCTGCATAAAAAATTTTGCAGTTCTCAAGTAGCCAAAGAATTGAGTTAGTTCAATTTCTGGAATTCAGAAATAAAAAAAAAAGGAGCAGCATAAGCCGAATTCTGTTTTAAGGGACCATTTCTCTTGTTCCGCTGTTACCAGCAGAATCAATAGCGACCTACCGTTTTAGCTAATAGCCATTAGCAAATAGCCAATAGCCATTAGCAAACTTTTGGTCTTGCTCCCAAGTAAGGATTTAGCCGTTTCACCTGCCTCTTCGGCAGATCGCCGATGAGGCGACCTCTCCTTATAAGGCAACTCATCCAGAATACTGGATGCTTGGAACCTCTCAGTTCCAACCGTCTCTGTTCGCACCTCTGCCACTGCTCCGCAGTGGAAATCCTAAATTCAAAATCCCAAATCCTAAACAGTATCCAATATCCAAAAAATTGTGAATTTGTTTAGGGATTAGAAATTAGGATTTAGAAATTTCATTGCAGAGCAATGACGACGGGTGTTACCCGCTACCCTTGCCGCTGCTCCGCAGCGGAAATCCTAAATCTAAATTTCTAAATCCAAAACTTTTGTAACTAAAGAACTTCGTCTTTTCAGTTTAGAATTTCGAATTTTGAATTTAGTGCTTCCGTTGCGAAGCAACGGCTGGGAGTTCGGACTTTCCTCCCCGCCCTTTATGACGCACTCTACTTCACCGCTCCTCTGCTTAACTTTGAAGTCCATAATAAAGGGCGGGGCGATCCCCTGCTGCTCCTTCCTTATTGTCCGATTACACAGATTTTTGAGAGATGATTACACAGATAAATCTTGATGTTATTTTAATCTGTGTAATCTAATATTAATCGGTGTAATCACATTTCCGAGTCAAAGAACTGCTAAATTTATCGCTTGATTTGCCAATTTATCTGCCAGTTTGTTTTCCTTGCGTGGGATATAGCAGAATTCTGCTTGGGAAAAATTCCTACTCAATTTACGCACTTCTTGTAACAAAGCGAATAATTCTTTATCCTTTGTCCGGTATAAACCATTTATTTGATTAACTAAGAGTTCGGAATCAAGACAGAATTTGATTTGTTTTACTTTATATTTTTTTATTTTTTTAAGTGCCTGAATTAACGCCTGGTATTCAGCAACATTATTAGTAGCTTCACCAATATATCCGTTAATTTGGGAAATAATTTTACCTTTTTCGTCACTGACAACTATACCGATACCTGCTGGTCCGGGGTTACCCCGGGAAGCACCGTCAAGATAAACAATTAATTTTTTCATTTACTCACCAATACCGGCAAACCCCGCGCCATCTCCTAAGAAGTGAAACATTTTGCCGGAGTTACTCATCCCGCTTGTTTGTTCTCGCCTTTCACAGCGAAACATTTCTCTAAGGTGTGGGGTAAATAAAGAATACGTGAACAAACTTCACAAGTAACAATTGTTTGGTTTTTATATACTTCGTTAATTAAATGCGGGGGAAGAAGCATACGGCATCCGCCACAATGATTATCCTCAATTGGCACTACTGCCAGTCCTTTTTTACTCTCCCGAATTTTTGTATATCGTTGAAACAAAGAGGAAGAAATTTTCTTGGCAATATTTTCTCTTTCCCTTTCTTTTTCGGTTATTTCTTGAGAAATTTTTGCTATTTTTTCTTCTAATATTTTCATTTCTTTTTCACTTTTTTCTTGCTTGGTGCTAAACATTTTTGTCGTCTCTTTGATTTCTAAACTTAAATCTTCTATTTTTTGCATTAATTCTAAGATTTTTTCTTCAATTTGGTTTTTCTCTCCTTTGCTTTTTTCAATTTCATTAAGTAAAGCCCGATAAGCTTCGTTGGTCTTTACTAAGTTTAACTCGGTAAAATGTTTACGAATATTCTGTTCTCTCGTTTCTAATTCAATTTCTTGGTTTTTTCTTTCCAACTGCAATTGGGTAAGATTCTTTTTTAGTTCCTCAATTTTATTTTTTTCCTCTTCAAGCAAATTTTTAATTTTTTCAATTTGGATAGGTATTGCTTCTCGCTCATTTTTTAATTGGTCAATAATTTTATCAATCTCCTGTAATTCAACTAAAAAATTTAATTGTTCATTCATTACTTTTCATTTGGGCAAATTAGATTAATTCAACGAGATTACCTGAGCACACACTAAAATGGATGGCACAAGACTCAAACTTGTGACCTCTCCGTCACCAATATCGTGGGCATATCCCGACTTGAACGGAAAACTTCCTCGACCTGCCCCGCACTAAAAATTTGTGGGCATATCTGGATTTGAACCAGAGACCTTTGCGATGCTTGCCCCGTTAGAAATGGGCACTACAGGGCTCGAACCTGTGACCTCTGCAATGTGAGTGCAGCGTTCTGCCACTGAACTAAGTGCCCGAATTTATTTCTAACGGGGTGAAAGCGCAACGCTCTACCCACTGAGCTATGTGCCCATTTTCAGTACGGGGTGAGTGTGAACCGTGCACTCTAACTCGCTGAGCTATCCCTCTAAAAACACAAATTGACACAAATTTTATTACTACCTCGTGAATTATCACAAATATTTATTCGTTCCCTATTCGTGTTTATTCGTAATTCCTTGGGCCCTACAGGATTCGAACCTGTGACCGTCCGGTTATGAGCCGGATGCTCTGACCGACTGAGCTAAGGGCCCTTTACTCTCAATGGAGGATATCCTCCGATTGCGCTCCCCCGTAAAAGAGCCTGTGGCTCTCTACGGGGTCGCTGTCCCCTCCTTAAGAGGAAATTTAGAGATATTCGCGCAAGGATTTACTTCGTGTAGGATGACGAAGTTTACGGATTGCTTTCATTTCGATTTGTCGCACTCGTTCTCGCGTAATATTGAAAATTGCACCCACTTCCTCCAGAGTACGCGGATAGCCTCCACTAATACCAAAACGAAGTCGGATAATCTCTGCCTCTCTCGGGGTTAATGTCTCCAATGCCTTTTCTACTTCTTTTATTTGTAAGTAACGCCAAGCGGCCATCGTTGGGGAATAACCTTTTTTGTCCTCAATAAAATCTTCTAAGAAAGAATCTTCGTCATTTCCAATCGGTGTAGTAAGTGATATTGGTTCCTGCATTATTTTCAAAATCAAACGTATTTTTTTTACTGGCAATTTCAAACTTCTTGCATATTCTTCCAGAGCTGGTTCCCGTCCTTTTTCTTGACGGAACTTACGGGTTAACTTAGTAATCCGTGAAATTATATCTTTCATATGGACTGGAATACGAATTGTGCGTGATTGATCAGCAATTGCCCGATTTATCGCCTGCCGAATCCACCAAGTAGCATAGGTAGAAAATTTAAATCCTTTTTTATATTCAAATTTTTCTACTGCTTTAATCAGTCCCAAACCGCCTTCTTGAATTAAATCAGCAAGTTCAATATTTGAGTTTATATGTTTTTTCGCAATTGAAACTACTAAGCGTAAGTTCGCCCGAATAAGTTTAAGTTTATCTTCAAGAATTAAATTTTCCAATTGATGAATTTTCTCCGTGATTGTTTTCAACTCCTCCGCTGGCACCGGCAACGATTGTTTTATTTTCCGTAAACGCAAAACTGCATTGCGAAAATTGAGAAAAGTAGATTCTATTCCCGTAAGTGTATAACCGGTAGCTTGCCGAAAAGTAAGCGGGGAAATTTTGCCAGTTTTCGCTTGGTGATATAAATTTTTTAATTCCTCACAAGACATATGTAATCTTCGTTCATAGCGTCCAGTTTCTTCCTCGTGTTCTTTAAGACGCTGAGCAAGATTCTTAATTTTATTAGTTAATTTTCTAATTTTTTCTTGGTTCAAATTCAATCCACTGATACGTTTTACTATCTTTTTCCGCAATTCATTAATTCGGGAAGACATCTTTTCGCGCATCTTTTCGGATAGATTTTTCTTTTTCAACTGTTGACGAATTTTTTGGATATGTTTCTCATTCCGGTTAATCAGCCTGACTGCTTGTTTTACTTTTTGGCGCATCCGCCAAAGTTGGGTGCGTGATTTTCTTCCTCGCGGCATCAATTCTTTAGGAGTCATTTCTTTACCTTGGATGAGTACCCCCCAATTACGAATTTCGCGCATTGTGATCGGTGATTCTAAGACCGAAAGACGTAATCTTTTTTCATTTTCACTGATGTTTTTTGCAATTTGTACCTCTTCTTCACGAGTAAGTAATGATATTTTGCCCATTCCCGAAAGATACAATTGCAATGAACTTGCTACTGTTCCCTCAAGTTCAGGTACTACCCCTTCTTCCTCTGTTTCCAAAGTCGCCGATCCAACCGGCATAGCTAAACTTTTTTCTTCTTTATCCAAAATTTTTATTCCTAAATCTTCTAAGGTAAGAAGAAGATTATCCAATTCCTTACCGGAAAAATAGTCCTCAGACAAATAGCGATTAATTTCTTCATAAGTAAGATAGCCAGTTTCCTTACCCCGGGCAATTAAATCTTTTAATAAATTACGCGGTCGTCCCATTTTTATTTTTACTCCTTCAAGAGGTGAACTGATTTTGGTTCACACTCACCGATTAAATTTCTCGCTGAGCCTTTCAATATTTTGGTCAACTCTTGATATTCTTTATATTTATCTTGGTCGAGAACCATTTTACCTTCAAGCATTGCATTAATCTCTTGAGCAAGAGTTTGCCAGCGTCGTTCCTGTCGTCTCCGTTTAATTGTCGAAACCAAACCAAGAATAACCTTTTTCTTATCCTGATATGGTTTCTCTCTACAGGCTAATCGGCTTATCCAAGAACTGTCCTCTTCACCTAAAATACTAAATAGATAAGTAGGAGTTAGTTTATCACTCGCGGTAAAAATGATCTTAGCTAAACGAATATAGCCCGGGTGAAAAAAATCATCCGGTTTTAGTTTATCAATTACTAAACTAAGTAAAGTGTTATCTTCAAGAAGTAACGAAAATAACTCTTCTTCCGGGGAATTAATTACTCCTTCTCCTAATTCAAGAAAGGAAGTTTCTTCATCACTTTTTATCTTTTTTTTCTTTAGGTTCTTCAATCTCTTCACTTCGGCATTGAGCAATCCTTCTTCAAGGTCAAGTTCCTCGGCTAAATAATGTATTTTTGCCTGTTCATCAAGAGTATCTCTTATCTTCGCAATCAAAGGTAGAATTTCCCGCGCCACAGCAATTTTTTCCTTCTTTAGAGAAATGTCATGTTTACTAATTATTCGTTCTATTTGAAATTCAAAAAAATCTTTTGCCTGCTCAAGAAGATTAAGGAAGAATTCTTTCCCTTTCTCTTGAAGAATCTCATCGGGGTCACATCCGGAAGGAAGAATTGCCACCCTCATTTCTATCCCTGTTTCCAAAGGAATTTCTATATCCTCAATCGGTAGACCAGTAATAACTATTTTACCCATTCCTTCAAGGTTCTCTTGGGAACGTTCCATCGCTTCCATTCCTGCCCGGTCACTGTCAAAAAGCAATAAAACTCTATTTGTATATCGGCGAAGGATTTGCATTTGTTCTTGAGTTAATGCTGTACCTAAGGAAGCAACCACATTTTCAATTCCCGCTTGATGTAAAGCTAAGACATCAAAGTATCCTTCACAAATTATCGCTTGGTTTTCTAAATGAATTGCTTTTGTTGCTTGAACCAGTCCATAAAGTGTCCTACTTTTTGAAAAGATTAAAGTTTCTGCTGAATTAAGATATTTAGGAAGACAAGTGCCTTCTTCCTCATTTAAGATTCTTCCCCCAAAAGCAATCACTCCTCCTCGGGAATCAAAAATTGTAAAGATTAAGCGTCCACTGAAAAAATCATAATGTCTATTTTTCTCGGGAGAAAAATTTAATAAACGTGCTTTTACTAATTGTTCTAACGAATAACCCTTTCTTTCTAAAGCGTCCCTCAAGATATCCCCAGAAAGAGGAGCATAACCGAGACGAAATTTTTTTGTTATTTCTGAGGAAATTTTGCGTCTTTTTAGATATTCATTCGCTATTTTTGCTTCCTCTAATTCATTTAGACACCAATGATAAAAAAGTGAAGTATCTTCATAAATTTGATAAAAAAACTTTTTTTCTTCATCAATCTCCCTAAATTCACGGTTAAGCATTTCTTCTTTAATTTCAATCCCTGCACGCCTAGCCACTTTTTTTATTGCTTCAAAAAAAGTTATATTTTCCATTCGCATTAAGAAACCAAAAATATCTCCCCCAACACCGCAACCAAAACAATGAAATATCCCTTTCTCTGGACTGACGATAAAGGAAGGTGTTTTCTCCGGATGAAATGGACAAAGTGCTTTGTAATTTTTTCCGCTTTGACGTAAATTAGGTAAGTATTCGCGAACCAATTCCACTAAATTTACTTTCGTACGGATTTTTTCTAACGTTTCGGTAGAGATACTCATTGGAATCTTTATTGACGAGTCCCGTTGCAACAATTAATTTATAACAATTATAATATATTATGGATTCAGAATAACATGGAATAAGAAAAATTAAAGTCCTGGAGCATTAAGTTGCTACGGGACGAGAATAACGTTGAAAACCAGAACAGGAGATAATTTCTAATTTGCCAAAATTTTTCTCTACTTTATCTAATAAAAGATTAAGTCCTAAACTATCTGAAGGAATATGCCCAGCAACAATTACATTAAGATGATATTTTTCGGCATTTTTATAATGTTCTTCACTTAAGTGCATCGCCACAACTGTCCCTACACCTGCTGAAGCAAGTTTTTCCATTGCTTCCGTTGAACCTTCAGTGCCACCGGTCATATCGACAAAAATTTTCCCTGTATGTCTATCCTTTGAACCATTAAGAATTAAGGGACTATGTCCTTCCTTAATTGCATTTTTGTATTCCGCTTGTTCTTTCAAAATTTCTAACACTTCCTCCAATCGTTCTGGTTTTTTTTTATCAAATAACTTCTGTAAATAAGTGCAGACATGATTATCTGCGGGGGTATGGACACAAAGAAGAGGAAGATTAAGCAACCTCGCTGTATCAACAGTACGCATATGATTACGGGGTAAAATTTTCCGTGTCACTTCCTTAATTCGTGGTTCGGTTATTCCTTCAGCAATATTTATTGGCACACCAAATTGCGAAAGGATATCCGCCTGCATTGACATTACTTCATAAAATGAAGCATAAGCATGTCCAACTGGATGATGGGATAAGATAAGGTCAATTTTTTTACCACGAGTACGAAGAATATCCGCGAGAAGTAACTCGACACTTTCAATATCAATCCCAACAAGAATATTCCTAATTTCTTCGTCACCCTTGCCGTAAACAATACGCGTATCCGCATAAGGATTATCCAATTTTTCCAAATCAAATTCTTCTTTTTCTTTAGAGGAAAGTTGATCAAATTTTATTCGGAGACGTTTCTGTTCTTTAATAACCTTTTCTTTACCCCGTGGATCCACTTCAATACCTTCTTCAATTACAAACCGATAGAGTTCATTTAGTTTCATTTTTTTAAAGTGAGATGTCTCTTCTCTTTATCGGGAATAAAATCTTTTTCTCTTCTGTCGACGAAGAGTTTCACTTAGTTTTCTTTTTCGCCGCGCACCTTCACTTTCAAAAAATTCACGCCGTCTAATTTCTTGAAGTATACCATTGCGCTCACATTCTCTTTTGAACCGTCGTAATGCTTCATTAATTGATTCACCTTCTCTAACTGTTACATTAACCATTCAATATTTATTCACCCCTTCCTCCATTTTCAATGTCCCAACTTTCGTGGGAACGACTGCGTTCCTCCGACGTCACGTCGGGGTCCCTGTCCCCCTCTTAAGAGGTAATTAGCCGGGGGGCCAGGAAAATTTCCGCCCAGCTAAAAGATGAAAATGTAAATGGGAAACTGCTTGCCCTGCATCTGGACCTGAATTGCAAACTACCCGAAAACCATTTATTGCTTTTTTTTCTTTTTCCATTATTTGACGAATTGCTAAATAAAGTTTACCAATTACTTCCTCGTTTTCTTCGCTGATTTCTAAAATTGAAGAAATATGTTTCCTAGGAATAACCAGAAGGTGCAGGGGTGCTTGTGGATTTATATCCCGAAAAATAAGCAATTCATTATTTTCGTAGATAATCTCAGCTTTTATTTTTTTCTCCACAATTTGGCAGAAAATACAATCTTCCATCTCTTGAGGTAATCACCTCTTTATATTATACTAAAATAAATATTTTTTTCAATACCTTTCTCATCAATTAATTTTTAAATGGACAATTTCGTTTTTTTCCCCACTCTTCGTGTAGACACGGATATAGTTACTTGTAAACCCAGAAAAAGTGCCATCTTTCTCTTCTTTGTCTAAGAGAACAGCCATCTCTTGAGCAAAGAATTTTTTCCTAAACTCATTTTGTAAATGATGACTTAGAGCAAGAAATTTTTCCATTCGTATCTTTTTTATTTTTGCTGGCACTTGCGAACCGAAGGTAGCCGCAACTGTCCCCGGACGTGCAGAGTAAGGAAATATATGTATTCTACTGAATCCAACTCTTTGGGCAAATTGATAACTGGAAAGAAAATTTTTTTCCTCTTCTTGAGGAAAACCAACAATTATATCAGTAGTAATAGCAATATCCGGAAGATAATGGCGTATTTGTTCAATCTTCATCCTAAATTCTTCGGATGTATATGGACGATTCATCAGTTTAAGGACTTCATCGTCACCACTTTGTAATGGTATATGTAAATGATGGCAAATTTTTTTAGATTCAGCAATCAACCTAAGTAACTGCTTGCTTATTTCATGTATTTCCAGCGAACTTAAGCGAATCCGATATAATCCTTCAATTTTTTCTAACTCTTTAAGTAAACTTACCAAATCCCACACCTCGCCCCTCGCTTGCCCTGCATCAAATTTGGTGCGGGGTGCCTGATACCTTCCCAACCTTATCCCGGTAAGCACTATCTCTTTATGCCCGTTAGCGACAAGATTTTTTACCTCAGTAATTGTCTCTTCAGGACTACGATTCCAAAGTTGAGGGCGGACATAAGGAACAATACAGTAAGAACAAAAAGCATCACAACCATCCTGAATTTTCACAAAAGCACGGGTTCGCCCATTAAAACCAGTAAGTAGAGAGCAGTGAGTAGAGAGTAGAGGGTAACCTAAATGAGAAAAAATGCTATCTTTTACGGGTAAGATTTCAATTCGTGAACTTCCGCCACAGGCGGAGCGAATTTCTTCCGGAGCACGAACTGCATAGCAACCGGTAACAATTATCCGTGTTGAAGGATTAGCCCGGGATATTCTTCTTACCAGTTGGCGACAATCAGCATCCGCCTGATGAGTTACAGTGCAAGAATTGATTACACAGAAATCTGCTTTTTCAAAAGAAAAAACTTCTTCTCCTCCCGCATTAATCAATTGCCTCTGAAGAAATCTTGTCTCATATTGGTTAGTTTTACAACCAAAAGTATAAAAATAAATTTTTAGCAAACCTGATCACCTCAACTCCTTATATTCGTAAAGAACAAGTGCGGTAGCAATAATTGCCGCGGTCTCACTACGCAGGATATTCTCACCTAAACCTACCGAGGTAAAACCATATTCCTTAGCTAAATTTATTTCTTCTTCGCTGAAGCCGCCTTCCGGACCGATGAATAAACTAATAATTGAAGGTAGGAAGTGTAAATTTGAAAATATTTCTTTTAAACTTTTACTCTTTTCTTTTTCCCAGAAGATAAGGTTCAAAACAGAACTATTTATTTTTTTTAATGCCTCAGAAAATTCTAAAGGTAAATTGATTAAAGGCAATCTTGCACTACCACATTGTTTTACTGCACTAAGAGCAATTTTTTGCCAACGAGAAACCTTGTTCTTGCTGGTTTGCAAATTAAGACGAATAACCGTATTTTGGGTAGTCAGAGGAGTGATTTCATCTACACCAAGTTCGGTAACTTTTTGGATCAGGTAATCCATTTTTAACTTTTTTAATATCGCCGGGAAAAGATGAACTCTCACTTTTGACTCAGGTACGGAGATTTGAGATAAAATTTTTGCTTCTACTCCATCTTGACCAATTCTTTCAATTTCAGCAAGATAGAAACAAGGTGCATCTTCACCAACAAAAATTTGTATTTTTTCACCAACTTTTTTCCTGAGAACACAGGTTAAATGCCTCGCCTCCTGACCGACAATTCTAACTTTGTTTCCATAAACATTTCTTTTGAAGACAAAAAATTGAACCATTTAATCAGAGTTTTCTCCAGAAAGATGTCCCAACTCACGGAGAAGTTCCTTCTCTCTTTCTCTAAGTTTTGTCGGAACCTGAATGGTCACTTTGACATATTCATCACCCCGTCCACGGGAATATAAAGAAGGAAGACCTTTACCAGTTAAACGAAAAATCTTGTTAGATGGTGTACCGGGAGGAATCTTTAATTTTACCTTACCATCTAAAGTCGGGACAGTTACTTCTCCACCTAAACAAGCAACCGGAAAACTTATTGGCACTTCACAATAAAGGTCATCTCCTTCCCGAGTAAATACCGGATGTTTGATAACATGAATTACTACATAGAGGTCACCGGGTGGACCGCCTAACTCACCCGCTTCACCTTTACCCCGTAAACGGATAGAAGTACCGGTATCTACACCAGGGGGGACTTTCACACTAATTTTTGAACTTTTTTTCACCTTTCCTCGTCCTTGACACTCCGCACAGGGAAGTTCAATTATTTCTCCAGTTCCATAACAACGTGGACAAGTTTGGGAAAAAGTAAAAAATCCACCAAAAGCTGAACTCACCTGTCCCCGGCCTTTACACTGAGGACAAGTTTTTTTTCCTGTCCCCGGTTTTGCTCCGCTTCCCCGACAGACCGGACAAGTTTCAGTATGATAGTAATCAATCGTTTTTTCTGTGCCATGTGCTGCTTCTTCCAAAGTTATGGTTAAGGGATACTCTAAATCTGCACCTGACCGTGGGCCACGTCGTCTTCGTCCCCCAAAACCAAAAAAATCACTGAAAACATCCTCAAAAATACTCGGACCAAAACCTAAATCTTCAAAGATACTGCCAAAGTCTACACCACGGAAAATATCTTCATAGGTATATCTCTGGTCAATCCCGGCATGACCGAAACGGTCATACTGCGCCCTTTTTTCTGCATCCGAAAGGACAGCATAGGCTTCCGAAATTTCCTTAAATTTTTCTTCCGCTTCTTTTTTCTTGTCCGGGGCTACTCGGTCAGGATGAAACTGAAGAGCTAACTTACGGTAGGCTTGTTTGATTTCTTCTGGCGAAGCATTTTTGTTTAGACCCAAGACTTCGTAATAGTCTTTCTTAACCGCCAAATATACTCACCTCTACCCCCGTAAAGATTTGTAATCTACGGGGCCTATTTTTCCTCCTTATATTCACCTTCAACCACATCCTCTCGTTTAGGTTTTTCTTCTTGGCTTTTGGCTCCTGGCTCCTGGCTCTCTGCTCTTTGCTTGCCCGCTGATGAGAAGGGCTCTTCACTCTTCGCTTGCTGCTTAGCCGCTGCCTCCCTGTAGATAACCTCAGCCAGTTTATAAGATGAATTCTGTAAGTTTTCCTTGCTTTTCTTTATTTTTTCAATGTCTTTTCCCTTAAGTACCTCTTTTGTTTCCTTTAAGGCCTCTTCTATTTTATCTTTTTCTGCCTGACTAATTTTGTCGCCGTGTTCTTTCAAAGAACGCTCAGTGGAATAAATTAGCGTGTCGGCTTCATTACGCAATTCCGCCTCTTCACGCCTTTTTTTGTCTTCCTCGCTGAACTTTTCGGATTCTCTAACCATTCGGTCAATTTCGTCTTTTGACAGTTTCATTGGGGCAGTTATGCGCATACTTTGCTCTTTACCAGTTCCTAAATCCTTTGCTGCAACATGAAGTATCCCATCTTGGTCAATATCAAAAGTTACTTCAATCTGGGGAATACCCCGAGGAGCAGGAGGGATACCGACGAGGTCAAAATGCCCCAGAGAAACATTATCCGTCGCCATTGGACGTTCCCCCTGAAGCACATGGACAGTTACCGCAGTCTGTCCATCAGCCGCGGTAGAAAAAGTCTGACTTCTTCTTAAGGGTATTGTAGAGTTACGGTCAACCAATTTCGTAAGTATTCCGCCCAGTGTCTCCACCCCTAAGGAAAGAGGTGTAACATCCAGAACAAGAACATCTTTAACTTCCCCCGCCCTTATTGCTCCTTGAATTGCCGCACCAAGGGCGACGCACTCCATTGGGTCAACACCTCTCTCAACTTTTTTCCCCACATAGTCTTCAACAAATCTCTGGACTGCCGGCATCCTTGTTGGTCCACCCACCAGGATTATCCGGTCAATATTTTCTGGTCTTAACTTTGCATCACCTAACGCTTGTTCAATTGAACGACCGCATCTTTCTACTACTGGATGAACTAATTCTTCAAGTTTTGCCCGGGTAATTGTCATTACCAGGTGTTTCGGACCAGTTTGGTCAGCAGTGATAAAAGGTAGATTTATGTCCGTGGTAAGGGTTGTGGAAAGTTCAATTTTTGCCTTCTCGGCTGCTTCCCGGAGACGCTGCATTGCCATTTTGTCGTTGCGCAGGTCAATCCCCGTATCCTTTTTGAATTCCGTAGCAATATAGTCGATTAGAAGATTGTCCATGTCTGTGCCACCGAGTTGCGTATCGCCAGAAGTGGACTTTACTTCAAATACCCCTTCTTTACCCATTTCCAAAATGGTCACGTCCAGTGTGCCTCCGCCAAAGTCATAGACCAAGATTTTTTGTTCTTTACCTACTTTTTCCAATCCATAGGCTAAGGAGGCAGCAGTCGGTTCATTTACTAACCTCACCACTTCCAGTCCCGCAATCGCTCCGGCATCTTTGGTCGCTTGTCTTTGATTGTCGTTAAAATAAGCGGGGACGGTAATAACTGCTTTCGCAATTTTTTCACCCAAATAATTCTCCGCATCCTGCTTAATTTTCTGCAAGATGAAGGCTGAGATTTGTTGCGGTGTGTATTCTTTTCCCCAAATTCTATAAATATGGTCGGTACCCATTTTTCTCTTAGCCGCCATCACTGTTCCTTCAGGGTTGGCAACCGCTTGCCTCCGTGCTGGCTCACCAACCAGTTTCTGTCCGTCTTTGGTAAAAGCGACATAAGAAGGGAACGCCTTCCCTCCGAGAGTAGTTCCTTCCGCCGAAGGAATAATCACTGGTTTCCCCGCCTCCATTATTGCACAAGCCGAGTTGGAAGTACCTAAATCTATACCGATAATCCGTGCCATTTATTTTCTTAACCTCCTTCTAATTAATTACAGATTACAAATTGCAGATTTAACTTTTCTTCGTTTATTTAGATGCAAAATTTTATGTTTGGATTCTTTTTTGTCCGTAGATTTATTAGTATTTGTCCGCAGTAATCTACTTAAGACTTTATCTGCGCTCATCGGATTCTATTTTTTTATCTGCGGTAATCCGCGCTTTCGCAATTTTTACCTTTGCTGGACGGATGACTCGCTCCTGAAAAATATAACCTTTTTGCAGTTCAGCAAGAATTATCCCTTCTTCTTTTTCTTCATTCTCTTCTTGTTCCACAACTTCATGGAAATGAGGGTCAAATTTTTTCCCTACCGATTCAATTATTTTCAATCCTTCATTTTTCAAAAAATTGTGTAAATCCAAAACAATCAGTTTTATACCTGAAACAATGCCTTCTATTTTTAATTTTTCATTTTTGTTTTGGAGACTCCTTTCCGCCTGCTCCAAAGTATCTAAGAGCGAGAGTAGTTTCGTTAAAACCATTTCCTTACCGTGAAGATATATTTTTTCTTTTTCTTTTTCAACACGTTTGCGATAGTTCTCAAATTCTGCTTTTAAACGTAGAAGTTGCTCATAGTATTCCTCTGCCTGTTTTTTCTTCTCTTCCAGTGATTGCCGCAGAATTTCCTGTTCAGCCAGTTTCTCTTCAAGAACAACATTCGCCCAATTGTTATTAACCGAAGAGGTTCCTTCTTGTTTTTTAGATTTCATTTACTTTACTCCTTCGGAGAGGAAATTCTTTCAAAACTTTATTTACTAAGTTGGAAATAAAACTTACCACGGAAATCATCTCCGCATATTCCATCCGTTTCGGACCAAGAATACCCAGAAGACCAACCGGTTGGTTATCCATTTCATATACCGAAGTTACTACGCTACAATCTTGTATTTCCGAAAAAGGTATTTCTGAACCAATCGTAACTTTTACTTTTCTTTTTATCTCATTAGAATTATTCAACCCCTTTTCTTCTTTTGATTTCATCTTTTTTATTACTGAATCCAACTCTTTTTTTAACCAAGAAGAAAAGAATTTTTTTTCTTCTATAAAACTAAATAAGTCACTCAACTTTTTACTATCTCTAAATTCAGGAACATTGAAGATATTGTTTACTCCCTCAAGATAAACTTTCTCTTCCCCTTTTGAAGAAAGAACTTGTCCCAAAAACCTTTTTGCTAATTGGAAATGCTCAATTTGTTTTTTTTCTTCGCGGTCAATCTCTTGATAAAATTTTTCTTGTAATTCGGCTAAAGATAAACCACTAAACATCCGACTAAAAATTTGAGAAAGATAATATAATTTTTCCTCATCAAGATTTGTTTCGTTATCTAATAAAAAATATTTGACTAAACCACCTCTTGTCAGCAAAGTAACTAATAATTTTTTTTCACCCGCCGAGGTAAAGTTTACTAACTGTAATATATTCCTTTCCCATTTTGGGGAAAAAACAAAGCCAGCGTAATGGGACAAACTCGCTAAAAGATGAGAAGTATAGTTAAGAATGTCTTCTAATTTTTTCATTCGTAAATAGTATTCACGATGGATACGGTCCTTTTCTTCAGCAACTAATTGTTGCACTTCAATTAATCTATCTATATAAAAACGATAACCTTTATCAGTGGGAACCCTTCCTGCGGAAGTATAAGGATGAGTAAGATAATCTTCCTCTTCCAGTTCAGCTAAACAGTTACGGACCGTTGCTGGAGATAGACCTAGTTTGTAATTTTCTGCAACCGTTTTTGAACCCACTGGCTGTCCGGTACGAATATAGTAATGAATCAAAATTTGAAGAATTTTCTTCTTTCTACTGTCTAATTCAATCATTTTCATTAAATTTAGCACTCTTTACCGATAAGTGCTAATTTAATATTATACTCTAAAGATAAGCACGTGTCAAGATTTCTTTAAAAATCAATTTACAACAAAAAAATAAATCTTTCACTGTTTCCTACTAATGATGACACAGTCACTTGTTGGAACAAGACAATGAGGTACTTTCAGAAAAGGAAAAATAACTCCAATAGGAACCATTCTCCAATTCCTTTTTTCTTTTATCTTCGTAACCACAGTTTCTACAAAACCAGCTTCTCTTAACAAACTTTCCAGAGTTGAAATTGACAGTAGTCTTACCAACGGTTTCTTCAATAATCCAAAAACTATTCTGAAAAAAACAAAAAGTAAATTCTGAATTTTTTCAAGAAATAAAGGTAGACAATTTTCCATAATAATTATCTTTTTCTGCTGCCCGAGGATGGCAAGAATTTCGAGCAAGATTTTTCTCAAAATAGTATTACTTTGTTCAATATTATTACCTACTAAGTGATGTAAAAAGGATCTACAAATCACTACCTCAAGACTTTCTCCTCTGAAAGGGAGCATTTCCGCATCTCCACAAACAGGATAAACTCTGGGGATTGACGGCATTTTCTTTAGTTGTTGATACGATATATCAAAAGAAATAAAAATATCACTTTTGTCAATTCTATAGTGTAATTCTCCACCTCCACCAATATCAACTACTCGGCCATAAATCTCTCGGTCAATTATCGCCTTTGTCTTTTCTCTTACATCTTTTGACCATTTACTAAATGCAAATTTGGAGTATTTTGAAGCGCTTTCATCAAAAAAAGTTTGAGTTAATTTTTTTTCTTTATCCACTTAAGTGAAAATAATTCTTTATTTTCTCCCATCTATATTGTGGATAAATTTCAGGCATAAAGAAAAAATTGGGCGGGTTTGGGTGTGACTTTTCTGCTTCCTTGGGAGAAAGAATTTCATAAAGGTAAACATAGTTCCTTGGGTCAAGAGCATAATGGTACCACCAGTTCGGAACCTGTTTTTTCATTGAATAAATTCCTTGATGAGGAATAGAAATATCAGCAATATCTTTATAAATTTCTTTCACATACTTGTTCCAAAATTCAAGAAAAACTCTCAAATCTTCGCCCTCCCAATAAAGCATATCATAACAAGCAAGTCTTTTTGCTTCCGGAACATTAAGAAGAATATGAGTAATTTTTTCTCTTCTTAACTTTTCCGCTAATTCATCACCATTTTTTGACAAACGACTGTATTCTACTATGTGTGTCCAATCACTAACAAAACTAAAAACAATTTGTCTTTCTGTGTAGAGCCCCCGCGCTTCACCAAGAAAAAGTATCCTCACTGTTTCTGGTAAATTCTGGTTAGCCCAGTTAATTACTCCATAGTACGGATTAGGGTAACCACCCCGTTGAGTAAAGAGAAACTCCTCTTTTGACTCTAATCCCAACACAAAAGGCAGAGGATTCTGATTCAGTTTCTGCATCAGTAAAATAAAATATATATTCCCAAGAAAAACCAAGGAAGTAACCGAAAGAATAACTTTCTTAAAAATTTGGGGAACAGTAACTTTCGAAATATAAATAGCAAGAATAACGCTGATTATTGGAAGAGAAGGAATAAAATAACGTAAATAACATATCCAAAAAGCCCAAAATATGTATAAAATTGAGGAATAAAATAACAAAAGTTTTGTAATTTTGTCAGGTTTTCCAAAAAGAAACAAAAATGGTAGAGTAAGTAAAAATATCGGTCCAGGAATTGGTTCTTTAGTATCCTGACCCATCGTAACTGTCCAAGGGAAAAGAAAAATATTTTTCGGTTTTAAACTGCAAGCTTCAAGTGGTTTAAATTCTCTCAGTCGCAACTTACCAATAAAATCACAAAAAAATGGGAATACCGGATTCCCAGTATTGATAGTATTTTTTATCAACCAGGGTAAAAGCACCAAAGTACAAATTGTCCCAAAAAGAAAAGCGTTCCTTAATGCCTTAGATATTCCCTCTTTATCAAAATATAATACTTTGAAAATTATTATAATAAATAACCCAATAGCACAAATCACACTGGTGTATTTCCCACCCATAGCAAGACCAGCAAAAATTCCAGAAATAATTAACCATTTATGGGAAGTAATTGGGTGAGAAGGTGATTGGGTGACAGAGTGACTGAGTGACCGCCTGCCCGCCGAAGCTTCAGCGAAGGCGGGGGTGATTGGGCGATTATCAGTTTGACACCAGTTGATAAAAGCAAAAACAGCTAAAGTTTCAAAAAAGGCTAAACCTAACTCTATTCCTGCTCTCTGAGATACCATTCCCACAACTGGAATAGTATAAAAAATTACTGCTGCAAGTAGACCAATCTGACGGTTAAAATATTTCCTGCAGAAAACATAAATAGTAATTAGTGTTAAAACGCCTAACGAAAAATGAATTAATTTAGCTAGAATATCATCCTTTAATAAAAGTCCAACAGTGTATAGAAGAGAAATGTTGTAAGGATGCTGGGATAGATAGTTATAAGGAACAACCGTAATCCGGTGATTGACAATCCAATAATTAGGGACACCTAAATAATAAACCAGAGAATCATAATATGTATCAGGGCTTAATGCACCAATTAAAAAAATCAATCCTGTTAGGAAAAGAACTATTATCCAGAAAATTTCAAATCCCACAAATTTCTCTCTTTGAACAAGTAGTGACAATTTTTGTTTAACTATTTCCCAAAGACCAATAATACCAAAAATAATCAAAAACACCCAAACCAAACTTTTGTAAAGTAATCCTACTATTCCTATACCAAAAATAAAGAAGATTAATCCTCCCAAACCCAATCCAATTGAAAAAATAAAATTTTCTAAAGAAAATTCCTTCCCAAATTTGAACCATTTAAGTAATTTCTGACCTAAACCATATCCTGCAAATAAAATTAGTAGCAAAATAAACATACTTACAATCTGATTCCCTAATATTTTTAAATAACTTGGATTCAGCGGATTGGCAGGATAATTTTTAAGAGAAAAGATATTGAAAAGATATTGAAAATAAACAGGATTACCTCGGTAGTAATTGTTTCCCACCAAATAAACCCAGAAGATAAAAAAAACATAGAATAAGAGAACCGGCATCCTTGATTCAAAAGTGGGTTTCCGGTTAATTCTGTTTGTTTTTTTCAGTTGCACTTGCTTCATTTAATTTTTTTAATTTTTGCCATCCAAAATACCCTACTCCTAACAAACCACCATAAAACCAAGCGATTGTCCGGAGAAAAAAAATTGGGAAATACCACAAATAGACTATTTTTGAACCACCGTAATTAGTTTGAGTTTTAATAATTTCTTTTGTCTCTTTTAAATAAACAAGAAACAGAATAAATATTAAAGAGAGAGAAACATAAATTAATAATTTATTTAAAAGTGATAAAAGAAGAAAAAAAACTGCTAACGCAAAAAGAGGCATCTGCACCATCATTTGAGGTGTAGAAATATGGTCACCCAAAATTTTATCTTTATGTTTAGAGTATATCCGCACTGACCCTTGAGCGTAGCCTGCCTGTTGTTTGAAATAACTACTGAGTGAACTACGGTGATAGTGTAAAACTTTAGCTGTAGGAACATAACGCATTTTACCAAATTTGCTTAAACGATAACCGAAATCAGTTTCAATACCAAAAGGTATGTTTTCATCAAACTTAATTTTCTTAGCAAATTCAGTTTTCACACAAAGATTCATTGTTGGTGCCCGGGAAATATAAAGAGGAAAATTTTTGAATCTTCTTTCCAGTTCCCAGCCAATTAAAGTTTGAAATAGATTCAAACCCGTAGGTGTGCCGCAATATCCAGCAGTAGCAATTACATCTTCTTCATCAAATTCCTTAATGAGTTCAGTTAACCAATTCTTATCTACTACACAGTCGGCATCAGTCAAAGCAACATATTCAGTTTCAATTCTTTCTAATGCCCAATTCAAAGCAGTCGCATACTTACTCCGCAGTCTATGCAACTCAATTTGATTTTCATACTTTTTTAGGAGTTCATAAGAACCATCAGTTGAGTAGTTGTCAATAATAAGGATTTTTTTAAATGGATAATCTATATCTATTAAAGACTTCACACATGCTTCTACTGTCAAGTTCTTATTATACACTGAAACTAAGATAGTTACATTTTTCATTAAAGAGGAAAATTTATTTCTTAAGCAAATGGATAACAATTATTGTTATCAAAATTATCGGGATAAAAAATATGCTCTCCGTTGGCCAAAAAAGACCGAAGTTAAAGGTCTTTAATGAAAAAGGAAAAAACCATGGGTAACCATTATCTCCGATTGTTTTTTGCAAACTATCCAAAAAAAGATGTAATGCTGCACCAAAAATCAGAATTATAAAAATACTTTTTCGCAAATTAACTTCAAATAACATACTTGTTAGATAACAAGTCAAAAATAATAAGACAGGCGTATGCAAAGGGGCAAAGAAAAAAAATACCTCTCTTGCCAAAATTACTAAAGGGACTCTCGTCAAAACATCGGGCAGAATTGTGCCTAAACAAAGAATAACAAACAAGTAAGGCTTTCTACTAAAAATTGTTAACTTAGGCTGGAACAGCCTTACGAAAACATAAAGAAGTCCAACATGAGTTGCTAAGTCAGGCATTGAGTTTTTTAATTTTGAATATTTTATATTCTCTAATTTCCATTTCAAAATATTTTAAAAATAAAACTACAACCAATAAAACTGCCAAGAATGAAACAAAAATACTCACTCTTATCCAGTGTCTTATATAATATCTTTGCAATTCAAAATATCCTTCTTTATTGAAACATGCAATAAAGTCTATGACCATCCCCTTTTTAAAATTGTTGACTAAAGGATTTTCTGTCTTAACCAAAATATCTTTGCCCTTTTCTCGTATTACAAATGCACTAGGGTAAATTTTGACAATTTTTTGTACCGTTTTTAATATTTCTTTTTTGTGGTTTAATTCTGGATTCGAGAGATAATGTTCATAACTGGGGAACTTCCCGGATAATTGAAGATTTCCATAGAAACAAAATCCTACAACTAAGAGAAAGGTAATAAGAATCTTAAGGAAATAGTGCGTATTGGTAAACATTATTTTTTCTTTTGGAAAAGCAGAAATTTAAAGGTATCAAAGAAAATCAGTTTCTCTTCTGCAAGTTGGAATCCGTTTCTTTCAAACACACTAACAAACTCAGGAATCTTATAATCAAGTTCAGGAATTAACCTACCACTTCCAAATCGCTCGGATAAAAAGAGAAGAATTTTTGCCAAGAAAGAATCGTGATTAGACTGCACAATTAGCACATACCGATTGCTTAACCGCATCAAATGTTTAGCGTAGGGAACAAAATCTCTGAAATGTTCAATCAAACCATCACTAAATACAAGGTCATATTTACCTTCTGCTTCTTCAAGTTTTTCTAAAGAAACATTTCTCAATCCTTTACGCTGACAGATTTGCACAGCAGTTGGAGAGATATCAATTCCTTTTGTTTCAAGTCCTAATTTTTGAAAAACTTCCAAACAATAACCCTGTCCACATCCTACATCAATCGCTGTCTTACAGTCTAAAGATGGAACGAGTCTTCGAAGTATCTTCTGTTTACTCCGAAGAATCAATTTCCCTGTAGGTGTAATCGAATATTTCTGCTGCCAATATTTATCCCACAATTTATATAATTTTTCTGTTTCATTAAGTTCCTGAAGGTTAAGAAATTCATCAAGTGTAGGCATTTTTTCTTTCTCAGCCAACAATGTAAAATAGGTTTTCTTGAAATCTTCTTCAAAACTGGTAAGGCATTCACTATGGTAATGGTTCCAAAATCTTATTTTTAGAGCTCGCTCCCGAATAACCTGAAGCGGTTCATTCATAACGTTCCCTAAAGAAATATGAGTAAGTGGACAAGGACACACATCGCCATATGGAGTAATATACAATCCCTCTTTGGCAGCGTAACATCCTCTTTTCCCATAATTATTGTCAAAATCACGGACCAAGAACGGATAATCCCTCCGTAACCTATTCCAATATACTAAATCCTCCCGTGACAACATATAATCAATGCGACCAGTCCACTTACCTACTGGACGAGCAAGAATTGTGGCAATCATAAACCTGTTCTTGTGAGAAAAATCTAAAAGTTTTTTGAGGCCTTCGCTATAAATACTCTCATGAGAAATTACTGCATTAATAGATACCTTCAATTTGTATTTTTGAATTAAAGGAATGGAATTCATCAATTTCTCAAAACTTCCTGGGTATTTCCGGAACATGTCGTGTTCTTCGGCAATCCCACTATCAATACTTAAGCAGATAGTGTCAACTCCGGCCTTTTGCATTTCTTTAATTTTTTCTTCATCTAATAAAGAACCGTTCGTAGTAACTACGATATGATTTGATTGAGGATTACTAACTTTAATAATCTCAAGAAGTTGTTGGAAATATTTGCCCAGAGTAACTTCTCCACCTTGAAATGAAAATACAATTGCTCCCAGTGCCTCTGCCTCTTTAACCACTCTTTTATAATCTTCAACAGACATTGTTTGGACTTCACCTTTTGGTGTAAGTCTTTCAGTGAAACAATGTTCACAATTAAAGTTACAAGCATATGTTGTAGCAAAATCAATTCCTCTTAGAATGAATTTCTTTAATCCTAATAACTTGAATATTTTAGCTTTTACAACATTTCTAATTAGTTTCAATACGTATTTTGGTTTTCTCCAAAAAATTCCATATTTATAAATCAGGTGGAGTCTAAAAAAATACCATCCGATTATCTGTAACATTTTCATCCTACCTAAAAAACTCAAAGAAAATCTATTTTTTCCTGCAAATCAACAAGCAAAATTGTCCATCTTTTTTCAAAAAATCGTGATTGACCAAAAATTTTACTACCGGTAATACAACCTTCCTATAGAATCTCATCAGTGGGGTATTCAAGCGTTCATAACAATATCCAATGTTAGAAAAGGCAGTAGTATTATACCTTGTTAATCTATCCCAAATCTTTTCTATGGAGATAAAAAAAATAATTAAAACATTTGTTATTATACCCCCACCATAGACCATTTTCTCAAGAGAAAAGTTTTTTGATAAAACTTCTTTTACTTTATCTACATTTAAAAACCAGTGAGTTCTACTTGAAACATCGGTAAAAATACTTAATTTATGAATCTGTGGATTATCAGAAGAGGTATACCATAAATTAGTCAACCACCAAGGGAGCATAAATAAAAAAGATGAAAAAGTTGGTTTTTTATCAAATCCTAAGATGAATAGTCCTTGCGGTTTAATCACTCTATGAAATTCTTTTAATGCCTTTATCGGATCAGAGAAATGCTCTAAAACTGAGGCGCAAAAGAGTACATCAAAATAATTCTCCGGAAAAGGTAAATCCATTCCGTTACCAACTAAAAATTGAACATTTGAACATCGGGCTATCTTTCTTGCAATCTCAACATTTTTTTCATCTATATCAATCCCAATTACTTCATTTGCATAAGGAGCAATTCTATCTACAAAATAACCTGTCCCGCAACCCACATCTAACACCGCTTTTGATATCACCAGTTCAAGAATATTGTTTTCTTTATATAATTTTTCTCTGGCATGAAGGTCAGCGCCTAATTCTTCAACGAAAAACACGAATTTGACCCCTACAAATATTTAAAAAATGGAATAGAAGAACTCTTTGTAGATTGTTAAAATTATTATAATAAAAATTTTCGTCAAAAACAAGGATTTTTAGAAAGTGGATAACAAATCACAAAGTTTTTACTCTAAGAATAGAAGATATAGTAGAAGTTAACTGATGGGTTCCACTGAGTCTGTAGACCGGCCAAAATTTCTCAAAAAGAAATAACTATTGATATTTTATTTGCTCGTTCATAACCAATCATTTGAGTTGCCGGCACATTAGTATAATCAAATCTGTAATTTTTAAATTTAAGACCCAAACCATAGGTTGTTCCCGAAACATTACCTTCTTTCTCATAATAACCAAATCTTAAGAAAATCATCTCAAAAAAACCAATTTCGCTACCTAAACTTGTCCGCCAACGGTCATTAAGCACCTTGTTCTCGTCAAGTGTAAGAAGTAAATAGTCACCCCCAACGAGATTTAACCGGTAAGCAAAACCTGCTCTTATTGTCCTTGGCAAATCATCTTTCTTTGTCTCGCCTTCCATCTGTAATTTATTCCCGTAATTTAATAAAGCAAAACCAAAATTCAAACCTTTTAGAGGTATTTCATAAAGAATACCTAAATCTCCTGCGTAAGCAGTTCCTTTAGTTCCACTAAAAGATTCACTCATTTCTACCATTTTCAAGTTTAACCCAAAAGATAAATTTTTCTGAATCTTTCGTGCATAAGATAAACTCAAAGCATAATCTAACCATTTTATCTCTCCAACGACCTTACCAATATTATCAGTTACCGGAACAGATTCAGGAATGTTAAAGAAACCACTTAAACCAATAAAACCAATCTTTTTCAAGGGGTAGCCAAAACCGATGAATTCTAAGAGGTCATTTGCTAATACTACACTATGCATTAAACCAAGTTCTGGTCTCTCAATCTTTGCTAATCCGGCTGGATTCCAATAACTGGAAAAAATATCTTCACCAATTGCTACATATGACTCACCTAAGGCAGTTGCTCTCCCTCCAATACCATATCTCAAAAAATCTACCCCCGTCTCCTTCATCTCCCAAACTATTTCTCCACCCCAAACCTCAGTGGTCAGCGGTAAGTGATAAGCGATAAGTAAAAAATAAACCGTAACAAAAATCTTTTTAATCATTAGTTTTCTTTTCCTTAATCTTTCCTCCAAGGTAAAAAGTTCAAATTTCAAGCGGAATTGAATATTTTTAGGCAAAAACGAAACTTCATAGGGTTAAAAGCGAATCTTGTCCGAAGTCCCGATGAATATCGGGACAAGTTTAGATTTGCTTACCGGAGAAATTGAAGTTTTTGCCGACTCCGAGGTGACATCGGAGGAAAAATATTATTGAAGCGAGAATTTGACTTTTTACCTTTACTTCAACACAACCATCTTCTTCGTACCTACAAAATCCCCTGCTTTAAGTTGATAGTAATAAATTCCGCGAGAAAGTTTATCACCTGCATCAAAAACAACTTTATGCGGTCCAGCAGTTTGCCATTCATCAACCAAAGTAGCTACTAACTGTCCAGCAACATTATAAAGTTTCAAAGTTACCTGACAATCCTGAGCAATTGAATACTCAATCGTCGTTGCTGGATTGAAAGGATTCGGATAGTTTTGACCTAAAGCGTTTACTCTCTGTCCCGGAGCCATCTGGTAAAACTGAACAGCGCTTGGTTCCGGAAAATTTTCAGGTTTTGTTGATTCAATATCACTCTCATTGTCAACTAATGTTGACGGAGAAATTACTCTTATCGTATCAGTTCCCTCAAATTTCTTTCCATCAGTAAGTGACCCACTAACGGTTATAGTGACTTTATCTCCAACTGAAACTACTTTTTCTACTGCTGAACGGTCAAATTTCACCATTAAATCAGCAATACCATCATTATCGTAATCTCCAATTTCTGTTGGTTTTGCTTCGGCTTTAACTTGTCCATTAAGTAAAATTGAAGAAACATTAATATTTTTTACCTCATATCCACTTGGTAATTCAATATATCCGGTAATCCACTTGCCTTCACTGACAAGATTTAAAGTATCAGGATCGATATTAACAACTGCCTGAACGATTAGTTCCACAGGTCTAAATTTCTGAACCCGATGATTTCCAGAATCTGAAACATATACATTATCTAACGAATCTACTGTTATACCCATAGGGGAGATAAGTTGGCCATCACCCGTCCCATATCCACCAAATTTAGTGATAAATTCACCCATTTCACTAAATACTTGAACACGGTGATTATGGACATCAGTTACATAAATCCTTTTTTGGGAATCGATTGCCACGTCCCAGGGTGCCTTGAATTGACCATCACCGGAACCATAACTTCCCCATTTGCGAATAAATTCACCTCTTAAGGTAAAGACTTGTATCCGGTGATTACCTTGATCTGCAACATATACATTACCTGACTCGTCAATAGCGATACCTAATGGTCCTGCTCTAAAACCTCCTGTCAAATCCGAATAAAATTGTCCATCACCTGTCCCCCATCCTCCCCATTTGTAAAGAAATCGCCCCTCGCTGGTAAACACTTGAACATAATTATTGTAACTAGCGACATAAACCCTGCCAGAACTATCTACGGCTATACCCTCAGGCCAAACAAACTGTCCGTCGCCAAATCCCCATGATCCCCATCTGGTTATGAACATCCCATTTGAGTCGAATTTCTGAACTCGATGTGCCCAAGTATCCGCAACATAAACATTTCCCTCAACATCTACAGCGACACCGCGTGGCCAAGTAAGACCACCCCACTGAAGGATAAATTTCCCGTCGGCAGTGTACTTCTGGACCCGATGACCCCAAAACTCGGGAACTACGTAGATAATATAACCATCTGGGGTTGCCTCAATACCAGCGGGGTCACCATCCACACTCCATTTGAGTGCAAACTCATACTGTTCTTGAGATAGACCATCGACAGAAAAACTACTTACAAAAAAAACTAAAATTGTTAAGAGATAAAGCAACTTGTTAATTTTTCTTTTCATTTTTTTCTTCACCTCCATTTAATCTCTTGCGACTTGAATCATTACTGCCTTTTCTTTACAAAAACTATCCCACTCAAATAGTTAACCCTTTTAAGGAGTTTTCACTCCACCGCTTACCGCTGTCTTTATTATAATACCCCCCCCAGCAGAATTTGTCAAGAGGTTCGCAGAAAAAATTATTTCAAATGTCGGAAAAAAGTTTTTGCCGAGAGAAGAGTTCTTTTTATTTCCCGAGGATGAAAAATCATTTGTTTAGATTTCATCCATAAATAGGTGGGTCTTAAGTAATATTCTCGCGTGGCACGATTACAAAAATCCACAATCTCTTTAGCCGAGAGATTGGGTAAACTTATTACACAGTTATGTCCTCCTTCCGAGTCATTCCAATCTTCAAAATTTTCACTTACCAGATAACCGCTTTTTTTAGCCCATTCATAAGCTTCGGTCCCCGGGTAAGGGATTAAGGGATAAAACTGCATACTATCCGTATTTAGTTCTTTAGCCAATTTAAGAGTTTTTTCTATCGTTTCTTTGGTTTCCCCGGGGTCCCCAATCATAAAACAACCATGAACTAAAATCTTGTTTTTTTTAGCGCCAGCAACAAATTGTTTGATTTGGTCTACAGTTATTCCTTTATGCATCTGGTCAAGAACATTCTGGTCAGCACTTTCAAAACCGACAGTCATCAGATGACAACCTGCCTCTTTCATTAATTCCATTGTCTCGGAATCTAAACTTACCCGTACATTGCAATACCATTTTATTTTTATTCCTTTTTTGATGAGCAAACGACAAATTTCCCGTGTCCTCTCCCGGTTAGCGGTAAAAGTATCGTCTTCAATTCCAATTTCTCTTACTTCCGGGATATTTTTGACAATATATTCAAATTCAGCGGCTACATTCTCTGCACTCCTTAAGCGGTATCGCCGGCTATGAAATGTCTGCGGATAAACACAAAAGAAACAGCGATAGGGACAACCCCTCCCCGTAATTATCATCACAAAAGGATAATCACTAGCGGCAAAGAAATAATTCTTTATATTTAAATGTTTTTTATAAACCGCGGAAATAAAAGGAAGTTCGTCTAAATTTTCGATCAAATCGCGTAATTTATTTTTTACTATTTCACCATTCTTTTTCCTAAAAACTAAACCATCTACTTTTGAAAGGTCTTTCCCTTCTTGAAGAGCAATTGCTAAATCCCTTATTGTGTAATCGTATTCCCGAACTGCTACTGCATCAATTTTTTCACTGAGCGAAAGTGTCTCCGCTGGTAAGGCGGATGGGTGTGTGCCTACTAACACGATATATACCTTAGGAAATTTGTCTTTAATTTCTTCTCCAACTTTTACATCGCTATAAATACTCGGTGTACTCGTGTCAACAACTACTAATTCCGGCTCAAACTTTCCTAATCTTTGAAAAACTTCGTTGATTTCTATTCTTTCGGCTGCCGCATCAATAAATCTAACATTAAATCCATTTTTCTCCAAAACCCCAACACAGTATGCTAACCAGAAAGGGTAATAAATAGTCCCCCCGCGCGTAATCGCTGGACTCCTTGAAGTTCGAGAAAATTTTCCGTAAGCAGTCTTAAATGGTGGGTTTAATACTAAAATCTTCACTTAGGTTACTTCAATTTCTTTATTTTTTCGGAGAGAATTCGCATTATTAAATGGGTTAATATTAAATGTATATCTTCAACTTTCTGCATATCATTTATCGGAACAATCAGAGAAACTTGGGCTAACTTTGCTAGCCTCCCCCCATCAAAGCCAGTCAATCCGATAGTTTTTGCTCTGTTTTCATTGGCATAATCAATTGCTTTCAACACATTCCCGGAATTGCCACTCCCGGAAATACCAATTACCAGATCACCCGGTTTCAAAAAGTTTTTCAGTTGTTCAACGAATATGTCTTCATAGGAAATGTCGTTAGCATAAGCAAGGACAGTAGGAACATTGTCATTCAAGCAAATTACCTTGAATCTTTTCTTAAGACCAAATGATACTCCTTTATTTATGTCGCAAGCAAAATGGGAAGCGGTGGAAGCGCTTCCACCGTTCCCCATAATAAATATTTGTTTTTCCTGTTGGTAAGCAGCCAACATCACTTCAACTATTTCTTCAAATTTTTGTATTGGGATGTGGTCAATTACCTTTTTCAGTTCATTAAAATAGTTTAAGATAGCTTCTTTCATCAGAGTTCCCGCCGTTACCAATAATTGTCTGTATAAATAATCTTGGAACCTTCATTTTCAAAGCAAAATCTTAGTTCTCTTAACTTTAGAGTTTTTCGTAGTTTGTCCTGATATTTCGGTTCACAATAAAAAAGAAAAAATCCTCCTCCCCCCGCTCCCAAAATTTTTCCACCACTAGCTCCGGCCTTCTGTGCCTTTTCATAATATTCATCCAAGATAGGATTAGAAATATTACTGGCAAGTGTTTTCTTTAGCAACCATCCTTGATGCAAAATTTCTCCGACTTCTTTCACAAGGTTTTTTTTCAAAGAATCTCTCAATTCCTTTGCCAACTCAACCATTTTTTCAATATTTTTGCGCTTATCTTTTTGCTCTATATTAGCCTTTTCTTCATTGAGGATTTGTCTTGCTTCCCTCTCATTGCCTACATAAAACAAAAGCAAGTTTTCTTCTAATTTCTTTCTTACTTCTGGTTTACAAATTAAAGGTTCAACAAAAACCGTTTCGTCAGGATTAAACTGAATATAATTGAATCCTCCGTAGCTCGCCGCATACTGATCTTGCTTACCTATCGGTTCACCTAACGTATCTATCTCAATCCGGCAGGCTTCTTTTGCTAACCTTTCCTTAGTGACAAATTCCCTTTTATGAGTATATAAACCATGAAGAAGAGAAACCGTAAAAGTGCTTGAAGAGCCAAGCCCTGTACCGGCAGGCACATCAGCAATACTTGCAATTTCTATCCCTTTATTTATTCTTACCAATTTAAAACACTCTCTCACGAGAGGATGTTGGACTTCTTCAACATTGTCAACATCTTCTAACTTAGAATATTTTATTCTAATTTTATCGTGAAAGTATGGGTGAATCATTATATACATATATTTGTCAATGGTTGTGCTTACTACTGCACCCGGGCCACGAGAATAAAAAGATCTAAAATCACTTCCACCACCAATAAAACTAATTCTAAATGGCGCCTTGCTCATTATCATTTTAGAATTGCCTTGATTTCTCTTAGTCCTTCAAAACTCCCCATGTCATAAAACCTTTGATTAGTAGGGAAAGCTACCAATTCCCTCAATTGTATCAATTTAGGAAATATTTCTTCTTCCAAAGAACAAACCTGACTTTCTGGAATAAAATCTAAAACTCTTTTTTTAAATACCATTACTCCTGCATCAATATGTGTCATTCCCTTGGCATCTCTTTTATTATAACCAATAACCAAATTTTTTTCTCCAAGCATTATATTATTTGAAACAATTTTTTGGGAGTTCTCATAAACCACAATCATACCAACTTTATTGCATTGATGGTAATATTCTATCAATTTTGTATAATCTGCAGCCAGAAAGGTATCACCGTTAAGAAGCAAAAACTCTTCTGCCAATTCATCTTCAGCATTTTTTAATGCACCACCAGTACCCAAGGGGGTCTCTTCGTAAGAATACGAAATCTTTAGCCCAAGATTTGAACCATTACCAAAACGTTTTTTTATCATTTCTCCTAGATAACATACCAGAACCAATACTTCGTTTATCGCGAAAGATTTAATATATTCCAGCTGGTATTGAAGGAAGGACTTACCATGAATAACAATTAAGGGTTTCGGAACTCCGAATGTAAGGGGTTGCAGGCGTGTCCCCTTTCCTCCGGCTAAAATAACTGCTTGCATATGTTCCTTTCAAGGTGAACCTTTTTAGGATTTTAATTTTGATTTTTCTAACTGTTCATATTTCCAAGTTAAGATACTTAATCTTTGAGTTAGTTCGCGGTTCGTTTCAGAAAGTTTGGAAATAATCACAGAAAAATGTAACAAAATCAAAAGAAGAAACATAAAACCAGTTAAAAGAAAAAAAGTTGGTGAGTAATAGATCCCAATAAAGTAAGATAGTATATTTAAAGTATCACGAAAAATTGAGAAAAAAAGTAAAATTAAAGCGGTAAGAAACCAGAGTAACGAATACTGTATTCTTAATCTTTTTGTCCTTACCAGATGAAAAACAAGAAAAAGTAAAAATAAACTACCAAGAATAGCAAAAATTTGGATTCGGGCAAGCATTTTCTTAATCCTCCCGTAAAGGGACGAAGTCCCCGTAAAGGGGCGTGGCGTAAAGCCACGAGGTGGCCACGCCACTTTTCGTGGCCCCCAACCCAGTAAAGGCTCGTGGCCCACCGAAAAGGTGCGAGGCACCACCCGTAAAGGGACGAAGTCCCAAGGGGGACTTTTCGTCCTCGGTGCTTTTCGCACTGGGCTTTACGAGCGGGGCTTTACACCCAACGGGACTTTTCGTCCTTCTTTTTGAAAAGTGTAATAAAAAGGGCTAAACTTACTTTAATCATATAATAGAGGGACTTAAACCAAGTGATTGAAGATTGACCACTTTTTCTTGCTAACATCTTTACCGAAATTTCTAAGAAATTCAGTCCTTTTTGTTTTAAGAGTAATAATTCTTCCACTTCCGGATAGTCAACTGGATATTCTTGAGCATAGAATCTAACCACCTTTTTATTCATCGCCCGAAAACCTGAAGTCGGATCTTTAACTTTTTCATTAATAAACAAAGAAACTAGAAAAGAAAAAAACTGTATCCCCAACCGACGAAAAAAAGAAGAGCGATAACCGCCAGTTTCCCCGTCCTCCGCAGTCCCCCCTGCTTCGCTTTGCGAAGCAAAGCGGGGGGGACGGAGGATGGATAAGAACCGTGAACCAATCACTAAATCTGCTTTATTATCAAGAATTGGTTTAAGTAAATTGTTAATTTCTTGCGGATTGTGTTGTCCATCCGCATCAACACGAACAGCAATCTCATAATTCAATTCTTCAGCAAACTTAAATCCAGTTTGCATTGCTCCACCAATACCTAAATTGTAAGGAAGATTTAAGACATAGGTAGCTTTTTCTTCAGCAATCCTGCCCGTTTGGTCAGTAGAACCATCATTTATTACCAAAATATCAGCGGAAAAAACATTTTTCTTAATTTTTTCAATCACTTCACCCAGAGTATTTTCTTCATTATAGGCTGGGATGATTACTAAAACCTTATTACCCACAGTTAAATTATACCCTTTTTCTCCCAAAAATCAATCCTTTTAAAACTTATCTTGCTAATCCGGTCTTTATTTCTTGGAAGGAAATACTTTCTTTAAGAATGAAGAAAAGTCCAAGGAGGGTTATCTCAATTAAGCTAAGTAAATGATGAACTAAAGTAAAACTTAAGGCAAGTTCTTTATTGATTTGATAAAAACTTAAAGCAAGAACACCAAAAAATTCCCAGGTCCCGACATAGCCCGGAGAAGAGGGAATCGTCACGCTTATTCCTACAATTGCTAAGAAAAACATCGCTGCACTGAAAGGTAAGTTTATTCCGAAAGCAAAAAACATTACATAAACAGTCAAAATATAGACAAACCAGAGAATAAATGAAATAAAAAATACTCTCAAAAGAAGATGTCCTTGACGCAAAACTTTAAATCCACTAATGAAAGAATGAAAAAGTTGGACAAATCTTTCGGCAAACTTTCTTGAAAAAAAAGAAATTATTTTCTGTCCGAATTTTTCGCTTTTTTCTTGGAATCTAATTAGAAAAATAAAAAAGGTTACTAAACCAAGAATGAAAATAACTAAAACAGTAATATTAACCTGCTTAGGAAGAGCAAAAAAGAATGAGACGATAAAAAAAATTGAAATTAAAAAGATTAAATCAGTAAATCGTTCTAAAACTACAGTAGAAAAAATTGCACTTCTACTCATTTTTTCTTTTCTTCCTAAAAAATATGCTTGTATTAAATCACCTAAACGAAAAGGGAAAAGATTGTTCATCGCTAGTCCCACACAAGTTGCTGAAATGAGATTAAGTAAAGCAACCTTTTTCTGCGGATAAAGTAAATAATACCAACGAATACTACGGATAAACAAAGTAGAAAGACTAATAAGTAAAGCAAGAAATACATAAAAAAAATTAACTTTCTTTAAAGCAAAAAAAAATTCTTTGAAGTTAATTTTATAAAAAACTAAAACTAAGAAAATTACACTAATTAGTATACCTAACCAGAAAACTTTCCTTTTTATTTCTTTCCTCCCATAAAGGGACGAGGTCACCACCGAAAAGGTGCGAGGCACCCTTGGTGCTTTTCGCACGGGACTTTTCGTCCTTCTCTGAGGTAATTACCTCATTATAAAACCCTTTCTGCCGCTTGATGAAAAACTTCAATAATATGTCTAATTGTCTCTTCGGACATAATTATGGAAATGGAAATCGCTACACTTTTCTTAAGAATTTCCTCAGAACGCGGGAAAAGTTTCTCAATTTTTCTATATTTCCTATAACGGTCAATTTGTTTATAAACTTGAAACCAATTAGGGAAATAATGCCAGCCTAAAGCCGAAGGTAATATTTTTAACGGAACTTTCTCCTGACCAAGAACCTGGGCAAATTCGCTTGCCTGTTGGGAAGTAGGTAAAAATACCACTAAGGTATCTCCGCCGTCACCAGCCGGGTCAATGAGTTCTCTAAATTTAAGCCCTTTAATATCTTTTATTCCATTTTTTATTTTTTCTTTATTTTTTCTTTGTTCCTGAATTGCATAATCTAACCGTGAAAGTTGGACCAAACCAAGTGCTCCTTGCAACTCATTCATCCGATAATTAAAACCGGAAATTCTTTTCGGGTCTTCACCACGAGGAATATCGGGTTTATGTCCGTGCCCATGATCTGCATACCAAGAACTCCGTAGATACAAATCTTTATTATTCGTTACCACCATCCCTCCTTCACCAGTAGTCATCGTTTTTACAAAGTCAAAACTGTAACCGCCAAGGTCGCCAATTGTGCCTACTTTTTTACCAAAATAAGAAGAACCACAGGCCTGGCAGGCATCTTCAATTACCGATAATTTATTTTCTCGTGCAATCTGCATAATTTCTTTCATCCCTGCCGGTGCACCTAACATATGCACTGGAATAATTGCTTTGGTTCTTTTAGTAATTTTTTTCCTAATATCTCCTGGAGAAATATTCAATGTCTCATCAATTTCACAAATTACTGGCTCGGCACCGGCTTCTGAGATTGCTTCTACCGTCGCTACAAAAGTAAAACACGAGGTGAGCACCTCGTCACCCTTACCAATCCCTACAGCCGCAAGGGCCACGCGCAGTGCGGCAGTACCGGAAGTTACTGCTTGGGCATATTTTACACCCATATATTGAGCGAATTTTTCTTCAAATTCTTTAACTTTATAAATTCCTCTTCTTTCGGTATCAAAACCATAACGGAAAAGTATACCCTTCCGTTCAAAGATTTCCAGTAAGGCATTCTTTTCTTCTTCACTAATTAACTCGTATCCGGGCATTTCCTTCCTCCTTTTTTCTCTCAACGTCCCGATTATTCGGGACAATTGCGCTCCCCCAATGTATCATCGGGGGTCGCTGTTCCCCTCTTAAGAGGAAATAATTAATTCTTCAAAGATTTCTCTCGCTATTTCTTGAGTAAAAGGACAGGGATTATTTTCGATCACTGGCTTAAGCAAGAAGGCATTTTCTACCAATTCAGGAATTAAAAAAGTAGGAATATTAAATTTAGTTAAATCTTTTGGAATACCAATTTTCTTACCCAATTCAGCTACTTTCTCCCAAGCCAAAGAGGCAATTTCTTCTTCACCTAAGTTTTCTTCATGAATACTCATTTTCCGAGATAAAACAGCAAATTTTTCCGGTTTACTCGGATAATTATAGCGCATCACATAAGGAATAAAAATACCGTTGGCTAAACCATGAGGTAATTTGAAAAAAACACTCAACGGATAGGATAAAGCATGAGCTGCCCCTACCCCCGCATTAGTAATGGCTATCCCCGCTAAACAACTCCCTAAAAGTAAGTTTGCCCGTACTTGAATATCCTGCCCATTCTCCACTGCTAAAGGTAAATTGCCCCAAATTAACTCAAAAGCCTTTAAAGCAAACATATCCGAAACTGGTGAACTCCGATTAGCCACATAGGATTCAATCGCATGAGTCAAAGCATCCATCCCTGTGGAAGCAGTAATTTCTTTCGGCAAACTTAAGGTTAACTCCGGGTCAAGTAAAGCCAAATCAGCAAAAAGATAGGGACTATTTATTCCCAGTTTAATTTTTTTCTTTCGGTTAATGAAAACTGCAGTTGGGGTAACTTCGCTACCTGTACCGGCAGTTGTCGGAATTAAAATTGTCTTTACCCCTGGCTTCTTAATTTTTTTTCCGAATCCTTGGTAATCTTCGGCTTTTCCTTCATTCGTAAGTAAGATTGCAGTTGCTTTAGCCACATCTAAGACACTTCCTCCTCCAATACCAATAACTAAATTACAATTTTCTTTTTTTCCTAACTCGGCACATTTATCCACAATCTCCAATTCTGGCTCCGGGTTAACTTCATCATAAGAAACAACCTTTAGATTTTCACTTTCTAAGATTTTTTTTACCTTACCAATTATTCCCAGCCGGTTCAGATTTTTATCACTAACGAGAAGGACATTTTTTGCCACAAGATTCCTTGCCTCCTTACCTAAATCACTAATTTTACCATAACCAAAACTTATTCGTTTTGCACTCTGAAAATCAAATTTCATTCTTTAATTCTTCAGAATAACCCTGAATCAACCGAAGGGTCATTTAATTATTTTTATTCTTCTTATTGGCCAATAAACAAGAAGAGCACGTCCTCTAAGATATTTATTGGCTAACGGTCCCCAAAAACGGGAATCAAAAGAACTGTCCCGATTATCACCCGAAACAAAATAATGTCCTTGAGGAACTTTTACTGGACCAAAATTATCTCTTACTGTCCCGCCAACCATTTGCGCAAACCTACCTTCTTCCCAAGATTTTTGATAACTCTCCGGATTAGGGAAAAAATGTGGTTCGGGATAAATAATCTCTTGGTCATAAAAAGCATAAGGTTCATCCAAAATTTGGTTGTTAATGTAAACTTTTTTATTTCTAATTTCGACTAGATCACCCGGTAAACCGATACACCGCTTAATAAAATCTTTTTTTACTTTTTTTTCTTTTTCTAAGGGTGAAAGTGCCTCCGGTGGACAAGAAAAAATGATTATCTCTTTCCGTTTAACTTTTTGTAAAGGAAGAATTCTTATATCCGTAAAAGGTATGCGAAAACCATAAATGAACTTGTTTACAAATAAGTGGTCTCCTTCAATCAGTGTCGGACGCATTGACCCGGAGGGTATTTTAAAGGCTTGAAGAACAAAATTCATAATTAGTGCCGTTAAAATTACTGCCGAAAATAAAGTATCAATCCAATCTAAAATTTGATAGAAAAATTTTTCACCTTTTTTACCTTTTATTTTCGGACGGAAAAAACGTAAAAAAAGAGCACTCACTCCAAAAATAAGCGCCAACCAAATAATTTTTGTTTCCATTTGAGTAATCTCCTCTTCTTTATGTTTTTAAAAAGACAAAAAATGCTTCCGGTGGAATATTTACTTTACCAAACTGTTGCATTTTCTTTTTTCCTTCTTTCTGTTTCTGCCAGAGTTTTCTTTTCCTGGTAATATCCCCTCCATAACATTTTGCGGTCACATCTTTCTTTAATGCCGGTATATTTTTACAAGCAATAATTTTATTGTTCACTCGTGCTTGGATAGGTACAGTAAAAAGATGCCGCGGAATAAGCTGAGAAAGTTTCTCCACTAATTTTTTCCCTTTATTGTAGGCGTCATCCCGGTGAACAAGAAAAGAAAAAGCATCAACTACTTGATGATTAACCAAAATTTCTAACTTCACCAAGTCACTCTTTCTAAACCCAATTATTTCGTAATCAAAAGATGCATACCCTTGAGTAACTGATTTCAGTTGGTCATAAAAATCGTAAACAATTTCAGCAAGTGGTAATTCGTAATAGAGAACCACTCTCTCTAAAGAAACATAGCGCATCGTCTTAAACTTTGCATGACGGTTGTCCAGCATATTCATTAAGGCACCAACATATTCTTTCGGAGTAACAATCAGTGCAGAAACATAATTTTCTTCAATTTTTTCAATTTCATTCAATAGTGGTAATTGTGCCGGATGATTGATTTCAATTAATTCATCGTTTTTTTTCCTTACCCAATAGGTAACATTAGGTGAAGTAACCAAAAGTTCCAAACCAAACTCACGTTTCAGACGTTCTTTCACTATTTCCAAATGCAAGACACCTAAAAAACCACAACGAAAACCAGCACCAAGAATTTGCGAATTTTCAGGAACAAAATAAAAGGAACTATCGGTAAGATGTAATTTTTCTAAAGCGAGTTGCAAGTGAGAATAATCTGCTGGATTCAAGGGATAAAATCCACTAAAAACATACGGTTTAATCTCCCGAAAGCCAGAATAAGTTTGTTTCCTTTCCGCATCTTTCTCAATCAGTAAATCGCCAATTTTTACTTGGTGAATATCCTTAATTCCAGCAATACAATAACCAACTTCACCCGCAAAGAGACCTTTACTTTTTACCATTTTCAACTCTAAGTATCCGGCTTCGTTTACTTCATAATTTCCACCTGAAGAAACAAATTGAATTTTTTGTCCCTCAAGAAGTTTACCGGCTAAAATTTTTATATACAATACTACTCCCCGAAAGGGATCATAGAAAGAATCAAAAACTAATGCCGTTAAAGAATCCTCCGGAAAACTGGAAGGAGGAGGAATTTTTCTTACAATTGTCTCTAAAATTTCTTTTATCCCTACTCCTTTTTTTGCACTAATAAGGAGAGGTCCATCCTCAATTCCTAAGATTTCTTTTATTTGTTTTTTTGTCCCTTCAATATCCGCCCGGGGAAGGTCAATTTTATTGATTACTGGAACTACTATTAAATTATTTTTCCTGGCTAACTCAAAATTGGCTAAAGTTTGTGCTTCTACCCCCTGACTTGCATCAACCAATAAAATACATCCTTCACAAGCGGCTAATGCCCGAGAAACTTCATAGGTGAAATCCACATGTCCTGGCGTATCAATAAGATTAAAAATGTAACTTTCTCCGTTAGTGGCTAAATAATTCAGACGCACTGTCTTTGCCTTAATAGTAATTCCGCGTTCCCGTTCTAACTCCAAACCATCAAGAACTTGTGGTTGATGACCTTGGGGTGGAATCAATCCTGTATATTCTAAGAAACGGTCAGCAAGGGTTGATTTTCCATGGTCAATATGTGCAATAATTGAAAAATTACGTATATTTTTCATTTTGAGGTAATTACCTCTATTTTTTGAGCAATTTTTTCAATTACTCCTTTATCTTTAGCGGAACAAATTTCTTCTGCTAATTTCTCTGCTTCCAAATAAGAAATTTCCCGAACAATTTTCTTCACTTTCGGCACTAAACTTGCCGGAACGCTTAACCCATTTATACCCATACCAATAAACATTATCGTAAAGACTGGCTCAGCCGCCATTTCTCCACAAGTACCAACCCATTTGCCCGCCTGTTGCGCCGCAACGATAATCTGTTTAATCAAGCGCAAAATTGAAGGATGTAATGGGTCATACAAATTGGCAACATTTTCATTTCCCCGATCTACCGCTAATGTATATTGAATGAGGTCATTAGTACCAATGGATAAGAAATCAACTTCTTCAGCAAACAAATTAGTGATTAGCGCAGCAGCTGGCACTTCAATCAATATCCCAATTTCAATTTTTTCATCAAAAGGTATATTTTCATCTCTAAGAGATTTCTTTGTTTCTTCAAGAATTTCTTTCACTTGATGCAATTCTTCAATCCGGCTAACCATTGGAAAAAGTATTTTTAAGTTACCTTCCACTGAAGCACGCAATATCGCTCGCAGTTGCACTTTTAAAATTTCTGGATACCGTAAACAAAAACGTATTGAGCGTAAACCAAGAAAAGGATTACGTTCCATTACCGATACTCCTTCAAGTTCAGCAATTTGAGGAAAAAGTTTATCTCCCCCTAAATCTAAGGTACGGACAATTACCAAATGAGGATAAACACTTTTTGCTACCCGGGAATAGTTTTCGTATTGCTCATCTTCATTTGGTAAATCTACCCGGTCAAGATAAAGAAACTCCGTACGATAAAGACCAATCCCTTCTGCACCGTAACGTCGGACTAATTCAATTTCTTCCGGTCGCTCAATATTTGCCCCTAAATCTACTGAATGTCCATCAAGAGTTATTGCTTTTAACTCGGCTAATTTTTGTAATTTTTCTTTCTCACCCAGATACTTCTTACATTTTTCTTGATAACTCTGCACGGTTTGTTCATCAGGGTTAGAAATCACTATCCCTTCATCACCATCAATGATTAAGGTGTCACCGTTTTTCACCTGGCGGGTAATATCTTTAAGTCCGACAACTGCCGGAATTTCAAAAGATTGGGACAATAACGCCGTATGGCTTGTCCTTCCCCCAACATCAGTAGCAAAACCAATTACTTTTTCTTCTTTAAGGTTTACCGTATCTCCGGGAGTAAGATTATGAGCAACAACTATTGTATTCTCTGGCAAAGTAGCCAAAACTACCTTTTCTTTACCTAAAAGATAATGAATAATTTTTCGGCGGAGCACAAGAATATCTTCAGTTCTTTCCCGAAAATAACTATCCTCAATCACTTCTAAAGTTTTTATTACTTTTTCAGTAACTTCGTAAACTATCCAATCAGCATTAAGTGCATGAGTAACAATTTTTTTCGGCACATCACGGGTTAGAAGAGGGTCATCAAGAATTAAAAGGTGAGCATCAATTAGACGGCTGTGTTGTTTTCCTAAAGTGCGCAGAATTTTATCTTTTGTCTGGAGTATTTCCTGGCGGACAAAATTTACTGCCTCCCGAAAACGGCGTAATTCATTTCTTATTTCTTCTTTGTTTAAACTCCGTGGATAAATAGGTAAATCCTCTTCTTCAAAAAAGAGGAAAACCTTACCAATAGCAATACCCGAAGATGCCGGTATACCTTTCAAGGTTGAACTTTCAAGGTTGAAACCTTTAAGCATTTTTATCCCGCACCTCACAATACTCTGCTACTTATTATGGCAAAGATATAAAGGTACAATCAAATTCATCTCGGTGAAGAAAACCCCAATATCTATTAAGGTATGGAGTTTATTCTTCACCAAATTTGTTTTTAATTAGTTTACCAATTTTATCTAAAATTTCGTCTTCTTTATCGCCATTAACAATTATTTTTATTTTTGAACCATACCCAGCAGCTAAAGTTAATAACCCCATTATTGACTTGCCGTCAACTTCTTCACCATTCTTAATTACTCGTATTTTGCCAGCAAATTTATTTACTGTTTGCACAAAAAGTGCCGCTGGACGAGCATGAAGACCAAGTTTATTTTTTATGAGAAAAGTTCGCTCACGCATAGTTATCTTATTTTAAATGTTCCACAGTGATGAAAAAACTCGTTGACCAAGTCTTTTTCGGTTTGATGTTCAATTTCCAGTGAGGAAGAAAAGTTGTCCCTTGATAGGTACGTTCAAAACCAGCTTCCGAAGAAGAAACTGTCTCCAGAGGATAATGCCAGATATTTACTGGTTGAGGAAAGTCAAATTTTACTCTTATTTTTTGATTTTCGTCAATTTTTTCCCAAGAATTCTTCACTAAAAGTTCACCACCTTCATCAGTTTTTTGCGAAAAAGCAAGATTAAATTCACAAGCAAACCAAACCGTTGCTAAAAAAGCAGAAAGGTTGACCAGACGACAATTAACTTGAATCAAAGCTGAATCATTAATGATAATTTCTTTTTCTAAAGAGAGAGATATTTTTTCTTCCCTTGACCAAACTACCCCTCGCCTACGGAAATGAAGTTTAATTTTATTTTTACCTTTTTTTACTTTTAAATTGTATGGTTGATTAACAAAATCACCTTGTTCACCGTATTGACATTTACGAAAATTGTCCCAAGTAGTATGCGGGTGAAGAAAATGGTCAATTAGACAAGTGCGATTATACCAATCGTAAAAAAGATAATTTTCCAATCCTTCTTCTTTGACTTTTACTAATTCATGAATAGTTTTTACCGTTTCAGTCTCCGCTTGGTGTTCTTTTAAGTATTCACGTAAACGTTGATGATATGCTTCCGGACGACGCGTAAGAACATTAACTAAATTTACTCTCATCGGAATAAAATCCCATTCAAAAAGTGTTCCCCCTTCATTTAAGTTAAAATATAAGTTATAAGTAGAGGTTTCCACGAGAAATTCTTCCTTGCCGTCACGATTAAAATCAACATGTGCTAAATACATTTTTTTCTTTTTTAGTAAAGAATTAGCAATATCCTCTGCTTCAATCAAATTGTGATAAACTGCTTGTCTTAAGTGGGGGAGATAAAGCCCACCGAATACACCGTGCCAATAAGCACAATTGCATTGCCCAGCGTAGAGCAAATCCAGCGCACGCTGGATTTGCGGTTTAAGGTTTAAAGTGGAAGGTGTAAAGGCATTCTTTTTACCTTTCACTTTACATTTTACACTTTCCGTAGTTTTATTAATTTTTTCGCTGATATAAAGCATTTTCTTATGTAGATTATTTGCCTCCGGATATTTAACTAAGAAATTGCGCCAGAAACCACCTTTCAAAAAAGGACGTAACTTTTCTTTAACTGTTGCCGGTAAAACATCTAAATTTTTTAACACTTGAGAAAATTCTTCTCCGATTTTTGTATTTGGTATTGCCCATTCAGACATTTCAAAATATGCAGCGGTTGGAAGATATACTCTACCCCGCGAAGGAAACTGGTCTAAGTATTCAGAAAAAGTCAGCGAAGTTATCCAGTCAGCATTCGCCTCTAAGAGAGTAAAGAACTTATCTAACCAACCATCAATGTAGACATGTTTATATGTTTCAGGCCAAATTCCAAATTTTTCACCGTCATCAATGATGGTTAAAGCCACCTCTTCTTTCCTTTCGCTATAGGAACGGAGATACTCAATAGTTTCTTCCGGAAGACCAAAAGGAATAAGATAGCGTAAGCGTTGACTGATGGGAAAAATTTTTAAAATTTTCCCTTCCTCTTCAGTAAGAAAATAACCGGTCAAGTCTTCCAGAGAAATGCCCACAGAAAGAAAATGCGCATCATCAACGATTGTATACTCAATTTTGCTTTCGGCAAAGATTTTTGCCAAATGTGGTTCCCATACTCTTTCCGCTAACCAGATACCCCGCGCGGTTATCCCGAATTCCTCTTTCAAAAATTCATTCTGTTTAGCAATCTGTCCAAATTTATCCCGGTTAGGGATTGCCGGAAAAATTGGTTCGTAGTAGCCACCGGTAAGAAGTTCTAAACGTTCTTCTTTAAGTAGTTTCTTAACCCGTTCAAGAAATTCGGGATGTTTATCTTTTATCCATTCCCAAAGTATTCCACTACAATGAAAATTGAGTTTAAGCAACGGATGTTTAAGGAGGATTTCAAAGAACGGTGCATATGCTTTTTGGTATGCCCTTTCAAATATTTCGGGAAAATTACCTACCGGCTGATGATTATGCACTCCGAAGAGAAAATAAATTTTTTTCATCCTTTTTCCCTTGTTGAAAATAGATAACAATCAATTTCCGGGAAGAGATTATCAATTTCTTCAATTTCCTGAAGATAATTTATTTCTTTTTCACTAAATTCACCTTTTTCTACAATGCTAATTAAATTACGAAATCGTTGATAATGTAAAAGAAAACGGTCAGTTGCATATCCTTTCGCCTGTCCAGTAGTAACTAAAAAAGACCAGTCAGAAGATTGAAGAAGTAAAAGTTCACGCGCTGCTTGGTTAAGTAGTCCACGAATCAAACCTTCCGAATGGCTAAATTTTTTTACTATCTCTTCCATTAATTTTTCCACTTCGTAGATATATGGCCAAAACCACTCGGTTTCCGGATTATACCAGACATAATGTTTTCCCCCGTTACCCCAAGAGGATTCGGGTAAATCAACCACTTCTTTCGGACTATAAATATTAAGATATTCACTTAAAGTCATTGCTTTAATCTGTGGATTAAAATACATTTTTCTTACTATTTCTTTTATCCAGGAAATCCCTTCAAACCACCAATGCCCAAAAAGTTCGGTATCATACGGGGAAACCACAATCCCGAAACCTCCACTTTTTTTTCTAAAATTAACTAAGAGGTCCTCCACTAAATGGTTAAAATGGTCAGCATTTTCGTTAATCCTTGAGATTGTATTTTCGGGAACATAAATCTGTTTAAAACCTAAATCAAGTTTCCGGTCAGTAATCCGCCAATATTGTAAACCGGAATCCGAATCTTTTTTATGGAATTCACGATAATTCCCATCACCTGGATAACCCCATTCACCTGACCAAACCTGCAGTCCAGTTTCTTTATTTCGGGAAAAAACTACACAGCCACTTTTCAAGAAATAAGGAAGAAAACTCGTCCCCCGACTTTTTTTCTCATATTCAATTTTTGGTGCCCTCACTTTCCCATAAGGACCAACTCTTTTTTCTGCCTGATAACTCTCCATTCCTTCTAAAGCATGCGTATCACAAATAAAATATTCTATCCCTTGTTCAACCAGAAATTCATCTAAAGCCGGTTTAAAATATTTTTTCCTTCTCTCTTCAAAAGAGTATCCCGGACGGTAACCACATTCTGGTAACCAAAAACCACGCGGCCTTTTCCCAAAATACTTACGATAAGTTTCAATCCCCAATTTAATCTGTGCATAAATTGAAGAATCACGTTTTAATAACGGAAAATAACCATGCGTTGCCGCGCTAGTTAAGATTTCAATACAGTTTTCTTCCTGTAATCTCCGTAAAGCACCAATCAGGTCACATCGGTAGCGTTCGTAATAACTCTTTTTGATTTGAGAAAAAATTGTTCTATAGAAAATGGCTAACCGCTCGTAAGCATAATCCATCCGGGAAGAAAATTTTTTTATATCCTTCTCCGCGCGTTCAATTTCTTTATCTAAAAACTGCTCAAACCGCTTCTGCAAATAAGAGTCATTCAGTTGTTCCAGAAGCACCGGAGTAATACTTAAGACAAATTTTGCTTTAATTCCTTCATTTTGTAAATCGTAAAGAATATCTAAGAGAGGAATATAGGTTTCCATTAAACCTTCAAAAAGCCATTCTTCACCGAAGGGCCATTCCCCAGCTTTTCGGACAAATGGAATATGACTGTGAAGAACCAAAGTAAAAGCACCTACCGGCTCATTTTTCATCATTGGAAACTCCTTTCTTCAGGAAGAAATCTTTTGCGTTAAGAATATTCTTTCTCCCATCATTAATCGCCTGCTTGGTTAATTCCGTTAAAGATAAATTTGTTCTTTTATTTAACACTGAAATAAGTAAATATAAATTCAAACCACTAACTAATTCACATTTAATATTTTCTTCTTCCATTTTTTTAACTACGGAAAGCGCAATATTACATGGTGTCCCCCCGCACATATCAGTCAAAATAATTACCCCTTCCGGACAATCCCACTCATATATTCTTTCCCTAATTTTTTGTTTAAGCAACTCTGGCTCCTGCTCAGAAGAAAAAGAGAAAGAATAAACATTATCCTGTAGACCAAGGATTTCTAACGCTGATTCCAACATCTTTTCCCCAAAATTACCACGCGTAAGTAAAATTACACCAATCATTATTTTCAATCCCGGTTAATATCTCGGTGCAAAAGTTTAAGCATATATTTTTCCTTTTTTAAAAATTCTTGCAAAGCATTAGCCACTACCACTGAACGATGTTTCCCTCCCGTACAACCTATTCCAATCGTCAAATAAGATTTCCCTTCTTTAATATACCAAGGAATGAGAGATTCAATCAAGGAAAAAAATTTTTTTAAAAAATTTTTTCCTACCGGATTAGCTAAAACATATTTTTGAATTTTTTTTTCATTCCCGTCAAGATTACGCAACGAATTTTTATATTGCGGATTAGGCAAAAAACGCACATCAAAAATTAAATCCGCATCCGGTGGTAACCCATACTTATAGCCAAAAGAAACTACTGACAAATTAAGAATTTCTCTCTCCGTTGGTCTAAGAAGTGTAGCAACTACTTCTTTCAACTCCCCGGAAGTTAAATTGCTCGTATCAATAATTTTATCCGCCCTTGCTTTGATTTCAGTTAACCTTTTCCTTTCTTCACGGATACTCTCAACAATACTTTTACCCAGAGGATGCCTCCGCCGCGTCTCGGAATACCGCCGAACTAAAACCCGTGTATTCGCTTCAAGAAAAACAATTTTATAATTAAATCCTTGGCGTTTTAATTCACTTAATGAATCAAAAAATGTATCTAAAAATTCACCTTCCCGAATATCAATACCTAAGGCTACTTTGTTTAATCTACCTTCAGACTGACTGACAATTTCACTAAATTTTGGAATTAAAGTAGTAGGAAGATTATCTACACAAAAAAAACCCATATCTTCAAAGGATTTAAGTGCCTGACTTTTCCCCGCACCCGAAATACCAGTAATGATAAAAAAATCAACATTCATTTTTTATTTTTAAATTGAAATTTATTTTTTCGCATCAATTGAATTAAGTGTTTATCTAATTCTCGTGCTGAATAATATCCTTTACTTTTTAATCGTTGGTTCATCGCCGCCACTTCAATCAAAACAGCAATATTTCTTCCTGGGCGCACCGGGATAACCAGCTCCGGTACCTTCACTCCTAAAATTTCGGTATATTTTTCTTCTAAACCTAAACGTTCATATTCTCGTGATTCATCCCATTCTTCTAAACGAATTACCAATTCAATACGTGTACGGTCAAGCACTGCACCCATACCAAAAAGTGTGCGTACATCAATTATTCCTAACCCACGAATTTCCATATGATGAGAAACAATCTCTTTACCCGAACCAATAAGCACACCACCCGGTTTTTGCCGTATTTCTACAACATCATCAGTAACTAACATATGTCCACGCTCAACCAACTCTAAGGCAGTTTCACTTTTCCCAATCGCACTTTCCCCAAGGATTAATACACCTAAACCATATACATCAATTAAGGTTCCGTGCATCATAATAAGGGGAGCAAGTTTTTCTTCTAAATAAGCAATCAATTCAGTAATAAACGGTGGTGTAGAAAGAGAAGTCACAAAAAGTGAAACCTTATATTGCTCGGCAATAGTAATTAACTCTTTTATTGGTTTTACATTACGCGTAACAATTGCACAAGGAGGTTCGTAAGAAAAGAATTTGTCCAAAATTTTAATTCTTTCCTTTTTCGTTAAAGAGTGAAGATAACTATGTTCACCACCACCAATAATTTGTATCCGTTCATAACGAAAATATTTAAAATAGCCAGTCAAAGTTAATCCCGGACGGTTTATTTCCGTCACCGTAATTTGTCGTTTTAAACCTTTCTCCCCGGCTAATAATTTTAAACACAAATCTTTACTCTTGTCCTTAAACAATTCCTCAACACTTAATTGAGCCACTTGTCTAATATTTATCCTCCTCACTGATAATCCTAACTACTTCTTCCGGGCTGGTTGCCTCCTTTAAAGTTTGACGGAAAAATTTATCTTTCAAGAGACGCGATATTTTTGCTAACGCTTTCAAATGTGTCCCCGCAGCTTCAGCCGGAGCAAGAAGAAGAAAAACTAAATATACTGGTTCACCATCTAAAGCATCAAATTCAATACCTTTCTTGGAAATACCAAAAGCAGCAACAATTTCATTTACCGTTTCCGTTTTCCCATGGGGAATAGCCACTCCTTGACCAATACCAGTGGAACCAAGTTGTTCTCGTTCCATAATGATTTTCACTACTTCCCCTACATCTTTCACTTTCTTTGCTTTGGCTAAAAGTCCAACTAACTCAGTGATTACTTCTTTTTTTGTTCGACTTTCTAAATCGGTAACAATTGCTTCTCGACAGAGAAAATCTAAAATTTTCATCTCTAACTCCTTCTTAATTAAAGCTGAAATTTTTCTCCAAAATATAATTTTCTTGCTTCGGCATTAGCCAGAAGTTCTTCGGCACTACCTTGGAAAAGAATTTTCCCTTGATGAATTAAATAAGCACGGTCAGTAATCTTCAAAGTATCCCGCACATTATGGTCAGTAATTAAAATTCCAATTTCTTTTTTCCTTAAGATGCCAATAAGATCCTGTATCTCACTCACCGCAATTGGATCAATTCCTGTAAATGGTTCGTCTAAAAGAAGAATTTTTGGTTCAATAACTAAAGCACGTGCTATTTCACAGCGTCTTCTCTCGCCACCTGAAAGAAAACTTGCTTTCTGCTTAGCCAAATGAGTTAATCCAAACTCTTCCAGAAGGAGAAGTAACCTTTTCTTTTGTTCCTTTTTTGTCAAAGGTAAAGTCTCTAAGATAGATAAAATATTTTCTTCAACTGTTAATCCCCGAAATATTGAAGATTCCTGGGGCAAATAACCAATTCCTTTCCGTGCTTTCTGATAGGTAGGTAAATGAGTAATTTCTTTATCCTCCAGATAAATTTTTCCTTCCTCGGGACGAACTAAGCCGATAAGCATATGAAAAATTGTAGTTTTTCCTGCCCCATTCGGTCCAAGAAGACCTACAATTTCTTTATCCGATAATGCTAAGCTAACTCCATCAACAACACGCCGAGATGAATATTTTTTAACTAAATTTTCTGTCCAAAGTTTCATAATGCGATAGTCTAAAAGTGATTAGTAGCTGACCTCTTTTAGACTCTTAGACTGTTTACTCCGGATAAGTAATTATACCTTGCATATTCCCTTCAAAGGATATTCGTTTCTCAGCAAGATAGAAAATAACTTTTTCTGCCCGGTATTCTCCTTTTCGTTTATCTTCACTCTGGTAAACTACAGGTGGGCCACTGGTAAGAATTAGTTTTTCTTCCTGAGCATAATAATATGCTTCTTCGCTAAATGCATAATTTTTGTCTTGTTCAATTTTTACCTTACCTTTCGCTTCCACCTTTCCCTCTTTTTCGTAAAAGATAATTTTCTCGGCGGTAACTTTTACTTTTCCCTCCTGCACATCTCCTAAGAAGAGAGCAGCATTACTTTTTGCTTCCGCAATTTGTTCTTTTTCATCGTAGCAAAGATAATCAGTAAGCAGAATAAATTTTTCCTTATTAAATTTTACTTTGTTTTTAAATTCAACTACTCCTTTCTCCTGGAAAATATCCATTTTTTCGCTTACGATAGTAAACTTTCTTATCGGATTAAAAGAAGAAGCATTCTGTTTAATAGAAATATGGATTAAATCGGGTGTCGTTTCCAGCCCTTCACCTTTAATTAAAGTTTCGTTTCGTTTTACTTCTACAAATGAAGAAGAAAAAATTTTCTTTTCTTGACTTAAGTAGTTAACTTCGTTGGTATTTATTTTTGTCTTTTCTCTCAATGATTCTATCTGGACATTGTCTTTCCCTTCCATTTGCTTTTTTTTCCCGTCAACTTTTCCCGTATTTGCACGCAAAGAGGAAACCGGTTTATTATTTTTGTAAAACTTAACCAAAAATTTTTTTAAAAAAATTTCATTTGTTATTTTGTTTATCTCCGCTTTTTCCGCCTGCATTTCCCATAATCTTTCTCCTTCTACAAAATGGCTAAGTTGGAAAGAAGTAATCGTTTCTTTTTGGGAAAATAGTGGAATTGCATTCAGAATGAGAAAAAAAGTAAAGATAATTGTTTTCATCGTAGATATTCACATACTGTTTTCCGCCATAAATTTTTTGCTTTCAGCACTATTTCAATAACTTCACGGAATACCCCTCCCCCACCTGGGAAAGGAGAGATATGATCAACTATTTTCTTCAATTCTTCTGGTGCGTCATTTGGACAGATTGAAAACCCTACTCGTTTTAATACCGGCAAATCCATTAAGTCATCACCGATATAAGCAACTCCTTCCTGTTTTAAAGAAAAATTTTTCAGCACTTCTTTAAAAGCGGACAACTTATCCTGACAATTTTGGTAAACTGCATCAATACCAATTTCTTTTGCTTGTCTTTCTACTTCTTTTGATTCTCTACCGGTTATCCAGACAAATTTTAGACCACTACCTGACTTATGGGCCAAAGCAAAACCAAAACGGTCCTTCACATTCCAGAATTTTACTTCTTCTCCAGAATTTAAGACTACAATTTCTCCTCCAGTAAGCACACCATCAATATCCATACCAATTAGTTTAATTTTTTTTGCCTTTTCTAAAATTTTCTTGTTCATCTATCTTACACAATTCCTTCAGCTAAAAGGTCCCCTTCATCAATAATCCCGACAACTTTCTTTCCTCTATCTATTACCGGAAGATTGTCACAACCTTTTTCTTTAAGAAACCGTGCTGCTTCCACCGCTAACTTATCGGGATTAATCGTCAATGGTTTTTTGGTCATTACTGAAGAAATTTTCTTCTTTAATAAATCCTTATCTCTTTGTAACCCACGTCGTAAATCGCCATCGGTAAAATAACCGACCAATTTACCATTTTTATCTACAACACTTACTGCACCAAGACCTTTCTCGGTCATCACGAATAATGCATCTTTTACCGTTTTATTTTCAAGGATAAGTGGATTATCTTCACCGGAACGCATTATATCTCTCACCTGCCAAAAAAGTTTCTTCCCAATTGTTCCCCCCGGATGAAGGGAAGCAAAATCTTCTTTCTTTAATTTTTTCTTTTCTAAGAGACAAATTGCTAAACTATCACCGAGAGCAAGACAGGCAGTCGTGGAAGCAGTAGGTATCAAATTATAAGGACATGCTTCACGGTCTACTTGAATATCCAAAACCACATCACTAAATTTTGCCAAACGCGATTTTTTATTTCCGGTCATAGTTATCAGTTTTAGCCCCATTTTCTTAACTACGGGCAAAATTTGCGCCAATTCGGCTGTTTCCCCGGAATAAGAAATAGCTAACAGACAATCGTCTTTCATTGCCATTCCCAAGTCACCATGTAATCCTTCTGCCGGATGTAAATAAAATGCTGGTGTCCCTGTAGAAGCTAAAGTAGCGGCAATTTTTCTTCCCACTAAGCCGCTTTTACCCATTCCCGTAACAATCACCCGTCCCCGACAAGAAAAAATTATTTCTACTGCTTTCTCAAAATTTTCATCAAGACGAGAAATTAAATTACGGATTGCCTCGGCTTCAATTTCCAAAACTTTTTTTGCGCATTCAATCGCTTTACCAGTTCTCAACAATCGGTCTAACATATGGTTTAAGAAGTAATTTCAGAAGAAAAAAAAGAATAATCAAAATAATATAGATAATCACCAATGCACGAAGATGCCATTTCCAAGTCGGCATCCAAAAAGGTATAATAGTTAAATTTGCCCCACATTTAGAACAAAATTTTGCTGTCTCTTTATTTTCTTGACCACATTTTGGACATTTCATTTATTTGCTCCCTCATTTTTTATTAGTTGATCAATCGCTTTTAAGTTTACCAAAAGAGCAGATAGTTTATCCAGTTTAAGCATACTTTTCCGGTCAGAAAATGCCTTTTCCGGTTCAGGGTGTACTTCCAGAAAAATTCCATCTATACCACAGGCTACCCCGGCACGAGCAAGGTATTCAATAAATTCACTCTCTCCGCTACTACTTTTGCCTTCTGCTCCTGGTAATTGTATACTATGAGTAACATCAAAAACTACCGGATAACCAAATGAGCGAAGTATCGGCAAACTGCGAAAATCAACAACTAAATTATTGTAGCCAAAACAACTACCCCGCTCGGTTAGAATTATTTTCTTATTCTTTGTAGTTTCTATCTTTTCAATCACATTTTTCATCTCCTCTGGACTTAGAAATTGCCCTTTCTTAATATTTACCACCTTACCACTATGCCCTACGGCTAAAAGCAAATCGGTCTGCCGACAAAGAAAAGCCGGTACTTGCAGAACATCAACTACTTCCGAAACCGGCTCTACTTCCGAAACTTGATGCACATCAGTAAGTAAAGGTACTTGAAATGTTTTCCTTACTTTTTCTAAAATTTTTAGCCCTTTTTCCAGTCCCAACCCACGAAATGAACGAATAGAAGAACGGTTCGCCTTATCATAAGAAGATTTGAAAATAAGACTAACCTTAAGTCGAGTAGTAATCTTTTTTAACTTTTCAGCAATAAGAAGCAGCATCTTCTCAGATTCAATCACACACGGTCCGGCAATAAGAACAAAAGGTTTATTCCCACCGAGAATAAGATTACCAATTTTTATTTCCTTTGTTTTTAACATTTATCTTCTTTTTTCTAATATTTTTTCTACTAAAGATAAATCAACAGGTGTTTCTACACTATGAGTATCTTCTTTAACCAAAACAATTCTAATCTTAAATCCATGTTCAAGTATTCGTAACTGTTCCAAATTTTCAATTTTTTCTAAAGTACCTCCCGGGAGAGTAACAAATTTAAGTAAAGATTCCCTTGGATAAACAAAAATACCTATATGTTTATAGAAAGAATGATCTTCAAACATCCCCCCTTGTGGATAGGGTATCGATGCCCGGGAGAAATATAAGGCATACCCATTACGGTCACAAACTATTTTTACCATATTTTCATCAAGAATTTCATTACGGCTTTTTATTTTTACAGCTGCGGTAGTAAGAAATACACTTCTTTCTCTTTTTGCTATCCCGACAACTTTTTCAATTGTTTTTGCTAAAATTAAAGGTTCGTCACCCTGCAGATAAACAATTAAATCAGCGGATATCTTTTTTGCTACTTCCACACAACGTTCGGTGCCGCTTCTCCATTTCTTTGCTGTCATCATTACTTGTGCACCAAATTTTTTTGCCTTTTCTAAAATTCGTTGGTCATCAGTAGCAATAATCAAGTCATTAAAAAACTTAACCTTTCTTGCTTCTTCCCAGACCCATTGGACCATTGGTTTACCAAGAAGTAAAGCTAAAGGTTTACCCGGATAACGAGTTGAACCATACCTCACCGGAATAATCCCAACAATCCTCATTTTTCGTTTAGCGTCCCTTTCTCAAATTATCAACATTTTGCTTGCTCCAATTGCTTCTTTCAATTCTTGAGGTGCAACGGTTGCAGTACCCAGTTTGCCGACGACAATACCAGCTGCAAAATTAGCTAAATAAGCAGAATCACGTATACTCAATCCACTGGCAATACCTAAACTTAAAACACTTACTACCGTATCTCCAGCACCGGTAACATCATAAACTTCTTTTGCTGCTGTCGGTATCTTCGTAATTTGCAATTTATCCTTGCCCCTCACAGAGGGGCGGGATTTAGAAGCAAAAGAAAAAGGGAGTTTATCACCTCTTTGGAAAAGCATCATTCCTTTTTCGCCAAGAGTAATTAAAACTGCCGAACAATTCAATTTTTTCAAAATTTTTTCCCCTAATTTTTCAATATCTTTCCCAGAATTTACTTGGTGCCAATGCATTCCGGCCATTGCTTCCGCAAGATTAGGTGTAATAATTGTTACTTTCCGGTAGCGAAGAAAATGTTCCACTTTCGGGTCAACAATTATCATTTTGGAATAAGTATGAGCAAGACGAATAACTTGGTTAAGAAGAAAAGAATTAACTACACCTTTACCATAATCAGAAATAACTATCACTTCAATTTGGAAAATAATCTTCTTTAAATAGGTCAAAAATTTTTCGCTTATTGAATGGGAAAGAGAGGTTCTCTCTTCCCAATCACAACGCACAACCTGCTGATGATGAGCAATGATTCTTGTTTTTAATGTAGTTGGACGAGATTGTTCTAAAATAACGCCCTCAATGTTCACTCCCCATTCCGTTAATTCACTAATCAACTCCTTACCCAGATTATCCGTGCCAACAATACCACTTAAAAAAACTTTACCTCCTAAAGTAGCAATGTTATTCGCTACATTACCCGCACCACCAGGCATCGTCTTTTCATTGGTCACTTCCACTACCGGTACTGGTGCCTCGGGTGAGATACGGGAGACCTTACCATATATATATTTATCCACCATCAAATCACCAAGTACAAAGATTTTTGTTTTCGGAAAATGGTCAACAAATTGCCGAAGTTTATCTTTTTTGCTCATTTTAGAGTTGTTTCCTTTTCTCTTTCAATTAAAAGACGATACAACAGAGGGAACAAAATTTCATGGTGTCCCAAAAAAATGTATCCTTTGCCTTTTCCTACCTGCGTAGGACGACGAACAATGTCTTCCCGAGGACGATAATGGTCATAAAGGTCAAAATTTGCCGTAGTAAAATTTTTTATTTTATACCCAAGATTAAGGGCTAAATTCAGTGCTTTAAGAAATATTTCCGGTAAGATTACTGCTGAACCAAAATTAAGCACTACTCCACCATTAGCAAGATTAGTTACTTCTTCAGCAAATTTCAAAAAGTCAAGATAACTTGTTTTACCCCAAGCCGCACCGTCACAACCTGGATGTTGATAAATTATATCTGTACCAATTGCTACATGCACAGTTGCCGGGATACCCAATTTCTTTGCTTGGGCTAAGAGACTGTAACCGGAATAAGGAAATTTATTTTTCAGCATTGCCTTCCCGACCGCTTCCCCCAAACCGAAATTTTCTTTTGCTGCTTCCGTTATTGTTTGATTTAAAAAAGTTGCTGTCTCTTTCGCCATACCAAATTTTCCCTTTTTAAGATTTTCTTCCACATTTTCTGAAGTTTCTCCCTGATAAGCGATTTCAAAATCGTGGACGGGACCCGCGCCATTTAGAGCCAGCAAAGTAACAAATCCTTTCTTCATCAAATCAATAAGTAAAAGTGAAAGACCACATTTGATTATATGTGCACCGCACATAAAAATTATTGGTTTATTTTTCTTCCGAGCAAAAGAGATAAATTTTACCAAATTTTGTAAATCTTTTCCAGCAAGTATTCTTGGTAACGAGTTAATAAATTTATCTTTTACGCCAAAGGAATAAACAAAATCTTTTGTTTTTACTTTACTTTTTCTCTCTTTTAAAGAATAAGTTTTTACTTTAGACAAATCAATTTTGAGGTGATTACTTTCTGAGGTGATTATCTCTTTCATCGGAAAAAACCTTCCTAACTTTTAATTTCTATTAGTTCAGCGTCAATTGACCCAATCGGTATTTTTGTCCGCATTAAGACCGGCATTTTTTTTTCGTCAGCAGTTAACCAAATAAGAATTCTTCCTCTATGCTGAAATATACCTTCATATTTTAAAAATGGTTCAATTAGCCAACAACTAAACTTACCCGCCGGTACTTTCACTTCTTCCCGATTTGAAATTTTAACTTCCAGTTGCCAATTTTTTCCATTATTATTTACCTCAAGAAAATAAGTTTCTCCGAGAGTAAAATTTTGTGTGCGCATGAAATATAGTCCAGAAAGAACATCTTGCACATACGGACTAATGACAATTTTTTCATTTTTTCCTCCCACAAGAGCGAAACCTTTCTCTTGGTCAAAGATAACTTTTTCATCATTTGTATACCTACCTTCTTTCAGGTGTTTTTCATAACCAAGTGAACATAAACTTTCTATATCCATCCAGGATTCGTTATAATCTCTCACTTTATAAAAAAGATCAAAAAATGAATTTGTCCGCGTATGAGAAATAATCCGGTAGGCCTGACGTCCATTAATCACAATTTTCTCCGGAATTTCTAAGGTTGCCCAACCACCTGGAATTATCCCCCATTTGAGAATAAAAAGTAAACTTTCGCCCACTTGAAAACTTTGATTTTCTAATTTTCTCCAAATAAACCTAGGCGAAGAACTTCCTTCAGTGAGAGAAAATACTTTTTCTTCACCGAAAGCATAGCGTCCACTTAAAAATAAAATAATGAGCAAGAAACCAATTAGAGCGAGATATTCCTTATTTTTGCGGAATAACTTAAAGTCAAAAAAACTAACTTTTTCTCCATTAAATTTTGTTAAACAGGGGAAAAAGGGTGGCACGCTCCGGCTATACCGCTGATACTCTTCACAAAAAATTTTTTCTAATTCTTTTTCTTCAGCAAGAATCTGGAAAGAATAAATTAGCCCAAAACCAGATAAAAAAATTAGCCAAATTATACTACTGCGTAACCAATATTCAAAAGAACTACCCGCTAAACAAAAACCAAAACCAAGAAGAAAACTACCCAAATATAAAGGATGTCGCACATAGGCATAGGGACCAGATGTGCAGAGTTCTTTTGCTTTGTGCAAATAACCAGAGGCCAAAAATCTTAAGAGCAAACCCAAAAAGGCAATTTCAATACCAAGTACCAAAAAAAATAACGAAGCCGGACGAACTAAAAAAAGATAAAATAAAGCAAAAAGGTACCCCCAGGTAACCCGCCAGCGGGTTACATATTTTTTCATTAGAGTGATAAATCTTTCAAAATCCATTCTACCGCCTCAGATAATCCCGGAGCAATATATTCCGGTTCCTCTTTCCAAGTATGCCGCATATATTCATACTCACCTTTCCCATAACCAGTAAGCACTAAGATACCTTTCGCTCCTACACGGTGTGCCCATTCAACATCTTTAATTCGGTCACCAACGACATAACAGTCCTTAAGATGGAGATTAAAATCTTTCGCTGCTTGTTCAAGCATACCCGTTTTTGGTTTACGGCAGGAACAATTATCTTCCGGACTGTGCGGACAGAAATATATTTTATCCAAATGTGCATCTTCTTCAAGCAATAATTTTTCCATCTTCTTGTTAATAATCTTAATCATCTCCGGAAGAAAAAAACCACGTGCTACACCTGACTGATTAGTTGCCACAATTACTAAAATATTATTTTCATTCAACTTTCTTATTGCCTTAGCTACACCAGGAAGCAAAATGAAACGGTCCGGATGATTTAAGTAACCCATCTCCTCATTTATTGTTCCATCTCGATCCAAAAATACGGTAATTCTTTTATTCATCTTTACAATTTTATTTTAGCTTCTTTTTCACACTTTTTCTTCTTGAGAGTTTTGGGGTTCACCCTCAAGGGCTCCCGAAACTCATCATTTCTCATTTTTTCCAGCGATTATGCACCCAAAACCAATAATGCGGATATTTCCTAATCCAACTTTCTATAATTTTACTAAAAAGAAAAGTATTAAGCAAAAATTCCTCACGAATTTTATCACTGGTTCTTAACTTTAGAGGTTTCTCAATATGAATTTCAATTTTTCCGTCTTCTTTACGGAGACTATAAATAGGAATAACCCCTGCCCCAGCTCTTCTTGCCAACAAGGCAACTATCGGTGAAGTAGCTGCTGGACGATTGAAAAAATCAATATAGAGGTTTCCTTCGGTTATCCTCTGGTCAAGTAAAACATAAAGTAAACGATTTGCTCTTAACCAATTCAATGCTTGCCCGATACTATCCTCAGCAAAAATAATTTTTGTTCCGCTTGATTTGCGAACTTGATTAACCAGATGGTCAACTAAAGGATTTTCTAAAGGACGAGCAATTGCCAATAGCGGATAACCTTTTAAGGAAAGAGCAGCGTGTACAATTTCCCAATTACAGAAGTGTGCCGAAAAAAGAATACATCCTTTACCCAAAGTTAAACTTTCTTTTAAATATTCTTCACCAGATATTCTTACATAACGGAACAAATTATCATAATTTAATTGCTCAATTTTAACAAATTCACCGGCAGTTATTCCGATATTTCCCCATACTTTTTGTGCAACTTGCAATTTTTCTTGTTCTTTTTTTTCTGGGAATGCATATTTAAGATTATCCATCACTATTTTTCTTCTACCCGGGAGAAAATACTGAATAAACAGTCCTAAAAAGTATCCTGCCCGTTGTGCCCAATTCCAAGGTAAAAGAAAAAAAATATTTTTTCCAATACAGGCAAGAAGGTATCCTATCCACAAACTTGTTTTATTTTTTCTTCCCAAATCTCTTTACCTCGGAGGATTTTTAATTCTATTTCCAAAATATATATCCGTTTAAAGAAACTGTCCAATTCGGGAGAGATAAATTTTTTTAATTTTACTTCATCTTTTGCGGTAGTTATAATTAAATCTTCCCCTTCAGGCAAAAGGGAAAAATCTTCCTCCCGATACCAATGATGGTCAGGAAAATTAAATCGCTCAATTACCTTTGCACCTAATTTTTCTACTGTTTTTTCAAAAGCATAGGGATTACCAACTGAGGAAAGAAGAATAACTTCCTTATTCTGCAAAAAATCGGTCTCCAAAATTGGTAAATTATTAGCTAACAAATGCAAACCTAAAGGCTGGAAGATACTTTCTACAATCAACACTTGTGGACAGATTCTCTTTAAATATTGATACCATTCTTTTAATTCTTTGAGGGTAATTAAATTAATATTGGTTAAAAGAATTAAATTTGCTCTTTTTAGACCCGAGAGCGGTTCCCGCAGAGTGCCGAGAGGAAAAAGCGGTTCATTCTCCAAAGGGGTCAAACTGTCCAAACAGACAATATCCAAATCTCTTTTTAAAGACCAGTGCTGGAATCCGTCATCAAGGATTGCTACTTCCGAATTAAATTTTTCCTTTGCTAAGAGTCCAGATTCATATCTATTTTTCCCAATAATTACTGGCACACCTTTTAATTTACTGGCTAAGAGATAAGGTTCATCGCCTGTCTCTTCCGGAGTAAAGAAAATTTTTTCTCCATCAGAAATTATGCATGAATCTTGAATCTTGAATCTTGAATCTTGAATCTTACGACCGTAACCTCGACTTAACACTGCTACTTTCTTTTCTCGGGCTAATTCTTTGGCTAAACTCATTACTACTGTCGTTTTCCCCGTTCCGCCAACGGTAATATTTCCAATACTGATGACTTTTATTTCTAATTTTCTACTCTTTGTAAATGTATGTCTAATTTTTACGGATAGCCGATATAGGACTGAGAGAATAAATAAAATAATTTTTAAAAAGATTCTTGTCACTTTCTTCTTTTTTCCCAAAAGTTTGAAAGTTGGATAATCTTCCGCGATACCAATTCCATCCACCCAGAAAATACTTTTCAAGCATTCTTCTAAATGTTTTGCTGCATTATGCGTAATAAATTGCTACGGATAATTTCTTCATCTTATATAACGACAGAATTTTCTTGAGTAATGTGAAAATAACACATAGTCACCCGAAGTAGTAATAAGTGGGTAATCCTTTTCTTGTTTCCTAAAGAGAGTATCGTAATCCTTCTTTTTCATTAAACAGAGGAGTTTTTCTTTGTTCAATTTTTGGATAAGAAGATCAATGTTGTTTACCGGCTTGGTTAATGTTCTATCCGAATAAAAGAGAAAAACATTGTTAACCGACCAGAAACCAAAATTGTAATTAAGAACTTCTTCTCCTGCAGGTACTATTTCTTTTACAACACGAGCAATTTCTATTACATCTGAATACCGCTTTTGATTTAATTGAATCGGCGTGACCGTAATTACGAATACTGCAATCAAAAGAACAACAAAGATGATTTTAGTAACAACCAATCTTATAAAATCCCTTCTAAATAGATGATTAAGTAGATAACCGCTAAAAATCGCCATCCCGGAAAAAGCAGGTATTATATACCAGACTTTTTTTGCATTTGCTACGCTCATAATTCCTAATATACTTACAACCCAAAAAATTATCACTAATGTTTCTCTTTTATTTTTTTCCATATCTTTTACCATTTTTGCCGCACCAACAATGGCAAGGGGATACCAAGGGAGATAATAAATTCCTAATTGTTGGAAATAATATAAATATGAATACCAGCGCTGTTCTTCTCTATTTAGTACAAATGCCCTTTCCCAAATTAACCAGCCAAAATGGGTATTAAGGAAAAGTTCTTTATATTTTATATATTCAGCAATATACCATAACCCGGGAAGTAATACTGAAATTAGAATACTTACGATGAAAATAGGATTGACTATAATTTTCCACTGTTTTGTAAAAATTATATATACTACAATTGCTAGTAAAGGAAATAGTCCCAATATACTTTTTGTCAATATCGCGATACCAATTCCTAATCCCATTAAGAAGAAATATTTTCTTTCTTTTAATCCAAGAATAAATGATAAAATTGCTAATGTAGAAAAAAATGTTAAAGTTACATCAAACATTGCATGACGGGCAAATTTAGTAAAATACTGAGTAGTCAACAATATAAAAGCAGAAAAAAACCCCACCCATTTATCAAAAAGTGTTCTGCCCAATAGATAAACTAAAATAATTGTTCCCACTCCAAACAATGCAGAAAAGAAACGCGCATTATAAGAAGAAATACCAAAAAATTTGAACATTATCGCCATTAACCAGATGTAAAATGGTGTATTCTCAAATGTTGGATTACCATAATAGTGCATCGTAATCCAATCCCCAGTCTTTAAAATTTCTTTTGCCTTTTGAGCATAAAAACAGTCATCATAATTGGCTAATCCGCCAAAATCCAATTTGTTCATAATCAACATTGCAGAAAAAAATAAAAGAGAAAATATTTGAAATTTCGGTTCAGAGAGTATCTGTTCGTATTTTCGTAACCAGTACTGTTTCATGTTTGTACACTATAATATTCAATGTTGAAAAACCAGTATTTATTCATCATTTTTTGTTTATATTATTTTAAAAAAATGTTACACTTCTTTTACCAACTCCACAGGACAACTCCCGACGACTTTAGTTAACATCCTTCTCAACTTCAATCCAGCGAGTTTCTTCTTTGACCGACAACCACCAAGACCGCTACAAAAAACCAGACTAACATTCTTATTTCTGAATCACCATAAATATTTTCACTTAAGCCTTCAGTTAAGAAACCAACCAATGCTCCCATTACACCTAATACTATTGAACGAATATTTACATCATTTGCGGTTCGGTAACTCTTATAGGCAAAAACAAATACTGTATACCAAATGAATAAAAAAGCACCTAAACCAACAAGTCCTCTTTCACTGGCAATATGCAAATAATGATTATGGGCATGACAAAAAGTTGTTTTTTCTGGATTCCCCTCGGGTAGATATTTTGGAACGGTAAATCTATAATTATCCAGACCAACGCCAAGCAGAGGATAGTCACGAACAATTCTTAGTGCTACCGACCACATCTGAGGTCGTTTTCCCCAACTATCTATTTCAACAATTTGATGGATTCTCCGAGTTATTTTTGTCTCCGGAAAGAGGAAAAAGAAGAAGAAGTATATCCCAATGAGACCGAGAATGAATCCCTTAACCCATTTGCGATTATAATGCCAAAGGATGAAAATACAACCAATAACAAAACCAATCCATGCACCACGCGTAAAAGTCAGTACCAGAGCTACACACATCAAAGCGAAAGCAATCCAGTGTAAGTATTTTTTACTCCTGCTTTCCTTGGACATCAGTAAAGATGGTAAAAAGAAGAGCATCGCTACCATCAAGTAGCCACCGTAGGTCATATACCATTTTGTCGCCCCTAATCTTCCTTCACTGATTACGAAAAACTTTATTAATCCGTAGAAAACAGTAATCGTAACCAGAACAAAAAGTAAGCGGTTCAATTTTTTTATCTTTAAATAATCTAAGTTGTTAGCCAAAAGAAAAAAAATCATAAACAAAAATGTTTCGCTTGCCAGTTCACGGAAACTACGCCCGGGATTACTCCCCAAAATTGTAGAAATGAAACCTATGGAAAGAAAAAGAATTATTGGCAGATCTACAGGTGTCCTTTGCCAAGAATTAGAGCGATAAAAAAGTTTAATTAGCCAAAAGAGCAAAGCGAAAGAAAATATCATCTGAGTTAAACTGATCGAAAACGGTGAAAAAAAGACAAAACCTAATATACCCCACCAGATAAATTTTCCCATCTTTTCAAGCATAAGTTTTCTAATGGACATGAGAATAAAAATGTGATAGTTTTTCTTAATCCCGTTTAGAAAAAATTACTTTCTTTTCTACTTACCCAATAAATCATAAATCCTGCTCGTTCCTTCAGCCATTTTTTCTACACTGAACTTCTCTTTCACCAGACGATAACCTGCTTGACCCATTTCTTTGGCTTTATCTTCATTTCTCAAGAGAGTAAGTATTGCCTCAGATAGCGCATTAGGATTTCTCAGTGGGACCAAGATACCAGTAATTCCATCTTTAACAATTTCAGGAATACCACCAACATTTGTCGCTACAACTGGTAAACTACCAGCCATCGCCTCCAGAATGGAACTCCCTAATCCTTCCCGAAAGGAAGAAAGAACAAAAATATTCATAATTGATAATATTTGGGGAATGTCGTTCCTAAATCCAGTTAATTGCACATCTTCCCTTAAACCTAAAGACGCTACTGTATCTTCCACGAGAGAGCGTTCTTCTCCTTCCCCAACAAGCAAAAATTGAACCATCGGAAATTGATTCTTAACCAATTTAGCTGCCTGGAGAAAACTTTGATGATCTTTGTGGTATCTAGCAAAGGCAGCAATGATACCTACAATTTTTTTTGTCTTATCCAGATTTAATTCCTGATAAAGATAATTTCCATTGACATTTTGGAATATTTTCCAATCAATCCCGCTGTAAACCACTTCAATTTTATCTTCTCGAATACCATCTTCAAGGAGGATTTTTCTTATTGCCTGAGATATGGCAATGATTTTATCTGCATTTTTATATTTTATTTTACTAAAAAAATTTTTTCTTATATGAAAGTCTACCCGTCTGGAAACTACTGTTTTACAGTTCTTACTTAATTTCGCCGCCATAAGGCCAAGAGCATGAGCATGTGCAGAATGACAATGAACAATCTGGATAGAATATTTTTTTATAATTCTAACTATTTCTTTTACTGCCCATAAATCCCATTCTCCCCCCATTTTGACGGGCAAAACATTCAAATTCCGTTCCTTTGCCCTATAGAGAAGAATACTATCCGGAGGACAGACAAGAAAATTGTTATCCCCGAATGCCTTCAGCCCATCTAATAAATAGAGAACTTGTTGCTGTCCACCACGCCAAGTTTTCGCTGAGTCAATATGTAAAATGTTATACATTTTCCCTTTCAATTTCTTCCATAATCTCCTTGACTTTCTCTCCCATCTTCAAAAAATTCCAAAATAGTAAAGGTTTTCTGGTTAGAAAAGTTCCACATGAAGTAGTTGGTAGATTTCTTCAACTTTTTCCCCTCTCTATTTCCCACAGTTTTACATACTTAACAAATGATGAAAAAGCAGAGAAAAAAGCATAAAAAAGACCGCGGTATCCATCCAGAAAACCAAGTTGGATAAATCCACGGTGGATAAATTCAACCGGCAATCGGACAAATAAAAATAATGAAAATTTTTTACCTTTTTCGTGCCAACGCTGAGCCCCTAAACTCGTGTAAAGATTAAATCGGTCAAAATATTCCCCAATATTAGAGTAACTATAATGCTCAAGGTGACATTTCAAATAACCAACGCAACCATCTAACTTGACTGCTTCATGTAGTGGTTCAAGGGTAAAATAACCCTTACCCCGTCGGAATAGCCGAAGTTGATAATCAGGATAACAACCTCCAAACTTTAACCAGCGACCAAGGAAATAAAACCGTCGAGGTATGTAAAAACCATCAAATCCTATTTTTTCACTATTTAAAATTGTTATGATTTCCTCCCTCGACTCCGGAGAAATCCGTTCGTCAGCATCTAAACTGAGAACCCATTCAGATTTTGCCTGCTCCAAACCAAAATTTTTGGCTTTGCCGTAGCCTTCCCACTTTATCTCAAATATTCTATCTGTATACTTCCTACAGATTTCTAATGTTCTGTCTTTGCTTCCTGAATCAACAATAATAATTTCTGAAGCCCATTTGACACTTTCCAAACAATCCTGAATGTTTGTTTCTTCATTCTTAGTGATAACTATTACTGAAATTTTCATTTGATTATTCAGATTTTAGGAGTTTATAGTTTCGGTATTCACCAATTCTCCATCCCGTTTGACAAGCAATAAAATCAGATGTTCTATTTCTTATATCTTTAAATGTAATCTTATGGGAACTTTTTGCCAAATCTAATTTCCACTTCCAGTTTTCTACCCTCGCTCGTATTACCTGAGGATGAGTACCCTTAAATTCGGCTAACATATAAGGATCAATGTGCGCAAGATAATCGAATCCTTTCTGTTTGTATTCTTTCTCCCAATTATCTCCGTGATGAAGAGAATCATGATAGCGTTTCTTCTCAGCCATTACTTCTGGCGGGCGCACCCACCCATAATGATAGATATAAGCACCGGTATGTTTAACTTTAAGTTTTTGATTATTTCGGCGAAAACCCTGGGCAGACAACCAAGACTTTATTCCTATCTGGTTACGGATAATACGTATTTCTTGTTGATACCAGTGATAGGAACGAACATAATGCTGATAATCTCCGTAGAAATGAAACCAATGAAAGAGTAGACCTTCTACCCATTCATCATAGAGATACATTTCTAAGCATTTTAATATTTTATCCCAATCTTTCTCATGAACTACTTCATCAGCCTGGAGATAAAAACACCAATCTCCCTGACATTGTTCCAAAGCAATATTAGTTTGCTGAGCAAGAATTTTCCCTTTAGTTTTCAAATTCGGGTCCCAAGAAGATTGAATAATTTTTATCTTCGAATTATTAATAGATTTTACTAATTCTAAAGTATTGTCTTCAGATTTACCAATATTGACAATGAACTCATCAACAATGGGTAAAATTGATCTAATTGATTCTTCCACCGGGAAAGCATATTTTACAGCATCTTTCACAAAAGTAAATCCACTAATTTTCATCGGTCAATTTTCTACTTGGTAATATAACCCCACTCTTCAAGTATAGTCTTCAATTGGAGAGACATTTTTGATGCATCTAATTCTTTCTTGGTTGCGGATATTTCTTTTTCTCTTCCAAAAAATATCCCGGGATGGTCTATTCTCGGGGAACCAGAGATGAAATCAAGTTTGTTTGAACTGATAAAATTTGAATTAAAAAGTGGTAGTCCTAAACTACCACAAAAAATTTCATTAAGAAGTACAGGTTCACCATTAGAATCTAAATTCCACCAAAAATCAGCATTGTCTGGTTCGGTAATAAAAATTATTTCCCCATCACTTAATGTTTTGAATTTAAATGAGTTATCAAATTTTTCAAGAATAACTGATCCTCCATTAGTTTTTACATCATTCAAAATTCCTTTTACTTTAATCTCTCCAATTAATTGTTTATTCATCCCTTTAAATACAAATTTTGAGATAAAATTTTCACCAGTGAAAGTATTCATAATTTTTCTCATTGCTGCAAGCACTTTGGGTTCTTTACTAACAAGATTTCTTAGACAAGGTGAATCTGTTTCCAAATCATAAAGTTCTTCAGGAATGAGTGTTTCGGGAGGAAAACGGTCGCGTGGTCTTAAATTTTGGATATAAAGATATTTGTCTTTCCAACGAATTCCACGATTTCGTGAACCCTGAATGAATAAAACTTCATGCTTAGGGTAATCTCTCCCATCAAGTAAATCCAGCAAACTTTTTCCTCCGAATCCATATGCATTTTTCAGTCCGACAAAATCAGTTATTGTCGGGGCAAGGTCAAGCAGTTGAACTGAATTTTTTATTTTCTTCGGTTTCAATTTTGAAGAGAAATGAAATATTAATGGTACCTTTACATCATCTTCGGTCACCGAAACACCATGAGTATTAAACTTAACTTTTTTCTTTTTCCAAGGACCTCTTTTTGTTGGCCAGTCATAAACTATTGTCCGAAATGTATCCGTATGGTCAGCAGTAAAAATTATTAGTGTATTTTCTTCAAGACCAAGTTTCTTTATCGCCTCAAAAAGTTTACCAAAGTATACATCATGATAGATAACCTCACCAATATAACCAATATAAAGGAAATCAGAGAAAAACTTCTTCAGACCGAACTTTTTAGCTGCTTGCCAAAAATAATGCAGAGGTGGACGATAGGGACCGTGTGGACCATCATAATAAAGAAATAGGAAAAATTTTTGGTTTCCATTTTCTTTAAGCCAATTTATTGTTGTCTCAGTGACATGTAGTGGATTATAACCGGTATGTTCAAGAATAATTGATTGGTCAAAACCATATTCACAGGAATAACCATGCCCTCCAGTAAAAAGAGAAACCACACCAATTGCGGCAGTGTTATAATTTGCCTTTTTCAATACTGCCGGAAGAGGATTGATTTTTTTAGCATAATATTCATCAGCTATCTGTTGGTCACGAGAATAATAACTAAAGGCCAAAGAACCAATTTCTAGCGGATATTTCGAATGAAGAAGAGAAATTATTGAGGGATGTGTCATATTACTATTCGCAAACGCATTCTCAAAAGTTACCGACTTTTGCATCAAAGTATAAAGATTCGGAGTTATTTCTTCAGTGATACTATCCGGTCGGAACGAATCTACAGTGACCATTAGGATATTTACATCTTCTGAAGATTTCACTTTTTCCATAATTAGTGGATTAGCCCAAAATGCTAAACATTGCTCATCAGAAATTGTTTCCGTTTTAAAAATTATTCTTACTTTCTTCTTTGAAAAATCTTTCAATTCTATCTTGAAATCATCCCATTTCCCTTCACGTTCTTCAATCTTTGGTTTCAAGTATTTGTAGAAATTCTTATAAAACCCATCACCAAATTTCCACGGATAAGGTTTTAAAGGATAAATTTCTTTCTCAAAAATCTTGTTGCTCTTATCCGAACTCAAGTCCTCAATGCAAATAGAGAACCGACAAGAAGCAAGTATCTTTTTTTCAATTGAAGAAATTATTCCAATACCAAAAGTAAGCAAAGGATTTTCTGGAAGTTGTAGTTCATAAGAAATTTCTGACGGTGGAGGAGCAAAAAGAGCATTTCGGTGGTCGGTCTTCATTGGATACCATCCAAGTGAAAGATGAAGATGTAAATTATGATGATGGATTGCTGGATGATCACTCTGATAAGGATACCGGGAAAGTAATTGTTTTGCTGAGATAAAATTAGGAATTTGAATTTTAGCTAAAGGTAAATTTTCTATAAAATCAAAATACTTTATAATTTTAAATGAAAAGGCTCCTAAATCAAGCGAAATTTCTTTCAGTCGTTTGTCATTAGGAACAACGAAAGATAAATAAAATGCTATATATAAGATAAGAAGTGTAACAAAACTATAAAAGAGATATTTAAAAATTTTTTTAATCATTTAATATATAAATGGTAAAACAAATTCAGAAACTATTGTTGACTTTTTATCCTCGCTTATCCACTGAAAAAGTTTCCTCCTTAGTTCATTAGCAACTTGCGGATACTTTTGGAAAATATTTTTTCTTTCCCGAGGGTCATTTTTTAAATCATAAAGTTCGTAAATTATTCCTGAACATGTCGGCATATAGATAAGTTTATAAGTCGGAGTTCTAATCATCCGGTGTTTAGCTACATTTATCAAATTGCAATATTCATCTTTTATTACAATTTCCAAATTATAAGTGAAGTCAATTTTGCTTATTCCAGTGATATCTGGATACATAATTCGTTTTTTTTGGTAGGGTCCTTGCGCGATATCACTAAACCAAATACCCGTTTCGGCATAAACAACTAAGTCAAGTGTCTCTTTTTCTCCTTCCAATAAAGGAAGAAGACTTACTCCGTCAATTTTTTCTGGACAAGGTAAGTTGAGCATTTCTAAAATTGTTGGCATCAAGTCAACATCACGGACTAAAACATCAATTTTTCTTTTCGGATAATTTTTGAAAGGATTACAAATAACAAGTGGAACATTAAGGACATTATCTCCATATAAATGTTCACCGTGACCGATACCCCAACCATTTTCATACAAATTTTCACCGTGGTCACTGGTGACAATGATTATTGTTTTGTTAAGAAGTTTTTCTTTTTCCAAAAATTTGATAATTTTACCAATGGCATCATCCACACTTCTTACCGCACCGTTATAAAGACCTTCAATTTGTTTTCTATCCAATTCGCTAAGATTTTCTTTTTCATAAATTGAAGGTGGTTTATGATATTTATATCTTCCGCTATATTCAGATAATGTATCCATTTTATAATACGGATAAGGTGCAGCGTAGGGAAAATGTGGTGTAGAAAAAAAGAGAAAAAGAAAAAATTTTTTCTTTCTTTGAAATTTTCTTAGCAAATCTTTTGTTTCCTCAGCCAAAAGAAAAGGGTCAGCATTATGGGCAAATTCTTTCAAAACCGGAAAAATTTTTCGTCCGAAGGAATTAGTAATGTAAGGTAACAAAAAATAATGCATCTCTAATGAGCGTTGTTTAAGAAGTGTATAAAAATTAAAATATGGTGTCTTTACTACATCAAATCCGATATTCATTCGGCTGAAAACATCGCCAGCAAAATCGGAGACCACACCAGTTACATAACCTTCTTTACGCAAAATTTCTGGCAACGCACCCCCACGATGTTCACGTTCTTCTTTAGAAGGGAACATATGTCTAACTCCATGGTGATGGGGATATTTTCCAGCAAGAAAAGTAATCACTTGCGGAAATGTCCGTGGTAAAGAAACATAAGCCGAGGTAAAAGTAACCCCCTTATCGGCTAACTGCTGAATATGAGGAGTAATTAAAGAATTTATCCGGTCTTTGCGCAAGGAATCAGTACCAATAATAATAATATTTGGTCCTTCGTTATTCTTCTTTTGATAAACATGTGCATCTAAGGATAAGAGAATAACAGTTACAAAAAAGATTACACCAATAATATGTATTTTCTTTTTTCTCAATTTGAGAAAAGCATTAACCAAAGAGATGAAAAATAAAATAAGAAAAAACCAACCGACAATTTTCAAAATTGTAAAGGGAACTTTGTCAGTCAAAAAAATCTGAAAATTTCTTCTCCAACTCAAACGGTCATAAAAAAATTCAGTATATAACTGTGGATATTTTTTAAGATTGTAAATAAAAAAATATAAATGAAAGAAAATTATGCTCCCCAGAAAAGAAAGGTATCTTATCCATTTTTTCTTCAAAAAAGGAAAAAATTCCCAAAATAAATGCAACAATATACTTATGAACAAACCAACTAAGAGATAAAAAAGAAGTATTTCAAATTGAATAAAGAAAATATCTTGCCAGAAATTTTTGAAAATCATTTTCTCTGCCAGTGGATTTTTTACACCCATTACTGCAAGACTACTTCTTTCCAATAGACAAAACAAATAAAGCAGAAAGAAGAAAACTAAACTACTTCCCACCGAGAGAGAATATTCTTTAACTACTTTTCGTATAGACATATTTTTTCCCCAGGATTTCTTTTATTGTTGAATAAACTTGTCCGACAGAAACCATTTTCATACAATTGAAATGACCTAAAGGACATTTTTTGCTCCCATGTAAACTACATGGACGACAGGATAAATCCACTTCTACTACCCGATGCTCAACTCCGTAAGGATAAAAACCTAACTCGTGGGTTGTCGGACCAAAAATTGCTACTGTGGGAACTTTCGTCGCTACCGCAATATGCATCGGTCCGGAATCGTTGGTCAAAAAAATAGTGCACCCAGAAATAAAGGTAATCAACTCTTTCAAGTTCGTCTTCCCGGCAAGGTTAACCACGGAATAACGAATATTCTCTTCTATTTCTTTTGCCAAAGAGAGTTCTTCTTTACTACCAAAAATGACGATTTTTGCCTCATCTTTCTCAATTAACCAATTAGCAACTTGGGCAAAGCGTTCCGCTAACCAACGCTTAGTTGGCCAGACTGAACCCGGATTGATCCCAACAATCAAATCCGTTTCTTTAAGATTATGTTCCTCTAAAAATTTCATTTTTATTCTTTGATCAACATTTAAAGAAAGTTCTTGAGAATATTTTAATCTTTGCACTCCTAAAGGTTTTAACAATTCTAAATTGCGTTTTGAATCGTGCATCCGCCAGTCAAAAGACACAAGGTCAGTAAAAAATATTCGCCCTTCACTGGAGATAAATCCAATTCTTCTCGGAATGCCGACTAAATAGACTAAAAATGCGCTTCGGAAAGAACGATGCGGTAAGATTGCTACATCAAAATTTTCTTTTTTAATTTTTCTTACTAAACGAAAGAAAGAAAAGAGACCTTTCTCTTTACCTCGTTTATCATAAACAATTAATTTATTTACTTCAGGAAATTGGGCAAAAATTTCTTCTATCTCCGGTGTACAGAGAACACTCAAGAAACTGTCAGAGAAATTTTCTTTTGTCTCTTTCACCAAAGAACCAGTCAAAACTGCATCACCCAGATAAGCGGTTTGAATGATCAAAATACGTAAACCTGTTTTTACAGTCAACTGACTCAAAATATCTAAATAGCGATCAAGGGTATGTTTTTTTAATTCTTTAGTCCGTTTTTTTCCATAGACGAGTAAGTAGCGCGCACGAATTGCTTTATTATATTTAATTTTCTTTTTTGCATTAGAAAAGAAACGAATAATATTACTGCGTAGATTATTATGTAAATCAATCAACAAATCATATTTCTCTTTATTTATCTTCTGAATATAGAAAAGTAATCCCTTTTCTTTTTCAAAAGGTATAATTTCATCGAGATAAGGATTATTCTCAAAAAGTGAAACAAACTCTTTTTTGACCAAAAGAGTAATTTTTGCTTCCGGGAAGATTTGTTGCAAATTTTGATATACTGGTGTAGTCAGGACTAAATCACCAAGCGAACTAAGACGAATAACTAAAATTTTCATATTAATGTTTTAATTAATTCAATATTTCTCTTTACTGCTCCTTGCTGTTTTCTTACTGTTTGAAAAGCGTTAAGACCGATTTCTTTCCGCAGAATAAATGAACTAAGCAAATTCAAAATTTGTAATTTCAGTTCTTGAACATTTTCCACTTGTATTGCCGCTTTTGCCGAAACCAACATCTCAGCAATTTCTTGAAAACTTTCTATATAAGGTCCAAAAATTACTGGTTTACCTAACGCAGCTGGCTCAAGAAGGTTGTGCCCTCCCCGCGGAACCAAACTTCCTCCAACAAAGACAACCGTTGCTAAAGCGTATGCTTTCATCAGTTCACCGTAAGTATCCCATAAAAGACAGTTTATAGTTGATAGTTCATAGTTAATAGTTAAACTACTTTTACGAAGGAAGGAGATATTTTTTGTTTTAAGTAAATTTTCAATTTGAGGAAGATGCTCTAAATGACGAGGAGCAAGAATAAGTTTTAATGCAGGATATTTTTTTAATACCTCCAAGTAAACCTCAAGGATAATTTTTTCCTCACCTTCTCTTGTGCTGCCACATACCCAGATTAAATCATTGGGTTTGAAACCAAATTCTTCAAAATTAGTAACTGGGTAACTGGGTGACTGGGTGACTAGGTCGTATTTCATATTTCCGGTTACTTTTACCTTCTCTGCTACTGCACCAAGAGAAATGATTTGTTCTGCATCAGTAACTCCACGCATAGCAAATAAATCAATAGAAGATAAAATTTTACGAATGAAAGGAAAGAAAATTTTATACCTTTGAAAACTTTTTTTTGATATTCGTCCATTAACTAAGATAATTTTCGTTCCCTTTTTTTTCATCTGCTGAATAAAATTTGGCCAGAGTTCAGTCTCAATTAAAATTAATAAAATTGGTTCAATAAGTAACAATATTTTTTTAATTATCCAACGAAAATCTAAAGGCAAATAGATTACTAAGTTAGCTAAATTTTCCTTTTTGGCCAATTGATTACCTGCCAAAGTGACTGTAGAAAGAAGAAACATTTTTTCTGGAAATAATTCTCGTAAAACAGTAATTAAATATAATCCAATTCTCACTTCACCTACGGAGGCAGTATGTACCCAAATCCAGTTTTTTGAATGAACAATTTTTTCTCTTGTTTCTTGAGGAAAAAATCCTAATCGTTGAACAAAATTAGAAAAAATTTTTCCTTTGCATTTTAAAAAATAAAAAAAGAAGAAAAAAGGAAAACTGAAGTAAAGCAAGAGTTCATATAACCAGTAGTACATTTTTAAATAGACAATTTTACCCCGTTAGAATATCTTAAGTTGGCACAGTTGTATTTTTAAGTGACCAGATTTCTAACAGGGCTTACCAAACGATCGGCTTCCTGAGTAATTAAATTAATTTCTTTTTCTAATTCGGTTATTTTATCTTCCCATCGGTCTTCTTTTTTAACTTCAATTGGGTTACCGTAAATCACTACCGCACGATTAAAAGGAAAAGGTAAGAGGTATTCATCCCAACTATGAGGGATAATTTTTTTATATCTTGCTGAACTGCTTAACGGAACAATTACACTACCGGTCAACTGGGCTAAATAAATAACACCCAGTTTCACTTTGTAAACCGGACCCCGAGGACCATCAACAGCAAAGGCAACATTTTTGCCTTCTTCGATCTTTTCCGCAATACTTCTTGTCGCACTTAACCAACCACGTGTACTTGAACCACGAATACAGAAATAACCAAACTTAGAAAGTATTCTTGTCTGGAGACTTCCATCACGCGAGAGACTGGTCATAATTGCAACTCCTTGGAACCGATGTGTATAAACCAAAAGGAATTGTCGCCCATGCCAGAAACTATAAATGATATTTTTCTTACTTTCTTTTATTCTTTTGACTACTTCATAATTAACAATTTTTATTCTTGATGTTTTCCCAATAAACTGGATAAATAACCAAGCCAACCAAGAAAATATGTACTCTTTAATCACTTTCCCTTTTTTTAAACTTCCTTTGAGAAAACCAAGGAATAACTCCGATCCGAAAACCAAACTGTTCCCTAAGAATATTTTCTTTTTCTAAACCAAGACAACTTAAATCAATTAATTCAAAGATTTTTTCTCTTTTCTCTTTTTCGGATAAATCAAAATTTGCACCCAATAAATAGTTCTCTTTCTTTGCTTCTTCGTTAACTAACCGGCGAACAAAACGTACTGCCTGTTCTTGGGCAGTTTCAATGATTGCTTGATAAATTTGTGGATAGTTTTCTTCCTCAATAAATTTTACTTTTTTGCCTAAAGTAATTACATAAAGAGTTAAAGCTACCACATTGATTACATTGGAAGTCAATCCTGAAAAAAAACTCTCATTCCAAACATCGGAAAGGTATTCTTTCAGGGTTAAATGAGAGAGAACTTGCTCAGGTTTAAATATCTCATAAAGCGTAGCGGGGAGAATTAAATTTTCTACTTCTTTAATTTTTTCACTGATAATCTTTTTTACTTCAGGAACAATTTCCTTATCACTTTTTTCTTTTAGTTTTTTTTCTACAAAGTAAGAATTTATTTTTAATTTAAATTTTTTAACTTTTCTCACTTTTTATACATTTTGAGGTAATCACCTCTTCTTTTTTCTTAACTCCCATTCGTAAACTAAAGGTGTAGCGATAGCAATCGTAGAATAACTTCCAACAACTACACCAAAAAGTAAAGCAAAAGAAAAATCATGAATGACTTCACCACCAGAGAAAAAAAGAGCTAAAAGAACAAGAAAGACAGTTAAAGAAGTGATAATCGTCCGGGAGAGTGTTTCGTTAATGCTCAGATTAATCAGTTCACCTAAGGGAGGATTTCGGTGTAAACGCAAATTTTCTCGCATCCGGTCAAAAATTACAATTGTATCATTAATTGAGTATCCAGCTAAAGTTAAAAGTGCAGAAATTACCAAGATAGTTATTTCCTTATTTAGCAAAGAAAAAATACCTAAAGTAGCAAATACATCGTGAGCTAAAGCGATTACCCCGGCTGTACCCCAGAGTGTAGATTTGAACCGGAAAGCAACATAAATAATTATACCCAGCAAGGAAAGTAAAATTGCCAAACTGGCACGTCTAATTAAATGCTCACCGATTGCTGGACCAACATATTCACTCCGCACAATTTCAAAATAGTTTTCACCAAAACTTTGAATTAAGCCTTTTTGAATTTTCCCGATTATTTCCGATTCATCCTCTAGAATTTCTTTACGGGATTCATCTTGACTAGGTAGTTTTGTCCTGATGATTACACTCTGGTGATCGGGAAAACTTTGCAATTCAAAAACATTTATTCCCTGTTCAGGTAATATTTTTCGTAACTGTTCCAAAGAAGGAAGTTCTTTGAATTTTATTTCGGTGAGTGTACCACCAGTAAAATCAATGCCCAGTTTTGGTCCACCTTTAAGAATTAACGACAACATCCCACTAAGAATAAGAACACCGGAAATAAAGAAAAAGATATATCTCTTTCCTACAAAATCAATATTTGTTTTTTTAAAGAATTCCATCTTAGATACTTAAATGTTTAACCGTCCTTCCTGTAAGAATGAAATCATATGTCGTTTTTGTGGCTACTAAGGCAGTAAACATGCTGATTATAAGTCCTAAAGTTAAAGTTACTGCAAATCCCTTAACCGGGCCCGTCCCAAACTGGAAAAGGAAAACCGCCGCAATTAAAGTTGTAAGGTTACCATCAAGGATAGCCGGAAATGCTCGTTGATACCCTAAATCTATTGCTACCCGCACGGTTTTCCCTTGACGCAATTCCTCACGGATACGCTCAAAAATTAATACATTAGCATCTACCGCCATACCCAGAGAAAGGATAACCCCCGCAATTCCCGGTAAGGTTAAAGTTGCTCGTAAATAAGCCATTGCTCCCAAGAGCAAAATTAAATTTAAAACAAGAGCAAGGTCGGCAATTAATCCGGAAAGACGGTAATAGACAAACATAAAAACGAATACTAACAAACCTCCCAAAATTGTTGCTTGTATTCCTCGCCGGATAGAATCTTCACCCAAAGAAGGTCCAACAGTGCGTTCTTCAATAATTTTCACCGGTGCCGGTAAAGCACCAGCACGCAAGACAATCGCTAAATTTTTTGCTTCGTCTTCAGTAAAATTTCCTTCAATGATGGCATTCCCATCAGGAATTCGTGTCCGAATAACCGGTGCCGATTGGATAATATTATCCAGAACAATTGCTAAATTTTTTCCTACATTTAACCCGGTAGTTTGAGCAAAAATTTTTGCCCCTTCTTTATTAAACTTTAACCCGACATAAGGAAAACCATATTCACCACCGATTTTTACTTCCGCATTCACTAAATAAGCACCAGTAATTTCCGGTGTTGACTTAACCAAATAGTATCCTTCTCTCCCGGGCAGAAGAACATACCCTGTAGGAACTAATGTTTTTACCTCTTCTTGAATTTTAGGTAACTCTTCCCAAAAAAGATTTAATTCGCGTATTTTTTCGGCAACTTTACTGATTACCCCGGTATTTTCTACCAGACGAAATTCTAAAAGTGCGGTCTTACCAATTATTTCCTTTGCTCGCTCTGGCTCTCTCACTCCTGGTAGTTGTAAAGCAATCCATTTCTCTCCTTGACGGACAATCATTGGTTCAGCAACACCAAACTGGTCAATACGATTACGAATAATCTCTAAAGCGCGGTCAGTTGCATCCGAGACTGATGCATCCGCTTCAAGTTTCGTTGTATCTACTTCCAAAACTAAATGCATCCCTCCGCGTAAATCTAAACCTAAGTTTAAAATTTTATTTAGTATTTTATCTTTACTTTTTTCCCGTTGGATACGCTCAGCTAAAGGTAGACGATACCAAGTATAGGTAGGATAAAGAAGATAAATAGACAAAGCTAAAATACCCAAAATGAGATAAATTTTTATTTTCAATGGGCTGGACATCTTTTGTCTTAAGAGAGCATTTCTCCTTCTGAACTAACCACTTCCGCTACCGCTGAACGGGCAAGTTGTATTTTTGTCTCTTCGGTAATTTTTACTTCTAAGATATTCCCTTTAATGTTCACAATTGTTCCATATATTCCACCATTAGTAAGAATATGGTCACCTTTTTTTAATGCGGAAAGCATTTTTTGATGTTCACGCATTTTTTTCTGTTGCGGACGAATAAGGAGGAAATAAAAAATTACGAAAATTAAGATTAAAGGGAAAAAACTGGTAAACATTCCTGTCCCTGGCGAAACTTCTTGTCTACTTTGTGCAAAAACATAATTATTCACTTGCCACCTCCATAGAAAAATATTTACATGCCTGTCAGAAAATTATTTTCTCGTCGGTCCGCCTAAGGCGGATTGATTTCACATCCATCTGTCTCCGACGAATATTATATTTCTTTGTAGGGGTCACCCGCCTGCCAGCCGTCGGGCAGAGATTTATCCGACCCGTTTTATTGTCGGGCTCCGATTTATCGGAACCTCTACAATTTTCTGACGCTCTAAAATATTTAGCGAAAAAATCTTTCTTTTCTTTTGAAAAACAATTTTTCACAATACTTTTCTGGATAAGTTTTAGTAATTTTACCATAAAATGTAAGTTATGTAAAGTGTTTAAACGCAAAGCAAGAACTTCTCCAGCACGGTAAAGATGGGAAAGATATGCCCGCGTATAGTTAAGACAAACTGGACAGTTACATTCTTCATCTAAGGGACGGAAATCGTTACGGTAAATTGCATTTTTGATATTAATTTTCCCCAAGGTAGTAAATAACTGTCCATTACGCGCATTCCGGGTCGGCTGTACACAATCAAATAGGTCAATACCCAATTCAACCGCTTCCCAAATATCTTCCGGTGTTCCTACACCCATTAAATAATGGCAAGAATTTTCCGGAAGCAAAGGAATAGTATTTTCAATTATCTGATACATTTTTTCTTTCGGCTCACCAACTGCTAATCCACCTAAAGCATAACCATCGAAACCTATTTCCATTATTTTTAGGGTACTTTCTTTCCGTAAATCTGAATAGACCGACCCTTGAATTATTCCAAATAGTTGTTGCTGATTGCCCTCTTTATTCTTGGTCTGGAATTGTTTTTTGCAGCGTTTTGCCCAATCAAGGGTTAACTCCATTGATTTTTTTGCATAACCATAATCACAAGGATAAGGTGGACATTCATCAAAACACATCAGAATATCGGCACCAAGAGCCATCTGTATTTTAATTGATTTTTCTGGAGTAAAAAAATGTTCGCTACCATCTAACGGATAAGAAAACTTCACTCCTTCCGGAGTAATTTTGCGTAAACTACTTAAACTAAAGACCTGGAATCCACCAGAATCAGTAAGAATTACTCTATCCCAGTGCATAAAATTATGTAAACCTCCGGCCTTTTCAATTATTTCTATTCCCGGACGAAAATATAGATGGTAAGCATTACCCTGGATAATTTGCACATCTGCTTGTTTTAGCTCTTCAGAAGAAAGAGTTTTCACTGTTCCTTGTGTACCTACGGGAATAAAAACCGGTGTTTCTATTTCTCCGTGTGCAGTAAAAATCTTGCCAATCCGTGCTTTCTTTTCTTTATCTTTCTGAAGAATTTCAAAATTTGTTGACACTGATTTCATAGATTTTTAACGACAGATTACACCGATTTTAACTATCTACTATAAACTATCAACCATCAACTAACTTACAAACATCGCATCACCATAACTGTAAAAACGATAATTTTTTTCTTTTGCCTCCTGATAAAGTTGTAAAACTTTTTCTTGTCCAATAAAGGAAGAAATCAGAATTAAATTCGTTGATTTTGGTAAATGGAAATTAGTAATTAATCCGTCAATAATTTGGAACTGATAACCCGGATAAATGTAAAAATTAGTATAACCTTTACTGGGTTGAAGAATTCCGTTTTTAGTCTGCCCTTCAAGAACTCTCACTACCGAGGTACCACAAGCAACAACTTTTTTATTTTTTTTCTTAGAAAAGTTAATTGCCTCTACCGTTTCGGAGGGAAGAAAAAAATATTCTTCCTCCAAGTGATGTTTACGAATATCTTCACTTTTTACTGGCTGAAAAGTTGCTGGACCGATGTGAAGCAAAAGTGAAACGATTTCTACTCCTTTGTTTACTAACTTTTTTAAAAGTTCTTGCGTAAAATGTAAACCGGCAGTAGGTGCGGCTATGGCTCCTTCTTCTTGTGCATACACCGTCTGGTATCTTTCTCGGTCAAGTAGCTTATTTTTATCATTGTTCCCCTTTCTTTTAATATACGAAGGTAAGGGTACTTCACCAATCTCCTCTAAGAAAGAATAAACTGGAAAATTGAACTCTAAAACCAAACATTCTTTAGTTTTTTCCTTAATTATTGCTTGCAAACTTTCTGGAAAAAATATTTTTTTCTCTAAAGTAACCTGTGAATTAACTAATGCTTTCCACAGTTTTGGACTAATCTTATCTAAAAGTAAAACTTCTATCATACCGCCTGTATCTTTTTTACCAATAAGCCTTGCCGGAATAACCTTTGTCCGGTTAAGCACAAGACAGTCTCCCGGAGAAAAATAATTCACTATTTCCGAAAAAAATCGATGTTCAACTTTGTTTTCTTTCCAGTGATAAACCAAAAGTCGTGACTTATCCCGTTCTGCTGAAGGATACTGCGCAATCAGTCCTTTCGCTAAAAAATAATCATAACTCTCTAAATCGAAATCTTTTTCTTTTATTTCTATACCCACTTTCTTTTTCCTTCAAACTAAACTTTTATTTTTTAAGCGAATTAAATATTTTTCGGAGATCCGCTAAAGCGGTGATAGGCAAAAAATGAAACTTTAGTCTACTTTTTTCAATTTTGTCCCTGGATAATAATACTTTATAATTTCTTTATAATCATATCCTTGCAAACCCATCCCCCGTGCACCCCACTGGCATAAACCTACTCCATGCCCCCATCCCTTACCTTTAAACTGGTAAACATCACTGTAAGTTTTTATTTCAAAGAAAGTACTGCGTATATTCTCCTGACCGAAAAATAAACGAAATTGGTTAGTAGAAAGAATATATTTTTTTCCTCTTCCATCAGTAATCCTCATTTTGCTCACTCTCCCTCCATTACCTTCTTTGTAGATTTCTATCTTTTTAATTTCTTTTATCGGATACCCTTTCTTTTTTAAAACTGAAACAATTTTCTTTTTACTTAAACTATACTCCCAATAGTATCGGGGATCATCTTCACAAAATTTGCACTTTACACCTTCAAGATACTCTGGATTATGAGAACTATACCAGACATTACTTGGTTTCTCCGTATATCCACCACAAATAGAATGAAAAAAAGCATCAATTGGCTCATCTTGATAAACAAGAATTACTCCCCGAGTAGTATCAACTGCTTTATTGGTGCGTGGACTTTCACCGGCTAAACCGAAATAAACTTGACAATGAACACTATCACAGAGATGAAAATTTTCCCCTGAATGTTTGGTCAAATTTTTTAAAGCATAAGTCCTTGAAATAATTGCCTGAGCTTTAAGTGTTTCTTCGGGCCAGTTCGGTGAAATCTCTGGCAACATTACTCCATAGAGATATTCTTCTAAATCAAGTCGGTTAATTACGGTAAATCTATATTTTGATTTTTTTATTAAAATTAAAGAACTGCGATAACCTCGCCCATTAACCTTTATATGTCCCGAGGAAATAATTTCTACCCGGGAACCAAAGTTCTTATTCCCAATCTGTAATCCACTTTTAGTAGCGATAACTGGATAGTTTCCGGCAGAAAAATTAATTTTTTTACCTTTACTTAAAACTTTAATTTCATTTTCTCCGCCGATATTTATCCGATTTACATTACATAAAATACCAATTTCTACAGTTACATCGGAACTAACCGCCAAGACCACTGAAAAAGAAAATATGTTTATTAAATAAAAAAAAGAAAAAATAAACTTATTCGTTTAATTTCTCACTCCAAATTTTATTTTGTTAATCTTACCTTCGTCCAAAAAGTTTAAAAAGTAAAGTCAGAATTATACTAATGATAATACAGGTAGTCAATGGAAAATAGAAACGAAAATTTTCTCTCTCAATCCGGATATCACCGGGTAATTTTCCTAACTTATTCAAAAAGGGTATATTAGATATCTTCTCCCCAAAAAGTAAAAATATACCAATCAGAATAAATAATAAACCAAGAAAAATAAAAATTCTACCCATCAGATTCATTATTCGTGAACATTCGTGTAACTTAAATTCGTATTCATTCGTGTTTCCTTCATACTATAGAGACAACCACAATACTTTTGTGAATACAGACCTAATTCTTTGGCTTTTCTTTTCTCCAGATAATAATTATTCCGAAAATCCTGATAATAAAATTTTACTCCAGTTTTTTCTTCTAATTCTTTACCAATTTTTTTAATCTCTTCGTGTTTCTGTTGCGGACTGGAAAGAAGTGAACTGCTAAAATAAGTAAAACCATTCTCCTGGGCATATTTTGCCGTCTTCTCTAACCTCAAACGATAACAGAAAAGATGACGCTTTTCCGCATCTTCAGCAAATCCCTTCACTGCATTTAACCATTCTTCCTGACTATATTCATCATCATAAATTACCGGGAATCCTAACTTCTCACTTAACCACTTAACCGCTTCCTCTCGCTTCTCGTATTCCTCTAAAGGATAAATATTCGGATTAAACCAGAAACCAGTAACCAATCCCGCCCTTTCAATGAAAGAGCGGGACAATTCCTCAAAAATACCTATTCCACAGATTGCACAACAAAAATGTAAAAGCAGTTTTTCCATCAGTATATTTCACCGCTTTATTCTTGCCGCGTAGTAAAAAGCATAAAAATAATTTCGCCAGAATTGGTCAGAGGAACAGAATTGATTATCAGAATAAAAATAATCAACTAACGCTTCGCGTAATCGTGTTAATTCTTTTAAGTGAGACTTGTTTTTTGGATTGGAGATTGTTAAATCTAAAAGTTCCAAGGCACGTTCAATAGCTTTGCTACTATAATCGTTATTTTTGTTTCTCCAGTGGATTGCTCGCTCAACCTCACTCCCGATGTTTGCCATTTGCTCAAAAAAGGTTAACTTAAACCACCTGCCTGCCGATAGTTGTTTGTGCTGATAGTTCATTGCTTAATTAAATTATTTACAATCTCAATTAACAAAGCTTCCTCACACACTTCACCCAGTTTTACCCAGCGCCAACCAGCGGGGAGTTCAAACTCTGTTTTCGAAGAATTACAGGTTGCTTTCATGGCTTAAAACCAATTTGTAATTTTTTCTCTCTTGGAAATGAGAAAAACTTTTTTATCATCTCAAATATTACTGTAATTTGTTTATCATGTTCTTCTATTTTTTTCAATATTTCCCGGTGAGTAGACAGTACTTCTCTGATTCTTACAAAGGCACGCATTATAGCAATGTTGACTTGTATAGCTCTATCACTATTCAAAACCGAGGACAACATTGCTACACCTTGTTCAGTAAAAGCGTAAGGAAGATATCTTCTTCCACCTCTTTTTGAGGTCGCAAATTGCGACCTCAAACTTGATGTTCCAATTTGGCACCTCAAGTTATCAAATTCCTGTTTGGTAAATTGAAACATAAAATCTTCAGGAAATCTTTTTATATTTCTTTTTACTTGTTCGTTTAATCGTTTAGTCGGGACTCCATAGAGTTCGGCTAAATCTTTATCCAATATGACTTTTTGCCCACGGACCAAAAGAATCTTTGTTGCAATAACTTCAACCGGAATTATATCTCTAATTTTTTCTTTATTGCTCATACTGTAAATAGCCTCTCTTTTGTTTGGTTAATAATATCCTTGGGTTCTCCGAGAATTTTTAATGCGGAAAGACCTCCTGCTTTAATTCTTAACTCCCCCTACCCACAATGAGCAGATAACATATTCAGAGAAAAAATAAAACTGTTCCCTTTTTTGTCAAATGTCAAGATTTTACACTTATTTCTTTATGTTTATTTTAGTAACTTCTAAAGCTGTTATACATCTTTGTAACCGTAGAAGTAGAAATCTTCGATTGGCAGAACCGATTGAGTAAAATAATGTATTGCTCTGTAATTACGCTATACACAGTCTTTCTGATAAATACGTGCTGGTCTTTCATAGTAATTATATTTTCTCCACGCCCCATATATCTTCCACCAACTACTGCGGATAACAAATGAGGGTATTCGTACACTACTTCTTCTAACTCATTTATTGCCTTTCTTACATCATGAACATAAAAGAACAAATTATAGTTTTTTATGACCAATATATTCGGATGCTCTTGAGGTAACTGCTGTTGTTCTTTCTCAATTCTCGACTTCGTCCTCAATATCTCATTAACATCAAAAGGCGGGCCGGAAAACTCCCCCACTTTCAGTCCTCTTTCAGATGCCCACTTCTCCAAAAACTGTTTATCATTTTCAAGTGCTATTCCCATTTCAATGACATCTTCTTCAACCAATTCCTGAAAAGCATTTTCCCTTTTGACTTTTTCAGCCACTCCTTTTACCTTATTCACAATATACTCTAGATGCTTTTCAGAAAGAGTTTTGTGAATGCGCCCGCAATAGCACACAAATGGAACAGAGTACCATAAAGGTTCGGTGATTCTTTCCATTGTTTGGGAAGCCTCTCTTGCTATTTCACTTTCGCCCAAAATAGAGACTTCTGCAAATAAATTTTCTCCTGTATCTTTATCAGTTAGCTTTAGGTCTGGTTTTTGTGTCCGTCCAGAAACACTTACTATTGGGTCGAAGGAGATAATAAATCCCGCCTTAGAAAACTTGTAAGCAATCTCTAAAACTGAGAGCCCCTCACCAAACTTATCTTTATCTTTTAACCGGCTTAACAGACTTGAGTAGTTCTCCTGATTTTTTACTTCTCCAATTGCTTCCGCAAACCATGTCATCCATTTGCGAGTCCATGGTGCCAAATTTACAATTTTCCTAACGACTGGGTGGCCACTGGCGAAGGCATCTTTTAGAAAACTATCTCCAAGTTCTTTCTTCAATAACATAAATGCTCGTTTAGCTTTTTCCTTTTCAAGTTCTGTTAATTCCTCAAGAGTTTCGCAATGCTTGATTAGTTTTTCCCAATCCGCATAGTCCTCGTGCTTTTCAAGAATTTTGATTTCCTTTGTTTCCATTAGTCATCACTCTTTACAGTTAGTAGAATTAAATGCCTTAAAATCTTTAACCCTCTCATCATAAAACTGCAAAGTAAAAATCTCGCCTAATGTCTTGCGTGTTTGTGAAGTCCGCCGAAGGCGGATTTGGAGAAGCGTATCTTCCCACAAACACCGTGTTAGGCGATGCGGCGGGCTGTTTAATAAAACTTCCTATGTTATTTCTTGCCTTTCCATACTGCTCCTTGAATTACTGAAAATCTATCTTTAACTCCAAAGTTCTTATATAAATTCTCGGTTACGGTTCCTGTTGGATAATTGGTTTTCTCCTGTATCGCCACGAGTTCTATTGCAACAAGCAAAAATTCAACTGTGAATTCTCCAACTTTATCTAATTCTCTGAAAGGTTCAATGTGTTCGGGTCTAAAAAACTGAAGAGCTGGTGGAAACGCGGTCACAGATTCAATCTGACTTAGCATTGTCAGAATGTGGTCTCTTAATTTTAGAGTTAATGATGGGTTATAAGCATGTTTAACATACATCTCTACAATCAGATGGACATGTGCAGGGGTTCTTTCACGCTTATTTGGTTCTTTGAATTTTACAATAAAATCATAAGGAGATTGTTGTTTGCTACCAGGATAAACTTCAAAACGTACATTTGCCTTGGTTGTATAAACAAGGTCATCCTCTTGCAATCGCTTGACCTTCCATATTTTGTAAGAGGATTCCAGATAGTAATAGACTGTTTTTAATAAACTAAACAATTTCTTCATTTTTTCACCTCGTAGATGAGTAGGTATTGATGGACTATTTTTAAATAATCTCCTAAAGTTTGGGTTCTTGGATTTAATTCTTCCGGAGTAATGACGATGATTTCTTTAAGCCATAAATTCTCAAATATCAAAGTGTCTACCAATCTTTTAGCAAGAGGTTCTACGTATCCATCTACTCTTACATCTCGGGCTTGTATTACGATAAATCCATTTTCGATTATTTTAGGTAAATTCTGATCTATAATTTCTTTTGTTTTTTGTAAGTAAAATTCAATATTTGAAAGAGAGGGACTGTTACTTAGGAATGGGGACTTAATAAAAAGTAATTCATTTCCTTTGTGTCCCTTTCTTAAATTTATATTTGTTTCGTGATTAAAATGAGAAAGAAAAGTTATAGTTGAATATATTTTTCCATCCGAATATCTATCAATCACATTCTTATTCAAACGCTCTTCAAAATCTTTTTCTGGCAAGATCCATACCGTCGTGGTTTCAATTTCTTCTAATTTTTTCTTTAGCAATGGTTTCTCTAAGGTAGGAACAACTACACCATAATCTACCCCTTTTTCTCTTACACTTAAAGGAACAAGTGACTTAGGTTTCTCAAAAATTGGCAGATACTCGTGAGCCAAAAGAAGAAAATTGTATCTTATACTGTTGGCGTACCAAAACCCTGTAGTTTTACAATTATGCTGTCGCTTGATAACAAGTTCTCTCAATTTAAAGCCAGCATTCAAATAAACATTTATAAGTTTAAATCCTAAAGGAATTACATTTTTTTTCCTGCGAGTATCTCCAATTAAAATTGCACACTTTCTTCCTGGTTTTAACACTCTAAAACTCTCTCTGGCAACCTTTAACATCTCTTTCAGGAAATCATCAATATCAAAAAATGATAAATCACCTTCTTTAAAATCAGTGTAATGAATTATATTTGCATAAGGAGGATGAGCACAAATTAAATCTATGGAGTTATCCTGTAAGAATGATAAATCCCTAGCATCGCCAACTGATAATTCAGGTTCATAATGGTGTGAATCTATGTTAAAGTTTATATTCTTCTTTGCCAATTCAATGGCTTTATCATTAATATCAAAGGCTATACATTTTCTTCCCAAAAGTTTACACTCTACAGCGGTTGTCCCTGCTCCACAAAAATAATCCAAAACTAATTCGCCGGTTTTTGAATATCTAAGAATCACATTTCTTGGGATATAGGGAGACCAATTCCCTCTATACTCTCCGCTATGAGTTGCCCAATTACCTCTTTGCTTAAAACTCCAGACAGTCGTTTGTTCTTCCTTAAAATCTCTCGGATAAAGTGTTTTTATTTTTTTAGAAACCTTAAAAGCACTAATGCTAATTCCCTGTGTCTTGGTGATAAGGCGTTCAATATATCTAAAAGTAACCCCATATTTCTGACCAATTTCTAAGTCAGGGGTTCCTCTTACTTTTTCTTGCAAGATCGCCTCTTGGAGTTCCTTTTCAGTTTTGAAAATTGTTTTTTGGCTATTCATTATATCGTATCCTCTTTTTAATCAAGCCGCCGTTTTGCCTAACTTGTTTGTACCCGAACAGATTCGGATATCTTTCCAATTCGGGTGTAAAGACGAACTGAACTGTTCCTTTTTTCTGCTTTTCGTCAAATGCTTAAGTCCCCATTCTTAGTTTTGCTTATAAATCCCTGCGGTTAGATTTATTTTAATAAATCTGCAGGGATGCAAAACTATGGGGGTCAAAGTTTTACACCTATTCATCATTACACCTATTCACATCTATTCCACCTATTCACAATTTCTGCAGGTAATGTCTGCAGTTTTTGAGAATCTCTTCTACTGGTATATTTAGAATTCAATAAAATAAACTAATTCTTCATCAATTTTTTCAAGGTCTAATAAAACTTTCTCTCTTCTCGGTTGCCCCCCAGCATTTCTAAAATCTCTCTGGAATGAACCACACTTAATTAAAGTATCATCGGTTATTCTGATGAAAGAAATCTGTTGCAAATCAAAGGAAACTTTTCTTAATCTTGACCAGGCACCTCTTTTTATTCTTTCTATTTCATATTTAGACTTTCCACCTTTCAATGCCTCGTGCCATTTTTGAAATGTTCTGTCTTCGTCGTTATATAAAACTTTCCCAAGTGCGAGGACTAAACCAACCGCTCCGTAATCTTTAATCCCATTTGCGGTTGCTTCGCTATCATTAACAATTACTTGATGACTACTTGTATTCATAGCATGTGCCTTAAAATCCCAGGGAATATTTTTAAATCCGTCAAACTCCACTTTACCGTATTTTGGTCCTGGAATCTCCATAATACCTGACAAATATTTTTCACACAGAAATTGAAAATAAAAACCAATCCACTCCATTTGTTTCCAGTGAGGAAAATTTGCTTTTTTCATTTTTAAAATAGATTTTCGTCCATCCCATAATTTAGGGATACGTTTCAATATTTCGCCAATTTGTTTAGCAGTCTTTAAATAATTCATTTTGTTTTCTCCATACCTTGTTTCATTTCTATCAAATAAACTTAAAGTAATTTGTGCTTTGTTTATTTTTTCTTCTTTGATTCGGTATAAATTTTCTTCTAATCTCTTCTTGGCAAATTCGTAATATTCTTTTACAATTTCAAACCCAATATATTGCCTACCTAACATTTTACTCATAACTGCCACTTGTCCTGAACCCAAAAATGGATCCAAAACAATATCGCCTTTCTCACTTGAATACATTAATATTTTCCTTACCAATTCTGCAGGTAATTTTGTAGGAGTTTTCTGGTCGCCTGTCCAATATTCTCTTTTTATAATCCAGACATCTTCTTTATCTTCATAGTGTAAACTTTTTCCTATTTCACTTTCAGATTTCTTGCTATACCGAGAGTAAGGGAAAAATTTTCTCTTTTCATCATTTTTGCAAACATAAAGACAATGATAGTGTGAAGTAACAAATTTTCGCTTCGTTACTACGCCAAATTGATATTTCCAAATAATATGATTTACGGTAACAAAAACTGTTTCATCAATTGCTGTTAAAATATCCTTCAGATTATTCCACCCAGAAAAAACATACATACTCCCAGATTCTTTAAGAATTCTATACACTTCTTTCATCCATCTAACAGTAAAATCATAATATTCTTCTTTAGGAATTTCATTATATCCTTCTAAAACCCTTGACGATATTCTATGATAGTTGCTTCTTTTTGCCTTAAAATCTATGGCGAAAGGTGGGTCAGTAATAACCAAATCTATTGTCTCATTTGGAATATATTTCATCCCTTCTATACAATCCATATTGTAAATTTTATTAAATTCTACCTTTTCCATAAGTAAGTAATTCCAATTCCCCTACCCGCAATGAGCAGATAATATATTCAGGGAAAAAATAGAACTCTTCCCTTTTTCTGCTTTTCGTCAAATGTCAAAGTTTTACACCTATACGGATCATCTCTTTAGTAAATCCACTTTTGCATACTCTTTGATTTTTGCAATACACTCTTTTACTGAACCGTAGTACCTGTCGATGTCCCCAACCCAGTCTCCCTCTGGGTCTTCTTTCTCTAATTCACTTAATAGTTTTGTTAGGGCAGTAGCCGTATCATCCGAGACTATATATGCACCAATAGCAGCAGCTTTTGTTATAGACTCCTTTGCTTGGCGATAACCTTCTGAAAGTTTTTCCTTGTGTTTATCGGTCAATTCCTTTTCGTGTAAACTCTCACTAAACCATTCGCCGAAATAATATTGTAAGTATGATAAATGCTCTATGATGTGTGAATATGCCTCAGCCTTTTTCTCCCACCATCTTTCTGAATAAAACTGCTTCATTGATAATTTGACCGTCACATAAGCTGTAATGATGGAAACAATTAGAGCTGGAATTAGAGCTGTAAATATCCCTTGAGTGAATTCACTCATATATTTATTTGGTCCTTTCGCTCAATGGTTTGCGGATAAAAGAAGTTGCCGAAGGCAATTTAGGGAAATCTTTGGTTTCCTTTTTATCCTCTGTTGGGCGATGTGGTAAACTTTCACAAATTAGTCAGTTCTTTTATTCATTATTTCTATTGCCTTCTTTGGCATAAAGTTTTTTAAACAAGGATTGAAACTTCGTGAAGTTTTCCTTATCAGAAATTACCATCTTTTTTAATTGAATACCTCTGATAAAACCACATAGCCAATAGCAGAAAATTCCGGATATTGCAACTGCAATAGATATTAAAAAACTATGTGTGAAAAAGTATGAAATAACTGAAAAAATTAAGAAAAAATAAGAAAAATATTTCAGCAAAATAATTAGTTTTGACGGTGGAAATACCTTCATGATTTCGTTTGAATAGCCTTGACCAATTAAGCGAATTAGCATCTTTTCAGTGTAAATTTCCATTTCCTTTCCCATGTCATTTTCTAAATCTTTGCACAAACTGTCATCTTTCATTATATAAATCCTAAATTTACTACTTAAAAAATAGAACTGTTCTATTTTTCCCCATGTTTTACATACCTATTTCAGTAATTAAATTTTTATTTGAGAACTTGGTCCATACTCAGTTTCACAATATTTCAAATCGGTGTTTAGGGTTAGGTTTTGATTTTAGATTCTATTTCTTTCAGTACTTCATCCAGACTCTTGTCCCTATCTCGACTGAATTCTGAAATGTGATAAATAATTCCTGAACACTCTATTCGTAACCGCCTTGCCATAATTATGTGTCAAAATTTTAAAGTATAAAATCAAGACCTATCCCCCACCGTAGTTATTTGTATCCTTGACGCTTGTTATAAATATCTAATGCAAATTTACAAAAATCCTTCCATTCCGAAAAATCATACCACCATGTATATCCATATTTTTCAATACCGAATTGTTTCAACTCTTTGGATAAAGTAGAAAGCGTTTTAAACAATGAGTTTTTTTCTGGGGAATCAGCATATTCCCACCTGGGGTTTATTATGCCTTTAGCTCCTAAGACATAAACGGGGTGACCTAAATCTGCGTTATGAAAACCATCCCCACTTCCGCTTTCTATCAAACTCTTCAAACCACGATAGACATATATCCTATTAGCACAGTATTGTTTAGTATCTTCCTCCCTTTTGATTGTGTCAATGAGGCGTTTCATCTCGGTATCCCAATCTTCGTAAAATTTCAAATAATGAATGTCTTGTAAAGTGTTTCCTGCTCCTATATCATAAGGTGGTATTTTGCATTCAGATAATTTAATCGGAATAAACCAGCCACTGTTAAAATGCTTTTTCCTTAATATGTCTATCGCGACTAAAATTTCTTCATTCATATATGTTTCAGTTTTTTCTTGATATTCCTTTGAAAAACATGCCAAAAAATATGCTCCTTTATTAATTGCGTCTTTTATGGCAATTTTCCATAATTTCCCGGGATCTATTTGGTCACGGTCAAGCCAATATCTAATATTGTTCTCCTGAAATGATTTGCATAGTATATCAATTTTGTCTGAATTGCTTTTGACATAAGAAATAAAAACTTCCTTTCGATAATTATTTGTGTTCATTTTCGTTTATCCGAGGAAGGTAACTCCAAATCCCCAAAACAATTTTCCTAAATCTCGTTCATAGTCTGTATCGTGGATATACTCCCAAATTGGTAATATATATGTAATTAGAAGAGTTCCTTATTTTTTGGGGGAAGAAGACCCCACTCCTTATCCTGAAAGATGATGCATTCCCAAAGTTTCTCATCGCATTTCTTTCTTTTTCAAGTAAACGGTAAAGTGTTCTGAGAGGGGCGGGGTAAACCTAAATGACGATAGGCGTTTTCGGTAGCCACACGTCCGCGGGCAGTACGGGAAAGGAAACCAACTTGAATGAGATAAGGTTCATAGACATCGGTGAGCGTATCTACTTCTTCAGAAACGGCAACGGCGAGTGTTTCTATCCCGACCGGACCACCGGAAAATTTTTCCATTATCGTCAATAAGATTTTTCTATCCATTGAATCCAATCCGGCAGTATCTACTTCTAACGAACCTAACGAATCTTCGGCAATTTTGTGGGTAATTATTCCTTGTCCTTTTACTTCAGCAAAATCACGGATTCTCCGTAAAAGACGATTTGCTACCCGTGGGGTTGCCCGGGAACGACCGGCAATAATTTCTGCACCCTCATCTTCAATTTTTATTTCCAAGAGTTTTGCTGACCGGAGCACAATCTTCTTCAATTCGTCAAAGGTGTAGAAGTTTAAATGCCCAATAATCCCAAATCTTTCTCTTAAGGGACTGGTGAGCAGACCAGCACGGGTGGTCGCTCCGACTAAAGTAAAACGCGGTAAAGGAAGACGCATATTCCGTGCACTTGCTCCTTCACCAATAATAATATCTAATTTGAACTCTTCCATCGCCGGATACAATGCTTCCTCAACTAAACGATTCAACCGGTGAATTTCATCAACAAAAAAGACATCACCGTCAGTTAAATTGGAAAGAATTGCCGCGAGGTCACCTACTCGTTCTAATGCCGGTCCGGAGGTGGGACGAATATTTACATTTAACTCGTGGGCAATAATATAAGCAAGAGTTGTTTTACCTAATCCGGGAGGACTATAAAATAAACAGTGGTCTAAAGGTTCTTTTCTTTGTTTTGCTGCCTGGATAAAGATACGCAGGTTATCTTTTAATTTATCCTGTCCGACAAATTCGTCTAATGTCTTCGGACGGAGAGTAATATCAATTTTTTCCTCTTCCGGAGTAATTTCTACAGTAAGCAAACGTTCTTTCAAAGGTATTCCCCTTTAAGGGTAATTACCCTTAGCGGTTAAGTAATTTCATAAAAATAATCAAGCAATTTTTGTCTCGGGAACGCTTTATTAGTTTCAGGAACCTTTTTCTCACTCAGTAATTCTTTGACCAAAGACGAAAGACGTCAAAGAATTTAATATCGTTTGAAAAAGAACCCTGAAACTCTTTTTGCTTATTTAAAGAGTTGCGAACCTTTTTCGTACGACTTTCAATCCCGCACCTTTGTCCGAGAAAGGGGCTATCATGTGCAATGATTCTCGTAAATGCTCAAGGTATCCCAAAATAAAGGTGCGGGATTATAGAGTAAAAAAAATGGTTCGCAAAGTAAGAAACAAAACAAAGTATTATTTTGTGAAATTACCTAAATTTCTTCAATACTTGGGTAATTAATTCCTCAGCAGAAAATTTATTTTTTTGTTCACTACTCGCTGAACTAAGCACTTCTTCAACTGCTTCCCGTGCTTGGAACTCTCTGTACCCAAGTGCGACTAAACCAGCAATCGCATCAAGGATTTCTCGTGCTTCTGTTTCTATTCCTTCTTTCTCTTCACAGATTATCCATTCTTTAATTTTTTCTTTCAATTCCAGAATAATTTTTTCGGCAGTTTTCTTACCAATACCAGGAATAGTAGTCAGATAAGAAATCTCTTTACTGGAGACCGTTTTTTTAAATCTTACTGGCGGGCAATGGGAAACAACCGAGAGGGCAATCTTCGGACCGACATCCGGAACATCTAAAAGATAACCAAAAAGTTGTCTTTCTTCACGAGTGAGAAAACCGTAAATCTGTTGGATATTTTCTCGCACATGAAAGTAAGTATAAAGTTTCAAAGGTTGATTTATTTTCGGCAATTTTTCGTAAGTAGTCAGCGGGACAAAAATCTGGTAACCGATACCATTTACGGCTAAAGTGATTTCTTCTCTACTCTTATCAGCTAAAGTACCTTCTAAAAAGTTATACATTTGTTTAATCACGAATTAACACGAATTATCAATTCATGAATATTCACGAATCTACTTTATTCGCTTAAATTCGTTATCATATTTTGCGTTATAAAGATGACAGAGGGCTACGGCTAAAGCGTCACTTACATCATCAGGTCCGGATACTTTAGATAAATTAAGACAAAGTTTAACCATTTTCTGCACCTGTGATTTCATTGCTCTACCCTGCCCGGTAAGTGCTTGTTTAACCTGTAAAGGTGTATATTCAAATACCGGAATTCCTGCTTCCGCAGCGGTAAGCAAGATGATTCCTTGACTCTGCCCAACCACGATTGCCGTTTTCACATTTTGAGCAAAAAAAAGTTGCTCCATTACGATACAGGAAGGTTTATCCTGCTGAATTATTTTTTTTAACTCTTGATAGATTTTTCTTAATCGTTCTGCTACCGATAAATGTTTGTCCGTTTCAATACAACCAAAACTCTTTATTCTTAACTCTTCGCTCTTTACTCTTCGCTCTATTATCCCCCAACCACAACGAGCAATACCCGGGTCAATACCAAGAATAGTCATTTATTCTGTTTACCGTTTTCCGTTTTTCGCTATTCCGTTAATTCACACCGTTGATACTACTTTCTCCATCACTACTTTCGGGATATCAAAATTAGCATAGACACTTTTTACATCTTCATGTTCTTCTAAAGCGTTCATCAAAGCAAGCATTGTTTCTGCTTTTTTATCCTGAAGTTTTATATATGTCTGTGGGAAAAAAGTAATTTCGGTATTAGTTAACAGTATTTTTTTTTCTATAAGTATTTTTTTTACTTTTTCAAAGTCCTCAGGCAGAGTAATAATTTCATAGAGGTCTTCATCATCAGTACGCACATCTTCTGCACCCGCATCCAGAGCTATGGAAATCAATTCATCTTCTCCAATTTTACTTTTTTCTACCGCAAGATATCCTTTCTTTTTGAACATCCAAGAAACGCAACCGCTTTCACCTAAATTGCCATTATGCTCAGAGAAAATACGCCGGATTTCTGCGGTTGTCCGATTACGATTATCAGTAGTTGCTTCAACAATTACGGCTACACCACCCGGACCGTAACCTTCATAGACCACTTCTTCATAAATTGCTCCCGGTATTTCGCCGGTACCTCGCTGGATTGCTCGTTTGATATTTTCTGCGGGCATATTTTCTGTTCGTGCATCATCAATTGCTTTCCTTAAGCGTGGATTATGTTCTGGATTACTACCACCTTCCCGTGCCGCAATAGTAATTTCCCGAATGAGTTTAGTAAAAATTCTTCCCCTTTTTGCATCCTGGGCCATCTTCCGATGTTTTATTCCTGCCCATTTTGAATGTCCAGACATATTTTTATCCTCCAAATGCACTGATTACACAGATTTTTTAGAGAACGATTACATTCACCCCGCACCTTTGCAAAAAAGTATTTCCGTCTTACTAAATGGTATTATAAATTCCTTGAAGCATCCTAAACAAAGGTGCGGGGCAGGGATACTTCCTCAATGTTTAATCTGTGCAATCTTTGTTTTAATCGGTGTAATCAAAGACCGTTGAATGGAATTTTCTAAACGGTCACATTATACAAAAAAATTCTTCTTTTCGCAAACCCCGTAAAAATAAAATTATACGGGGCAAATAAAAAAACCGCTAATATCCTTCGGTAAACTTCCTTCGGTGAACTCCGGGTCTGAACCCGTTGAAGACAGGACTGAACCTACCGAAGTCTTCCGACATCAGCGGTTAAAAAACATTTTCTAATTTCTTACGCTTTTAAAATCCAAATCCTACCCCAAAGAGAATTTGTCCCATTGACATTGTTATACGATCAGTTTCGTTTGCTCTATCCCTATCAAATGAAAATGTACTGACCGAAAAAAGGTATTCCCCAAATATTCCAGTTGATTTATCAATCATTATCCTCATCCCAATAGGTATTCTCACTATAAACCCAAGAGATGTTTGGTCAAGTGGCGTTCTAAATACAGGACCAGGATAGTAATATTGATAGATATAAGGAGAGGTAACCTTATTAAAACTTAATCCCAACCCAAACCCCAAATACGGTTGAATAGATTTATCACTAAAGCGTACTAAAATGTCCCCAGAAAAATTAAGTGTAGTTACTTTTAGATAATCATCAACATAAAACTCAAAATTATAAGTTTTTGTATCGTTGAGAATGATGGTTGTTTTTTGTCTTTTTAATTGTTTTGAGATAAAAGACATTTCAAAGTCAAAACCCAAATTTTTTTCAAAAATCCCAAACCGAATTCCTAAAGGCATAGATGCGTTTGTTTCTAATTCTTCAAAACTTATTTTCTTATAAGGACGGGAAGTATAAGAAGCCACACCACCCCCATCTATATCAAATGATAGTTCCCCTTCACCAAGGTTGTAATAATTATTTTCAAATATCAAATCCATTTTCCCACTGCTTGCACCAAGAAATAGATGAAAAAATCCTTCGGTTTTTCTTTTATAAACTACCGGTGTCGGCTCCGGATATCCCGGTCGTGGTGGCGCTATTGCCACATCTGACCATATTTTTTCTATTTCTACCGATGCGGCAGTGAGCACTTCTGCGGTTTGCGTCTTTATTACTCTTGCGTTCACTTCAACCAGATTATCTCCAATATCTACAAGTGTACCAGTAATAATTGCCTCAACACCTAAAACTTTTCCCAGTTGTTTAGTAGTTTCAACATCTATTATACCGGTTGTTTCTAAATGAAGTTCCTGAAGCACTTTTTCCAGAAGTTCTCTTTCAATAATTTGAAGTTTTTTCAGTTTAACTAATCGGGTAGTCAGTCGTTCAGCAACAATTTTTCCACCTTCAGATTTTCTTTGGTCAGTATAACTGAACGGAATAATCGCAACTTTTGGCTGGGTTAAAAATGCTGCTGCTTCAGAAAGTTCTTTAGCTATTTTATTATAAGCATCTTCTTTAGCAAAAAGATTGACCGAAAAAATACTAATCAACAAAAAACTACAAAATATTTTCTTGACCATTTAATTATTTATCTCCAGTGTTTTAATTTTAATATATCTTTATTCATTTTGTCAAGAATAAAGGAATGTAATTTTTCTTACATTATTAAAGGGATAAGACGTCTATTTAAGGGGATTAAATTTCCTTTGTTCAATGATTAAAAGATTACGTTTGGCTAATTCAAAATTAGGGTCAATTTCTAATGCTTTCTTGAAACAGTTTACTGCTTTTCCCGGTTGGTTATTTTTAAGATAGAGAGAACCAAGATTATTCCACGATTCTTTGTGTAGAGGGTCAAGTTCAACAATTCGTTCATAGATTTTAATTCCTTTTGCTAAATATTTTTCTGGTTCATACAAATAGAGATTACCAAGTGAAAGATACGCTTCCCGCGAGAGAGGATTGATAAATAATGCTCGCTGATAATTTTTCATTGCTTCTTCCAGTTTACCCGAAAAAAGTGAAACTACCGCCAAATTATAATAAATTTCATCATAACCAAGATTAGCCGATAATGCTTCATTATAAGCCCAGATTGCCTTTTCTTGCTCTCTTAAACGAGCATAAGTATTACCTAACTCATAATTGTTATTTACTTCTAACCGGTGATAGCGATGGGTAGTTTCCAGTTCTCTTTTTGCTTCTAAAAGACGATTCTGACGATTCAATTTAAAACCTTTAAAATAGTGAATTTCACCTAAAAAAAAGCGGCAGTTGTTAAAAATAAGAAGAAAGAAAAAAAATAAGATTAACCCCACAAGCCAAACTTTATTTTTCAGGGATAAATTTACACCTGAATTTTTTTCGCGGTGAATACCAAAATTAGCTAAAATTCCCAGATACCAAAAGAAAAAGAAAGCGGGCACAGCAAAATGTAAAGAAACATTCAAAAGATTATCTACAAGGAAAGCAGTAATCCCAGCAGAAAGAGCAAAAATAAACATCTTTTCTTTTGAGGTAATTACCTCTTTTTCAAAAGGATACTTATATAAAGAATGAACCCAACGATAAAAAATTAACCAAAGCCAAAAGAAAATACCCAAACCGATAATTCCGGTCTGGGAAACAATTTCTAAAATTTCATTATGGGCATTATTTGCATGGGTACGGAAATTTTTATAGGGTTCAATAAATAAATATTTTCCCTGGTAAAAAGGGTAAAAGAGTTCAAAAGTTCCCCAACCTTTACCTAAGAGAGGATGCTCTTTCACCATATCCCAAGCACAGGACCAAATAAGAAAACGCTGATGGAGAGGTCCGTAGGCAGTTTTTTTTGCTTCTTTGATTTCAGTTAAGCGTTCAATTACACTTGGTCCATACCCAGCTACTTTACTACGCGGGAAAAAAAAGGCAAAAAGAATAAAAAGGGATAAGAGTAAACTTAAACGAGATTTATTCTTCTGAATGAACTTTTTTTCATAACGGAAAAGATGGAAAAATAAATAAAACAATCCAACGAAAAGTCCTAACCAAGAAGAACGGGTTAAAGTACAAAGTAACGCCCAGAAAAGAACAAAGTTTATAAAAAGATAGAATAGACGAATATCCCTTTTCTCACTTAAAAGATATTCAGTAAAAGTTAAAGGAAGAATAAGGATAAGAAACGGAGAAAGAAAGTTAGGATTACCAAAAGTGGAGACACAACGTCCACCGAAAGGATTTAATACTTTCGGCCAGATTAGTTCTATACCAAAATATTGTAAGATACCGTAAATGGAAGCAATAACTGCTACTAAATAAGATAAACGAACAACTTTCCAAATGAACCCTTTTTTCTCAAGAAAAAAAATTGCTGCATAATAAACTAAAAACCAATTTACTAAAAGAAAAAGAAAATTTCGTGACCCTTCACTGAAAATGCTTAATCTAAGTTGATGAGAGAAACTGCTAAAAAGACCATTCCTAACAAATCCGGGGTACCGAAGAAAGAAAGAATGAACCCAGGAAAGAAAGGCAATAAAAAGAAAAAGTAATAACGGTTTATCTATAGGGGTAGAAAAAAGGACAATTTTTTTCTTTTTTAAACTATCAATAAGATAAAGTCCCCAGAGGGAAACAATACATATATTCAATAAGACAATTTGGAAATAATAAGGATTACGCGTTAAATCAGTAAAAAAAATTAGCGGTGCAACCAGAATGAAAATGTAGATTAGCCACTTTCTCATTTACGCATTCTTTGGTGAGTAATTTCCCAGAGTCGCTGTGCTTCTTGGTCATAAGGATGGATTTCGGAAACTTTCTTCCAAGCTAAAGATGCTTCCGGAAGACGGTTTTGTTGTTGATAAAGGATAGCTAAATTACGCCAAGATTCAACTGAATTCGGGTTAACTGCAATTGCTTTTTTATAGAATTCTTCCGCTTCTTTAATTCTACCCTGATGATAAACAAGATTACCTAAATTAACATAAGATTCGTGATTTTCATGCCAGTGATTGAGATGCCAGTTTTCTCTCAAAATATTGTGGTAGGATTTTCGGCATTCCTCTGCTTCAAGGTCAGCACGATATATCTCTTCCGCTTTGGCCAAATTGCCCAACTGAATATATATCCAAACCATCCGATGATAATTAGGTGAAAAAACCGGGTCAATCGTCCGATATTTTTCAAAATTTTCTAACGCTTTTTGCCAAAATATTTTTGCTTTCTCCATATTCCCTTGATTTCTTGCCCAGTCACCAAGTTTTAAATAGAGCAAACCAACTTGATGATGCATCTGTACATAATTCGGTGCGATGCGCCGCAAATCATCATATTTATCAATCGCTCGTTGGGCATCATTACGGTATTCTTCGTAAATATTCAACGCCGGATTTAAACGAAATTCACGGTTACCTAATTCAATATCTTGAGCATATTTTTGTTGAAAGTGGGTAATTAAAGCGGGAGAAATTTTTCGGTCACCCCATTCGGGATGATAGGTTTTTTCCATCTGGAAACGGTCATTGAAAACATTACCCATAAAATAATGTGCCATTGGGAAAAAGGGATTACGTTTGGCCACTTCGTTATATTGTTGAAGAGCATAGTTCCATTCCCCCCGTTTAGAAAAGAAGATAGCAATATTGTGATGGATATCCGCTTGGAAAAAACCATAGAATAGTTTTACTAAAAATATTGCCGAAAACAAAATAGCGAATTGTAAAACTGTCTTCAGAAAAATTAGAGATGTAGGAGGCCTACTAATCCCAACAGGATTACCTTTAATGGAAATAGATTTTCCTCCTGTTTCTTGAAGGGAAAGCCTTCCAATTAACCCAATTAAAAGCCAGAGGTATATTCCAGAAGAAACAAAACGCAAAGAAACACACATTAGATTATGGATTAGAAGACCAATTAAAGCACTCAAACTACCTAAAAGATAATAAGCATAACTTGGATAAACAAAGAGTCGTTTCTTTTTTACTGAGGGACTAGCCCGAATTTCGGCCATTTGCACATAACGCCGAAGTGCATGAAAACCAAAAATAAGATAAGTGAAAATTAACCAATAAAAGATGCCAAAACCAATTGTTCCCTCATCATACCAGATTTCTAAATGTTCGTTTTCGGGATGGTCACTTTCGGTATTATGTTTTCCTTCAATATGAAAAATTTGTGGTCGCCGGTAACGCGGATAAACAACATAAAAAGTTCCAATTCCAGTACCCTGAATCGGGCGTTTGAGAATCATTTCCCAAGTTGAAAGCCAAGTAAAAACTCTAAACCGAAACGAATTCACATTTTTTTTGAGAAAATAGACTACCGCTCCACTACAAAAGATAAGTAAACCAACGAGGAAAATAATTATTATCCGTCGGAGATTTGTTTTCTGAAAATGAGAAAAACAAATCACTGAAATGAAGAAAAATGAGACAATCCCTGCGGTATAGCCAATCCATGAAGCCTTAGAATAAGTATAGACAAGGTTAAAAGTTACTAAAAGAAACAAGAAAATTAAAAATTTATTTCGGCTCTTGAAAACCAGTCCTAACAACAATGGCGAAATTACTACTAAAAAATCACCAAAAAAGTTTGGGTTACCAAAAGTAGAAAAAACACGCGGATAAAAAGCACCACGCCAAATAAAGGGATCTAACCCCGGCTCAGGTAAAGGTGGAAAAAATTTACCATCTAAATACTGAATCAACCCATAAACTGCACTTACAGTACAAGCGACAACCAAGAAAGCAAAAAGATGACGAATTTTTTCTTCAGTATTAAACTCAGTTAAAACAATTAAGGCTAAACCAATATAACTAATCCGACGGACAAGTTCAGGAAAACTTGCCTGTTTTAAATGTGTAAATAAAAAGGAAATAATGCCAGAAAGAAGAAAAAGAAGCAATGGCAAAACCAGAGTCATTTTATCACTGAAAGGTGAAATATTTTGATTTAGCAGTTTAATAAACCAAAGGGCAAGAAGAATTACCGCACCAATTTGAAGAAGAGTAATTTTAATCTGGCAAGAATCATATGTCCGTAAGTAGAAAGACACTGAAACTAAGAAGTAAAATAGAGGCAACCCCCAATATAATAACCGTTCAGAAGTTCGTGTAGTAAGCATTTTTTTCTCTTAATTTTGTCAGCATCCAAGCCGAAAATAAAATTCGCTCTCCACCTTATCTAAGCTGCCGAGGAAATTCGCACTCCTCCGCCTAAGGCGGACTTACGACCCCGCCCTTTTTATCTCTAAAGCCGAGAGTCGGATTCGAACCGACGACCTGACGCTTACGAAGCGCCTGCTCTACCACTGAGCTACCCCGGCATAAATTTTTAATTTTACATTTTGAATTTAATATAGATAGTGCCAAGAAGCAGAATTGAACCGCCGACGCAGGGCCCCGTAAAATCGCCTTTTAGCAATTAACGAGGTAAAATTTTCAGCCTGCCCCGAAAATTTGCCTTATGGTGCCGCGGGACGGAATCGAACCGCCGACGCAGGGATTTTCAGTCCCTCGCTCTACCAACTGAGCTACCGCGGCAAATTCTTCGGGGTCCCTCGCTCTACTCCGTTAGAAGTATTGCCTTTAACCAATACACTATTTTTAATTTTAATCTGATATGAGTTCCATCCAACACTAAAACTTTTAACGGGGTCTACTTTACCCCGTAAAATTACTTTACAGCGTAGGCTGAACTACCTCGGCAAAATTTTATTCAGAAAGAATTTTCTCAATTTTTTCTTTCAATAAATTAAGTTCAAATGGCTTAATGATATAATCAACCGCACCAAAAAGTTTCGCATCGTGGTAAGTGGTAACATCAGAAAAAGCAGTAAGCATAAGAATTGGTATCTTACTGGTATCTTTTAGTTGATGAATCTGGCGACATAAACTTATCCCATCAATATCTGGCAAACGAATATCCATAATAATTAGGTCAGGTTTCCCCTCACTAAGCCGTCTAAGCGCTTCGCTTCCGTCACTGGCTAAATCTATCTGATAACCTAACTCAGAAAGAACATTTTCTAACATTTCTTGAATACTAAAATCATCATCAATAACTAATATTTTTTTCATTTTCTAAATGATTACAATGATTTTTTTTAAGTCTGATTACGGTGATTTTAATCAATATAATCCATTCTATAATCACTGTAATCTTTTTTCTTGGGGAAAACGGGGATGAGGGGATTTGAACCCCCGATTTCCAGCTTGACAGGCTGGCGTGTTAAACCAAGCTACACTACATCCCCCTTCTTTTTCGGGACGTTCTAAACCAGACTGAACTACCGCCCCAAAATCGTGCTCCCCCTGCACCTTTTATGTAAATTCTACGATGATACCAAACTGTATTCTGTAATTACCCTTTGAACTTCAGTAAAAGATGCGGGGTCACTATTACCTCTTTAATCGGTAGACCATGCCTGCACCTGTGAAGCCTGCACAGGTGTCGCAGGCACAGGTGACCTATCGGGAGGAAGTGAATGGGCGATAGTGGATTCGAACCACTGACCCCTTCCTTGTAAGGGAAGTGCGCTCCCCCTGCGCTAATCGCCCTTCAGGGTGAACCCAGCCCTTCCGTGGAAGGGCTGGATGAACCCTTCAATTTGTGGTAATTACCTCTTTTAAAAAATTTTCAAATAATTTCTTTCCCCTAATTTTTTCTTAAAAAGATATTCTTTCTTCTCCTACTTTTTTTCAAGTTTTACTTTTTCAGAGTATAGCCACTTTTGTTTTAAAGGCAAGATTAAGAGAATAAAAATATTTATTGACTGAACTTTATCGTTTTAATCTGATATTGATATATTTTACCAATATCTTCAGAAACTGTCCAAACATATTTTCTACTACCGGTTATCCCGGTCAACTTTACTTGTTGATGTTCTTTAGGTGTAGAAAAACCAACAACCGTTAATTTGTCATCCAGACGATGTTTATAGATTTTATTCGTTTCGCTGTCGGCAGTCCAGAGATTCTTACCGTCAGAAAAAATGCCTACTGGACTGGGTCCAGGACTATCATAAATAGCAATTACCGATAGTTGTTCATCAAGTTTATGTTTATAAATTTTATCCTCCCCAGCATCAGTAGACCAAAGATTTACACCATCCCAGTAAAGTGCGGAAGGATTTGTTCCTGGACTATTGTAAGTACTAGCCACAGAAAGTGCAGGATCAAGATTATGACGATATATCTTCCTTGTCCAAGGGTCAGAGATCCAGAGACAATTATCTCCCCAAGTCAATCCTGTCGGATGTAAAGCAGAAAGATAATAACTTTCTTTTACCGTAAAAGAATTATCCAATCGATGTTTATAAATAGTTTGGGTGAACCAACTACTAATCCAGAGATTTTCACCGTCAAAAGCTAACGCTGTCGGATGGGAATAAGAAACAGAAAACATAACCGGAGCGATATCCTTAGGAAAGAAAATCCGCAAAACGACAAAACTAATTACTCCAATGAGAACTAAACCCAATCCGGTAGGTAATATTAATTTCAACCCACTCACTGGCTTTCTTAGTGGAATGACCACCTCTTTTCCTGTGGGAACTGGTTTTACTCGTTCAGCAATCTGCTCAGTAAGGGCATTTTTTATTACCCTTAAGACTTCTTCATTTTTGAAAGGTTTAGAAATATAATCACTTGCCCCTTGTTTTACGGTTTGGACGGCGGTCTCTACATCACCAAAACCACTACACATTACAACCGGAATTTCTGGATATATTTTTTTTATTTCTTGAAGCAAATCCGGACCATCCATATCCGGTAAACGAATATCCAGAAGAACAACATCCGGGTGAATTTTTCTTACTATCTCTAATCCCGTATGTGCATTTTCTGCAGTATGCACAGTATAGCCATTTGCTTCTAAAATTCGAGAAATAACCAAGAGCATCCCTGGTTCATCATCAACAGTTAAAACTGTAGGCATTTCTTTACCTCATTATAAATACCGCAGTATCGCTTGCGTTCGTAGGATCATTTCATTCGCGGTATCACTTCGTTCGCTTTAAGCGTTTACTGCGAGGTGAAGCTGATACTGCGTTTCTTGCATGTCTTCATTATTCAACTACTGCCGGTAACCTGATGGTCACTGTTGTTCCTTTATCCTTAACACTCTCAATTTTAATCAACCCATGATGTAAATCAATAACCCTGCGGGCTTTTGATAAACCTAAACCTTTGGCACCTTTTTTCGTGGTAAAGAAGGATTGATAAACCTTACTTAGTTGATGTTCAGGTATACCTACCCCCGTGTCAACAATTTTAATTATTACTTCTTTTTTTGTTTCTTCAAAAATACTTTCTACTGTAAGTGTTCCCCCGGTAGGCATCGCTTCTATTGCATTGATTAAAATATTTAATATTGCTTCTTCAAGAAGATGAGCGTCAATTGCTACTCGGGATAGTTGCATTTGAAAATTTTTTACAATTTGGATATTTTGCTCTTTACATTTGGGTTCAATTTCACTTAAAAGACGCTCCAAAAGTGGATTAATCGGTAAAGGTTGCAAAACCATTTCCGGGATATAGGTTAATTTAACAAAATCTTCAATCTGGGTAATTAATTCATCAACAGTTTTAACTACATTTTCTAAACTTCCTTTCAGTTCATCTCTAATTGCCGGGTCACTTAAAACAAGTTGCACTAACCCACTAATAATACCAACTGAATTACGCAGACGATGCGCGAAACCACGGGCCATCTCTTCAGTAGTAAAAAGATGTGCCTGCTCATGAAGAACTAATGTCTCTTCATATTCCTTCCTTAACTGATAGTCAATTTTTTTTATCCCTTCATCTAACTTCGCTTGCCAAATTTTTTCTGCCTCAAGAATACGTTGTTCTAATTTTTCTCTTTCTTCTTCCCATTTTCTTTTTTCTATGGCTCTTTCGCTTTCAATTTTTTCTAATTGATGTTCTAAATCCTTTTTCTTTTCTAATAATTCTAAATCCGCAGGATAACCACGGGCAACTGGATAAGGTCCAGCCGCTTGCTCAAGACGAAGTTCTTCCTCTTTAATTTTTAGGGCTAACTTATGTTCTGTTTCTTTTGCTTTAAGCCTCTCTTCCCAAAGTTGTCGCTGTTGATTAATTTCGTTTGCTAATTGCTCAATTCGCCATTCTAATTCCTTAATTTTTATCCGATGTTGCTCAACCTGTTCACTAAGGATTGTTTTTTCATTTCTTTCCCTTTCTAATCTTTTTTCCCAGAGCATTCGTTCTTCAATAAGACGCATCCGCCAATAATCACGAAATGAAGGTACAGTATAGACTGCTTCTTCTGCAGGAACAGTGCGCATTGTCTTCTCTGCTTCCGTAAGTCTATTTTCTAATTGGGATAATTTAGCTTCCAAATCTTCCCAAGCCATCTCTTTTTCCTAATTTTAGATTTTACTGTAATTATACAGATTTTTGGAAAAATGAGCAATCCCACAATAAATCTCTCTTTCCAAATCTGTCCAAGGGGCTATTCACCAAAAAAATTGCTTTTTTAATTTGTTCTTGAAACTAAGTTCACTTAAGATTGCTAAACAAAATAATTATATAACAACAAACAAAAAAAGGCAAGAAAAATTTTTTAAAATCTGGCGGAAAAACTTACCCGGTGGGTATTGCCGAGGTCAGTGTAGGGAAGGAAAGAGTAATCAAATTGGTAGTTGGTGAGTTTTAAACCTAAACCGAAACCGAAATTAGTTAGTTGGTTATTGTCGGAGACCCCGCATTTGCGGTGGGTTGTCAGTTCATTGGAATTTGAGATATTGTATCTTCCACGGAGAGCAATTGTATTGAGGAGCCAGTATTCAGTGCCGAAACCAAATTCAGTTCTTTTTTCAAAAATTCCATAAGTAACATTTAATCCTATCACCGCTTTAGCGGGATCTCCGAAATTGCAAATGCCAAGAATTTTATAGGCTAAACCAGCAGAAATTGTTAAGGGCAAGTTATATTCCTCATTGATAAATTTCATCTTCG
>Ga0315312_1000170_pt1 | contig 101170 bp, 74 predicted proteins | sample TDP7_MG_FD_203629 | JGI IMG/M metagenome (GOLD analysis project Ga0315312, IMG submission 203629) | Freshwater sediment microbial communities from Lake Towuti, South Sulawesi, Indonesia - TDP7 | ecosystem: Environmental > Aquatic > Freshwater > Lake > Sediment | place: Indonesia: South Sulawesi...
TTCATATGCGTCTCCTTTCTGCGACCTGTGCCGCTAAAGATGTTTCTGATATCGGGTAGTATAACCCAACACCAGGAGACGCACTTTCATATAATCATTGCGAGCGAAGCGAAGCAATCTCTGCTGTCTCGTAATTAGATTGCCACGGCCTGCAAGGCAGGCCTCGCAATGACAACTCCCCAAATAGACAGCAAGACAGCACTACTTAGGCAAGGCCGCTTCAAGTTCCGCCAGTTTCTCCGAAGTTACGGTTTCTGCGTGCAGATCGCCGTAAATGACGCGATATTCGTTATCTGAGACCTTCCACCGCATCAGGACCTTATCGGCGTCTTTGGGGGTAACGGTATTTCCGTAGTGCGCAGGGTCCTTATTGTCCCACTGGAGCAAAACGTAGAACCTAACGAGACAGCGTATAGGCAGCGTTGCATCACTTAACCTCTGGGTTTTGCCTTCTTCCGATAGCCCTTTTAACTCTTCCTTTAATTGAACGGCTGCGGGTGTTTCACTCTTTTCAAGTGCTGACTGTATAGTTTTGAAGAAATTTCTCAACCTATCTATATCTGGATACTTGCCGAGCAACTCAGCACTTAGCTTTAGACCCTGGATGGCGATCTCTTCAGTGATGTGGGCGGGAAACTTGACCACAAGACTTGTATAGCCCTCTGGTATGACCGGCTCAAATTCGGCCGCATCAACGGGGACATCCCACTGGAAATCGTGCATCACAAAGTGCTCGCGCTCGATTATCTTGTCTCCCATATTGTTAAAGTAAGCACGTGTGAATTCGTATCGCACAGGCAACCGTGTCTTCACATCTGCCCACATCTTGACATCCACCTCGACTTTGTCTTTTCTATGACCTAGGCAACTGGGGTCGTTGGATCGAAATCCTTCGACCTCAATGCCATCGATGGTTGACCTGCCCAGACTCTCGTGTTTGCATTCCAGGATTTGTTTGGTTACCGTGCGAGGATCGTTCTCGTTCTTCCAAAACTGTTCAGCCCAACCAGCGTCAAATTCTTCGCGCGAGTACCTCTTCTGCTTGTGCCAGATACTAATCATCGTCTTCTTATCTGGGAGCCTATACAATTCGGATGTGCTCTTTCCTCCATTAGGGTCGAGTTCTTCATAGATAGTTTTCCAGCCATATTCTTGTGATATCAAAATGGTGCCACATGATTCTGAACTGTAAGGCTTGTTAGGATCCGCGCCGGTCACCTTCTCACTCCATTGGCACCTGAAGGCCTTGACCTTTTCAATTTGCGCGAGCACGTCCGCCAGGGCGATACCTGAGCTGGTAGTTCTCCAGAAAGATACACCTATCAAACACGCGATAATAATTACTGCGGCTACAGCAAGTTTTGTAATCGGATTTTTCATAATATACTCCAATAAAATACGTTGTTTCGGTTGTTTTGATTGCTCTAAAAACATACTGAAATTATTGGAGGTTTCCTGAGCGATTTTGTGCACATCAGCGGGCACATCCTCGGTGCCGATATTTTTCAGGATTTCTTCGATATTAATACTTTGTCTATTCATTCAATTACCCCATTTTTGCCACAGTCGCCAATTTCCTTTTCAAAGTAGCAATCGCCTTGGACACGTGCGACCTCGCCCCCGCTTCAGTGCAAGATAGCTCCGCTGCAATACTGCCGTAATCTTGTTGTTCCAGGTATCGCATCACTACCGCCCTTGCCTGCTTAGCTGGAAGCTGGCTTACCGCCTGTCTTACCATCGTGACCAGCTCCATCATATCAACCTTCTCATCCGGGCTTTTATCGACACCAATTTGACTTTTACTGATTTCTCCATCTCTTCCGACCCTGTCCCGCCAGGCCTTCGATGCTCCTGACAAGGCGATTCTGTAGATGTACGCCCCTGCCTTTTTCCCGTTGAGCTTTTCGACATGCTGCCACATCCCTAACAGTGCATACTGCATCGCATCGGTGAAAAGCTCACGGTCGCCGGTTAGTTTCCAGAGAACCGACGCCAAGAATTTTGTATACCTGTCTTTTGCTTGTTTAAATGTCTCCGCCCGCTCTGAATACTTCAACTATAGCTCTCCAATCTTCGTAAAACTTGTTCGCCTCAGGCGAAACTGAACATGTTCGGTGTCTACATAAGAATAACCGGTGAGCGTTTATTTTGTGTAAAAATTTTACGTCGTGTGCTTTTTTTTTATTTTAATTATCGACCTATCTATTTTGTTTTGTTTGTTTTTTGCTTTATATATGTAGATGTGCTATAATTAACATTGACAAGTATACACATAGATATTGATTATGTAGAGAATGTATTATCAATTATTCAGATCAATTATCTGAGACATTATGATAAAGATTTCACCAAGACAAATTAAAGGAAGATGGACTTCTGGTTACGCTTTGGACCTTCACACACTAAGCAGTGTATTTATTGGTTACAATGAATATGGTCACGAGCAGTTTGACAACGAATATAGCGATATGGGAGAATTGTTAAATCGATTAAAGTACAAATCAGATAAGTCGGTAATTTCAATCATTGTTGACATTTCTGTGGAATTTTTAAAAAGTAAGAATTGGTCATTGGATTTGATTATCCCTGTACCTCCCTCACGTGAAGCGCGTACATTCCAACCTGTAATATCTATAGCAAAAGGCATTTCTAAGTTTACAGGTGTAAAACTATGTACAGACTGTGTGGTTAAAGTTAAACGAACTCAGGAACTCAAGAACATATATGAGTATAACAAGCGAATTGAGATTCTCAAAGATGCTTACACCGTCGTTAAACGTGAAGTTGAAGGACGAAATATCCTTTTGTTTGACGACCTTTATCGTTCCGGAGCGACTCTTAACACCATAACAAGGGAATTAAAGGAAAAGGGAAAAGTAAAAGAAGTATATGCTCTTACACTTACAATGACCCGGAGAAAAAGATGATCAAGGTATTTTTCGGTGGTTCTCGCAAAATGGGACGCTTAAGCCAAGCGGTAATAGAACGCACTGACAATATTATTGCCAATGGTTATCTTATACTAATTGGCGATGCAAATGGTACTGATAAGGCGATGCAAAAATATCTCGCGGGGAAAAACTATAGAAATGTTTTGGTATTTTGCATGGGTAATATGTGCCGAAACAACATAGGAAATTGGGAAACGCGGAACGTCCATTCGAGCAGTCGCAAGAAAGATTTTAATTATTATAGCACTAAAGATGTTCTTATGTGTGAGGAAGCTGATTACGGATTCATGCTGTGGGATGGGAAAAGCAAGGGCACGTTGAACAGCATCCTTAATTTGTGCGAACACAGCAAAAAAGTCCTTGTTTATTTTTCTCCTACTAAGAGCTTCTATTCAGTTGAGAATAAGTCTGACATATCAAAATTGCTTGAACATTGCGATCCCGACTTATTGAGAAAGATTGATCAAGTCTTAGAGATTGATCCACGTATCTATCCGCATCAAGAGCAGTTACACTTTGTCTAACGAGAACACGCAGTGAAAATTCTTAATACTCAAACTCGAACTTTTTGCCTGTCAGGCGCTCGTAGGCCTCGATGTATTTTTTGCTGGTCTTCGCGGCAATATCTTCGGGCAGCTCGACACCCGGACCTGATTTGTCGAAATTTATGCTCTCAAGATAATTGCGGACAAACTGCTTGTCGAAACTCTCCTGGTCTCTGCCGACCTGGTATTTATCGGCAGGCCAAAAACGCGAAGAGTCCGGCGTCAAAACCTCATCAATCAAAATAATCCCGCCGTCAATAGTTCCCCACTCAAACTTGGTATCAGCTAATATTATTCCTCTGCTCTCGGCATATTTACCGGCTTTCTGGAAAATCTCAATACTCTTGTCACGCACATACGCAGCCGACTCCTTACCGAGAATATCCACACATCGCTGGAAGCTGATATTCTCATCGTGTGTTCCTCTTTCGGCCTTGGTTGCCGGCGTAAAAACCGGCTGCTGCAGCTTCTGGCACTGTCTCAATCCAGGCGACAGCTTCTGTCCACAAATTGTTCCGCTGTCCTGGTATTCTTTCCAGCCCGAGCCTGCCAGGTATCCGCGCACGACACACTCAACCGGCAGAACTTCACATTTTCTAACCAGCATACTCCGCCCGGCCAACTGCTCGGAATAGTTGCAAAAGGGCTGCGGGAAACTCGCAACATCATCACTTATTAAATGATGCTCAACATACGGGCTTAGAAAATCGAACCAGAACAACGAAATCTGCGTTAGAATAATCCCTTTATAGGGTATGCCGTTAGCCATAACCACATCAAAAGCGCTTATCCTGTCGGTTGCAACTATGAGCAGCTTATCGCCCAAATCATATATGTCACGCACCTTTCCGCGACTGGGCTTAGCACCTGCTATGTTTGTCTGCAAAACAGTCTGCACCGCAAGCGACTGGGAATTTTGAATTTTGAATTTTGCTTTTTGAATTTTCATGTTGCTTACCCTTTAATTCCGTGTAGTCCGTGAAACTTTTGCCCGCGCAAGCGAGTATCTGTGGTTAGCTGGCTCTCCTACTAATTTATAACAAACCGCCAGTCCTTGCCACCAACTTTTTAAGAAAAATTCATATTGAATATCAAATTGTAATTGGTTAAATGGTTAAATAATTACAATTTACCAATCACCAATTACCCGTTAGCAAGGGAAGGAAAAATAAAATGCCAAGCGTAAAAGATGTGATTATCAAAAAGCCCTCCGATAAAAAGGCGGCGGCCTGCAAGAAATGGCCTATCTGGAAGTGCGAACCCAGCACCTTCGACTGGGCATATACCGAAAAAGAAACCTGCCTTTTGCTCGAAGGCAAAGTAACGGTTACCGACGGCAAAAATTCGGTCAGCTTCGGCCCCGGCGACCTTGTTATCTTCCCAGAGGACCTCGAGTGCACCTGGCACGTCACCGAAGCCGTAAAAAAGCACTACAACTTCGGATAAAAACTCGCACTGTCCTTCTGAGCCCTTCGCTTCGCTCAAGGATAAACTCCGCGAAGAATCTCTCTTGCAAGGTCTCGATGCCTCACCTTTGGCTCAGCATGACAGCCCCTCGAATAATATGCGACACAACACCAGGTTAGCTTCGCCAGGGGCGAGTGCGTTTGACTTCGGATAGGATTTTTTTGGCTATCATAACGTCTTCGGCAATTTCGAAGTCGAACATGCCGGCAAGGACATGGTCGGTGCCATTTTCAAAAACATAACGGAAGGCATTGTCAGGCGGTATAGCACCAGCGGCCATTACCTTAAATGCAATCCACGGTTTTTCCACGCCTTTCATAAATTCGATTGTCTCCTGCGGATTTCTACACCAGTAGCCGGGCACTTCATTGTAGGAGCCTTTTAGTTCGCCAGGCTTGGGGGCGCTGGGGTAATTGTGGTGATGAAGTGTCTTAATATAGAAATCGGCGGGGACTTTGTGCTTTTCGCACTCAACAATTACCTGCAAATCGTGGGCACCGACACCTGAAGGGACGCCGTGGTCTTTGGCGATTTCGACAGCCTTCGCAATCAGGTCGATTTTGCCCTCAGCAATGAGACGGTCTGAGTGAACGCCCCAAAGATAAATGGCCTCGCTTCCTTCATCCACAAGTTCTTTAACCTGCTGGCTGTATGCCTGCATCCCGGGCTCAACAGGGGCAATGGGGCAGATAATCCATTGCATCTTGCCGCCAAGCTTGTAGCGGTATTTCTTGAGCATGTCTACGATTCCCGGCGGGTTGTGGATTGACAGCGTGTTGACACCGTGGGCCTCAGCCAGAGCCATGGTCTCGAAAATCTTCTCCTGCGTGTTGTAATGGGCGGTGAGATTATAGACGTACTTTAGGTCTCTGCTGTGGGTATAATGGGTAAGCAGATTGCCACCCAGCAGCAGCCGACTTATGCGGAGGTTGCCGATTTGGCCGGACGGCAAAGTGTCCTTTGAGCCAGGCTGGATTTGCCCCGCACCAATTGTCCTGTTGTTCGAGACCCAGCTTCCTTTTGAGTTTAGCTCCTGGTTTGGGTTCAATTGGTGCGGGGCGGACGATTGCGGCTTATCCTGTGTCGAGGCCTTTGTTGTGCCAACCTGTAGCGCCACGGCAGTGCCCGAAGAAGCCAGAAGCGACCTTTTGATAAAGTTACGGCGGTCTATCTCTGACGACATAGATATCCTCCTTCCCAGCTATTTTTAATTTGTGCCAGTAAAACTCTATTTTAGTTTACCTGCAGACCAGCGGATTGCGTTTGCAACGAGTCGGCGGTAGTTCGGATTTGCGTACGCAAGCGGGCCATGACCGAGCTGAATGCCGCAGACCTTAGCCTTGCCGTACTGTCTCGCCCAGCCAATAGATTTGTCGCTTGTAGGCTCGTCCGTTGTCAAGAGTACCTGATTGCTCTCTTCGAAGCCGCAGCCCTTATACGTCTCGTCGTTTATCTGGAAATCACTCATACCGCGCGTAATCGGATGTGACGCATCGGCTATGTGCACCATAATATCCACATCGTGTTTAAATGTGCTGCCCTGCAGTTCCACTCTTTCATCGCCCTTGGCCTTCAAATAGTATTTGGCTCCAATGATTCTGCGATACTCGTCCCACTGCTGGAACGAGCACATCGTATGGTGCAGAGCCACCAGCCCTACGCCGCGATTGAGTAGCTCAATGAAGTTGCCCCGGCGTTGCGGCGAGATGTTCTGTGACATATTGTACAGCACTATCACGTCATAATCCCAGTTGCTGATATCCTCAAATATCTCGCTTTGGTCTTTCTGTTGTGCCTCGACGTACTCAATATCATCGCAGCCCTCGAACAGCAAAAAAAATGGCTCATGCTCAAAGGCGTGACCACCAGTAACCACTACGACCTTAATCTTCTCGGTCGGCTTCGAGGGCAGCGGTTTGACCATTATGTTCTTGTAGTAAACGACGCTTTTCGGGTCGTGTCCCTGCAGTGCAAAAGTCCCGCTGGATATTTTGCGTCCAGGGAATTTTGGATAGCTGACGTTTTCCGGCTCAGTGTAATCAACTGTGGTTTTACCATTGACCTTGATGATAATCCGTTTGTCGCGGACGATAATGTGCTGGGTGAACCACTGGTTATCCTTTGCCTGCGATTTGCGAACGTCCCTTACGCCGTAGAGACTGCCGGTCTTCCTCCAATCGCTGTGTGTGTTGTTGACCTGGACCTCGTAGCCCTTGCTCGGCCAGCCGGTTTCCTCGTAAGCTGTATGAAAGTACATGCCGGAGTTGGCTCCGGGCTCGGTCATAACATCGGCTTTGAATTCAAAATTCTTAAAGTCGGCATTTTCGACTGGCCCGACATAGTAGAGATGGCTGCGGTTACCTTTAAGGACTATCATACCATCGCGGACGGTGAAGGTATCTTTATTCTCGCCGGCCTTCCAGCCGTTGAGGCTCTTGCCGTCAAAAAGGCTCTGCCATCCTTCTGTTTCGCAGCTCGTCTTTTTCTCCGGCCCTATTTGGCACCCTGCGAAAAGAACACTTGCAATCAACATTGAAACTAACTTCCTGGTCATCTGTTTTTTCTCCTTAATTGTTTTGTTCTAATAACCTGGTAAATTTGTGCCCTGCCTTGCTCTCACAGCGTCCAGGGGCTTCGCATCGCCCTTGAGAGCCTCCGGTTGGCTGCGTCGTTATTGACGAAAAGCTCCTCTTTCGGGTCCCATTTAAGTTTTTGCTCAAGTCTTATGGCGATGTCACTAATCTGGCATATTATGTCTGCCTGCACAGCTTCATCAATGGGACATATTGTCTTGGCCCGGCTTTTAACGCAGTCCAATAGATTCCTGACGTGGTTACTGCTTTTATACAGGTGAATTTCGTTGGGCCCGAATTCCGTTTGAAGCAGCCCCTCAGGCTGAGCGTTAATGCCGGAGCGGTCGACGTGCACCCACCCGTCGGTGCCCTCGAAGGCCGTGCCGTGGGAGCTTGTTCTCCGTAAGGAGTCTGTAGGACTGCCGTAGCGTTGGCGCCATTGCTCAGGGAACGGATTGCCGGTGAAGTTCATAGTAACACCGCCGGCATACTTTAGGGTGACATTCCAGTTCATAGCCGTGTCGCATATCCCTTCGGTGGGCCAGACGCCTGTGCCTTCAACTTCTATCGGGCCTGTAAGTTTGTCGCCGCCGCCCCACAGGGCGATATCCACAGGATGAATGCCCCAGCCGGCGATAAAGCCGATGGCGTAGTCGGAAATAAACCACCAGAGCTTATTCGAGCAACGGTCTTCGGTGTACGGCTTAAAGGGAGCAGGCCCCAGCCACATATTGTAATCAAGCCATTCCGGTACCGGCACAGACACAGGTGAGCCGCCCTGGCTGCTGCCTGGCGACCATACATTTATGGTGTGGAGTTTTCCGAGCCGACCGTTAAGTGCCAGTTCGCACGCAAAACGAAAATCGCGACTGGAGCGCTGCTGGGTCCCGAACTGAAAGATTCTCCCGTAGCGATGCACCGCGGCGCGGAGCGCCTGGTCCTGCTCTATGCTTAATCCCATCGGCTTTTCGAGATAAACATCCTTGCCCGCCTTTACCGCCGCCAAGGCCACCAGCACGTGCCAGTGGTCCGGCGTAGCCGCGAGAACGACGTCAATGTCATCGCGAGCGAGCAATTCACAAAAGTCATTGTAGGCTGCGCATCCGTCGCTTTGGTAATGCTCGTTCACCAGGTTCTGGGCCGCCTGGCGAACGTTGCTTTTGACGTCGCAGACCGCCACCACACGGGCATCTTTCTCAGCAAGAAAGTTACGCATTACGGCGGTGCCCTGCGGCCCAACGCCGACACAGCCAACGGTGATTCGATTACTTGCGGCAACGCTGCCGGCCTTACCCAGCGCCGACGACGACACTACGTACGGATAACTTATTGCACCGAAAGACGCAACCGCAGCCCGTCTCAAAAACTGTCGCCGGTTAACTTCTCTTGCTCTCATAATAAATCTCCCAACAAAAACCATGTACTCGATTCTCGATGCTCGATTCTCGATGCTCGATTCTTGTGCATCATTCTGCGAGTATCGAGTATCCAGTATCGAGCATCCAGTTCAATATAAGTGCCACGGACTGCGCATCGGCCGGGTCAGCATGCGGTTTGCCTGAGCATCGTTTACGAACGTTTCTTTTTCCGGGTCCCACCTCAGCTTGCAGCCCAATCGCATCGCAATGTCACTGAGCTGGCAGAGTGTATCCGAGCGAACCGCCACCTCAACCGGGGCCACCGTTTGGGCCCTGGTCTTGACGCAGTCTAAGAAATTCTGCTGGTGATGATTACTAACGGGCAGATGAACCTCGTCTGGGCCGATGGGCTTTTCCAAAAGCGCCTTCGGACTGGCATCCGGCTTGCCGCCGAGGTGCTCTTCCTTCACGAACACCCAGCCATCTGTCCCTTCAAAACGAACACCGAGCGGATTTTTCTCGCCGTCGGTAAAATTCATTGTCACGCCGTTAGCGAATTTCAGATTTACGTCCCAGCCTGTTGCGCAGTTGCACAATCCATCGCTGGGAATTTCTCCGGTACCTTCGACCTCTACCGGCCCTGTCAGGTCCGTCCCATTGCCCCACGTAGCGATGTCGATGGTATGAATCCCGCAGCCGGCTATGAAACCCAGCGCGTAATCGCTGATATGGAACCAATGGCTGTTATTGACCCGGTTTGCCGTATAAGGTGCCCAGGGTGCCGGCCCAAGCCACAGGTCATAATCCAGCCAGTCAGGAACCGGCATCGGCGGATAGTTCTCGCAAGCCTGGCTGTATCGGGAGGCAACCGTGATTTTGACGAGCCTGCCGACCCTGCCGCTGCGAACCATCTCGCAGGCAAAACGCGAATTTCGGCTCGACCGCTCCTGCGTGCCGAACTGAAACACGCGGCCGTATCGATTAACATCCTGCCGCAGCACCTGCCCCTGCTCGACGCTCATCCCTAATGGCTTCTCGCAGTACACATCCTTTCCCGCCCGCACCGCCGCAAGCGCGTGCAGCACGTGCCAGTGGTCAGTGGAAGCAACCACGACCGCGTCAATATCGCTGCGCCCGCAAAGGCTGCGGAAATCGTTGTACGCGGTGCAAACTTTGTTGCCGTAGTGCTCATCCACCGCCTGCAGGGCCTTATCGCGGTTTGGCCGTTTCACGTCGCAGACCGCCACGACCTGCGCATCCGGCAGATGCATAAAAATACTCAGCAGTCCTCCTCCTCTGCCGCCCACGCCTATAAAGCCCATCACAACACGCTCGCTGGCGGCGACGCTGCCGGCTTTACCTAAAGCCGAGGACGAAACGATATACGGCAAACTCACTGCCCCCACAGCGGCACCTGCCGCCTTTTTCAGAAAGCTACGACGCCTCACGTCTTTAGCTCCCTGCATAATTCAACTCCTTCCATTCGATTTGCCTTCTTGCTTAACTATCTACCGGATGAAAAAGCCAAGCCGGACGCTAAAGTCTAACCAAAACCGTCCTAAATTCAAGCATAAACCCAACTGGAAATCGTAAATCGTCGGTCGGAAATCTAAAATTGGTTTTGCCGGAACCGTTAGAGACATTTATGAATGCGGCGGTCTGTGCCAGGTTGCAGCGACAATACCTGGCGGGTGATTATTGATGATGGGGGTAGAAGTTAGATTTATTATTTACTATCGACCATTGACTATTGCGGTGGTCTTTCTCTGTTAATCCTGTATAATAGCACAATCTTGCTATGCTCGTATTGCGTTCCTTCGGCTGCGCTCAGGACAGGCGTGCGTATTTCGTATAATGGATAGTAGATGGTATAGATGGCTGATAAATCATTATTAACAAAATTAATGGCTACGGAAAAGTTCGAAAGAATCGAGACTGTTTTTCGCACACACTTTCAGCTCGGCTTAGAGACAAGGAACATCAACGGCAAAGAAATAAAACAGATGTGCAGTGCCGATTGTCACCCGAAGTTCTGCAAGATAGTAAAAAGCAAACCTGCGGGCCTGAACATGTGTCATAAGGAGCGCCAGCGAAGCCTCCAGATAGCGATTGAGACGGGGCAATCTTATATTACAATCTGCCATGGCGGTATAGTCCTTGTCTGTGTGCCGGTCATGGATAAGGATACGGCGTTAGGCGGCATATTTTTCGGCAAATGCCTCTGGGAGCCTGTAACACAAATCCTTATCAAGGATATCAAAAGGCGGCTGAAGGATATTCATCTAAACAAAGAAAAACTTGTAGAGGCGCTCGGCGAGCTGCCGTTTATTCAGGGACGAAAAATCAATGAGGCGGCTGAATTCCTGTTTGACCTGCTTTATGAAGTTGCCGGCTTCGACCCGCGGGTTATCAGATGGCGCCGCGAACGCTCTCAACAGCAATCGCAAATAGGCGAGTTCATCCAGGAGAAAAAAAAGCTCGGCACCGAATGGCAGTATCCTCTTGAAAGCGAGCGCGAACTTATGGGCAAGGTCAAAATCGGCGACAGAACCGGCGCCAAAGAAATTCTCAATTCCATACTCGGCACGATATTGTTTAAGACCATCGGCGATCTCGGCGTCCTCAAGGCAAGACTGCTGGAGCTGCTGAGTATTCTCAGCCGCTCGGCTGTGGAAGGCGGTGTAAATATCGACGTCATGCTTGAAAGGAATCTGACGTTTGTAAACAAGGTGATGCAAATTGACAACCAGGAAGACTTGTGCGCGTGGATAAGTACGGCGCTGAACGAATTTATCGAGCTGGTTTATTCTTCGCAGGATGCCAGGAAGGTAACGCAAATCAGGCCGGCCATAAATTATATCGACGCCAACTACAATAAGCCGATAAACCTCGCCGACGTGGCAAGGGCCTCGCATCTGAGCGTCTCGCGGCTGGCTCATATATTTAAAGAGCAGATGGGCATTACCATCATAGATTATCTTACGAATGTCCGGATAGAACGAGCGAAACAACTTTTGCTGGCGACAGACCAGAATTGCACGGAGGTCTGCTTCGAAATCGGATATAATAATCAAAGCTATTTTACCCGGACCTTTAAGGGCCTTGTCGGCATGACGCCGCGCCAGTTCAGGGTCGGAAACCAGCGAAAAGAGAAGATTTCCGTGCCTTTATAAACGTATTGTGCGAGCAACGGCAATCTGCTGCAAGCGTCAGCGATAATAGTTTTGAACATGCGGGAACTCTTATCTTGACAGCTCAGCGGCGCTTAACATACTATCAGTGTTTGTTGACAATGAGCTAAGAAGCAATGCCGAGAACAACAATTGCGGGAGTTAGCATATATGGTCAGGCGTATCGCCATCCTGGGCTCAACAGGTTCGGTTGGTAAAAATGCGCTGCGGGTAATCGATGCGCTTAATTCGTCACCAGTCGCCCGTCGCCCGTCGCTCGATGAGGAACAACCTCAATATGAAATTGTGGCGTTGAGCGCACATAGCAGCGTGGAACTGCTGGCTGAGCAGGTGAGGCGATACAAGCCGAAGTTTGCGTCAATTACGAACGCTGATTTCGCCAAAGAGTTTCGCGGGCTTATTGGCGGCCTGGATGTTGAGATTTTAGCTGGGCCGGATGGCTTGATAGAGATTGCACAACTCCAGCAGGTTGACATTGTCCTTACCGCGGTCGTTGGAGCGGCGGGTCTGCCCGCGGTTCTTGCCGCCGCCAGGTGCGGCAAGCAGCTTGCCATCGCCAACAAGGAGCCGCTGGTCATTGCAGGTGAGCTACTAACAAGAGAAGCGGAGGAAAACGGCTGTACTATTTTGCCGGTTGACAGCGAACATTCAGCCATCTTTCAGGCCATGCAGTCCGGCCGACGTGAAGAGGTTAATAAAATCATCCTGACGGCCTCCGGCGGACCCTTTAGAAAGACCTCCGCCGAGGACATCCAAAACGTAACGCTGGAGCAGGCCCTTTCGCACCCCGTCTGGGATATGGGGCCGAAAATCACCATTGACTCGGCCACTATGATGAACAAAGCATTGGAGATTATCGAGGCCCACTGGCTTTTTGATATGCCGGTGGAAGCAATAGAAGTTTTGATTCACCCCGAGTCAATAGTCCACTCGCTCGTCGAATTCGTGGATGGCTCTGTGATAGCGCAGCTCGGCAGTCCGGATATGTGCCTTCCGATTCAATATGCGTTGACGTATCCTGCACGTGTTGCCGGGATTGCCAAGCATCTTCGTCTCGAAGAAATAAGGAAACTTACGTTCGAGAAACCCGATTTGGAAATGTTTCGTGCGCTGCCGTTAGGTTATGAGGTTGCACGAACAGGCGGCACGGCTGCGGTCGTTTTCAACGCCGCGAACGAGGCCGCCGTGCAAGAATTCTTAGCAGGTAAAATTAAATTCGTTAATATCGTCGAACTTATCGAACAGTGCCTGAATAAGCACGATGTTAAAACAAATGTGTCGCTCGAAGAGCTTCTCGCGGCCGACGCATGGGCCAGAAGAGAGGTCAGAGCTTGCGTAAAATGTAAAGCAAAAAGTGCAAGTTAATTAGTTGATTGGTTAATTGGTTAAATATTCACTACTCTCCAGTTAACCACTTATTAATTAACTCTGTATACGAATTATAGCTTTTAGCTTATGGCGTTAATTTTTTAGTTTGTTAGGAGAGGTTAATTGATGTCTGAACCAAAGAATTCACCGGATAAGTATTCTCGGGCATTTTGGTGGCTTATTATTTTTGCGGCAGTTGTTTATCTAATTGTCCGCACCATCAATATTTTTGGTAATGTGCTGCTGGTTTTGCTCGGATTTGGGGCGGTGGTTCTCGTTCACGAGTTCGGCCATTTTGTCGTTGCCAAATTAGCCAGTATTAAGGTTGAAGCGTTTTCAATTTTCATGCCTCCTACGTTGTTTGGTATGCAAAGAACGGCCGACGGTCTACGGGTTCGGATATTGCCGAAGCTGTTCGCCAATAAGGATAACCAAGGCGGTAACGGCCTGTTCAGTTTTACCATCGGCAAGAAAGGCAAGGCAGGGGAGACGGAATATCGAATCGGCTGTATTCCATTTGGCGGTTTTGTCAAGCTTCTTGGCCAGGAGGACACCGGCCCGGTCAAGGCCAGCGATGACCCACGTTCGTTTGCCAACAAGCCGTTCTCTTCCCGCGCAGCGGTTTTAGCAGCAGGGGTTGTTTTTAACACTATCAGCGCCATGGTCATTTTTATGATAGTCTTTCTTGTCGGCATAAATTTACCACCCGCCGTGGTTGGCGATGTACTGCCGGATTCGCCGGCGGCGCGTGCGGGACTAAAGGCCGGTGATGAAATAATAGAGATTGCCGGCAAAGACAACGACCTTGACTTTAGCAATTTAGCAGTAGCAGCGGCTTTGTCGGGCAGAGACGAAGAGGTTGCGCTGAGAGTAAGGCACGAGGACGGCTCCGAAGAAGATTTAACGCTCGTAGCCGAGCGACTGCAAGAGATGCCAGCGAGGCTTTTCGGCATCTTGCCAGCATTGAGTCTGACTATCACGGAAGTCTCCGACGCCGACAAATTACGAGAAAGCACAAATCTGCTTCCGGGCGACCGGGTTGTAGCCGTCAACGGCAAAGAGGTCCAAAGCCACTGGGAGCTGGCAAAGATAGTGAGAAATACTTATGAACCGTCGATTAAGCTTTCAGCCGAGCGAATCAAAAAGCCAGAAAAGGTCACGTTAGTCGAATCGGAAGTTGCATTAGAATGGGGGGTTGCCAGAGATCATAAAATTGAGTCTGAATCCGAGCTTAGCCATATTTATTCCATGGTTCCACGTCTGTGCGTGGCCGCTTATGCAAGGGTTCCAGATATGGTGGCAGGTGCACCCAAGCTTCATAGAATTCGCAGAAATGTTTTAGCTCTGATTAAGTCAACTAGCGATAAGATTCTTTCTGTGTTTGGCAAAAGAAGCCAAGGGCAAGCTAAGCCGGAGCCTCCGCTGCGGGCGGGCGATATCATTCTCGCGGTTGGTGACGTTAACAACCCCACATACCTGGAGCTGCGCGACTGTGTGACAGAGCACAAGGACAAAGAACTGCCGTTAAAAATCCTGCGTCGGGATGCGAATGGCGTAGAAGAGATACTCACAGTTACAGTTATTCCCAAGCAGCCGGAGGGCAGCGAGAAGGTTTTCATTGGTGTGGAGCTAAAACTTGACAGTGAGCATTCGGCTGTCGCCAAGACCATCGCTGCCGAAGGCGGCCCGGCGAAGCTGGCCCTTCCCCGCGGCGCCGTGATAACGGCAGTCGACGGCGCGGCCGTCTCAAACTTTCACGATATAGTCAAGGAAATAAGCCGATGTGCCGGTGAGAGCATCACGATTGATTATCGTCTCGATGAGCAAATAGCAGGTAACGTTGTTGTAAATGTAAGCGCCGACGGAGAGCCCATCACAGTTGAGCCGGCTTTTGCCGAACCTATTCCTTTTAAGGATTTGAAAAGGCTTTACAGGGCTAGCGGTCCCGCTGATGCGGTTGCAATGGGATGTAAGAAGACCGTTATGTTTATCGCCCAAACATACGTTACGTTAAGGCGTTTGATTGGGGGACTTGTCAGTCCCAAGGACCTTATGGGGCCTTTGGGCATTATCGCATTAAGTTATCATATCGTGGCTGAGCAGCCGTTGGTTTATTACGTTTACTTCCTCGGTCTTATAAGCGCCGTAATCGCTGTGTTTAACTTTTTGCCTCTGCCGCCCCTCGATGGAGGACTGGTTGTGCTTTTGCTGGTCGAGAAAATCAAAGGTTCGGCCTTGAGCGAGCGGACACAGGGGGCCATTGCTTATGTCGGCTGGGCGCTTATATTGGCGCTTCTTCTTTACATAACATTTAACGATATCGTCAGGACCTTTTTTAGCTGAATGTTTATAGAAAAAACCCTCAGGATAAACCTGGGGGCTAAACGACGCCGCAATAAATTGGGAGGGTGAATAGCTTTCAACGACCGAAGAAAGGACTTAAAAATGTTGGAAATGTTAGTGGAAGAACAATCTTCGCAGAGGTATCACGAAGGTATATTCAGTGCTCTGAAGGAACAAGACAATCAGGTTTACCAGTTAATTACGAAGGAGTACGAAAGGCTGCAGAATAGTCTGCAACTTATCGCTGCGGAGAATCGGTGCTCAAGAGCGGTTTTGGCGGCACTGGGCTCAATAATTCAGAACAAGACAGCCGAGGGTTTCCCAGCGGCCAGACACCACGGGGGCTGCGAGGTCGTTGACGAAGTTGAGAGACTGGCCGTGGCCAGGGCCAAAGATGCCTTCGGGGCCAGATATGCGAATGTTCAGCCGCATTCCGGCAGCCAGGCCAACCAAATTGTGCTGACCGCGATGCTGGAAAGAGGCGATAGGGTATTGAGTCCCGGCGTAGAGCAGGGGGGACATCCGTCACATGGAGGGCCGGGCACGCTCGCCCGGAAACTCTTCAATATAGAAAACTATCCCGTTGATAAATCAAGTTTTCTTCTGGATTATGATGCTATTAGAAAGCAAGCAATCAAAGTCAAGCCCAAGCTGATTATGTGCGGTGCCAGTGCTTACGCCAGAAAGATAGATTTTAAGATATTCAGAGAGATTGCGGACGCCGTGGGTGCGTATCTTTTGGCCGACATCTCGCATATATCGGGATTAGTGATTGCCGGTGCTCATCCGTCGCCCATAAATTATGCCCATTTTACGACGACGAGCACGTATAAGTCCGGCGGGCCCAGAGGCGGCCTGATACTAATGGGCAAAGACCACGACCTGCAAACAAAGGCCTCAGGCAGGGACATGCCGTTATGGAAGTATATTCAGGACGCGACGTTTCCGGGCGTACAGGGAACGCCTTATTTTAATCATATAGCTGCAAAAGCGGTTTTCTTTAAGGAGACAGCCTCCGAGGAATATAAAGCAAGACAATTCAAAATCATAGAGAATGCAAAAAGGCTGGCAAGTGATTTGTTGGATTTGCGATATGACGTACTTACCGGAGGAACGGACAACCATATGATTTTGATAAACGTGGAGAATTCCAGAGAGGCTTTGACGGGCGCTGCAGCGCAAAAATGTCTCGAAGACTGCGGTATAATCGTCGATATGATGAGGCTGCCTTACGATAAGAGACCGGCTTCGATTACCAGCGGAATTAGATTAGGCACGCCCATCGTTACAAAAAATGGAATGGGCACTAATGAGATGGACGGCATATCAGTACTGATAGATAGGGTATTGAGTTCCGTTGAGATAATAAGCGATAGGCAGTACAAATTAGGCCAAACCCTCAAGAACGAGACTATAGACAAAGTGAAGGAACTATGCAGCAGGTTTCCTATGCGATAATTAAAGTGCCTAAAGTGTGCTAAATTATGCTCAGACCTGCTGGGGGTACAACAAACGGTTCGCGGTAGTCCCTGGTTAAAAGTTTGTTAGTCCGATTTGAGAACTTTCCGAAGAACCTCTCTTGTCTCGAATCCATCTCGAGCCGTGGGCCAAGAATGGCGGGTGTCCTCTTGAAGTACACTCTGTTAGCCGACAGATTACCCTGAAAACGCTCAAAAGCTCCCAGCGAATCTTTGTCGCTCTGGATTATTTCTCTCCTGGTCGGCAGGCCTCGTACCCAGCACTAATTGTTCCTTCGAAACTGAAAACCATAATCGGTTCGGAATGTACAATTAGTGCTGGGTTAGGGGTTGCATATCTGACATTAATCTGGTATAAGCGTTTAAGTATCCGCCCGTTTTGGCTCCGTGCTCTGGCGGAGTCGGAGCCGGCAAGGCCTGAGCCGACTTCGGCGAGCTCGGTCGAGCCGTAGCCGGGCTTGTCTCAGCGGAGGCTCGCCGTGCCGGACAAGCCGAGACAGGCGAAGCGGGGGGCAAATAAGTACTATGAGGGCAAATCAATGGAAACGGCAGAATTAAGAGCAGCGATATCAGAATTGTCGAGCCGGATTGAGAACATCCGGGACTGGCTTTGACTTGTCTAACAAAAAAAACCAACTGCAAGAACTGGAGGCCCAGATGTCCAAGGCGGGGTTCTGGGACAATCCCGATTCTGCTCAATCTGTAGTCTCTCAATTGAGCGCGCTTAAATCAGTAATTGAGCCGGTAGAAGAAATGCAGCACGAGGTTAAAGACATTCAAGAGCTGTTTGAACTGGCGGCTGCCGAGCCGGATAAAGAAGAGCTTAGACAGGTGGAAAATGACCTGGGTGCGCTTGTCAAAAGGTGCGAGCAAATCGAGCTGCAGGGGCTGTTGTCCAGGCCCGAAGACGTGAGGAATTGCTTCTTCAGTATTCACGCCGGCGCGGGGGGGACGGAGAGCTGCGACTGGGCGAATATGCTGCTGCGGATGTATACGCGATATTTTGAAGCAAGCAAATACAAGTTTGAGCAGTTTGATATTACCCCTGGGGAGGAGGCCGGCGTGCGGTCGGTGACGTTGCGGGTCAGCGGGCCTTTTGCATTCGGCAAGCTCTCGTGCGAGACCGGCGTACATCGGCTGGTACGGATAAGCCCGTTTGATGCCAACAAGCGGCGGCACACGAGTTTTGCAGCAGTGGATTGCGTTCCGGAATTTGATGAGGATATTGACATTGAAATAGACGAAGAGGACCTGCGGATCGATTTTTATCGCTCCAGCGGTGCTGGGGGTCAGCACGTAAATAAGGTCAGCTCGGCGGTGCGGATTACACACAAGCCGACCGGCATCGTTGTGCAGTGCCAGAATGAAAGAAGCCAGCATAAAAACAGGGCACAGGCGATGAAAGTGCTCAAGGCCAAATTGTATTTGCTCGAGCAGCAAAAGCGCGACGCCGAGCTTGCAAAACTATACGGCAATAAAGGCGAAATCGCCTGGGGCAATCAGATACGAAGCTACGTAATGCAGCCTTATCAAATGGTAAAAGACCATCGAACCAAATTTGAAACCGGTAACGTGCAGGCGGTGCTGGATGGGGACCTCGATGCGTTTATCGAAGCCTATCTGCGTCACAGAGCGAAAAATAAATTAGCAACGAAGCCACAAAAAAGAGAAAAGTGAGCTAAAGTGAACTAAAGTGACACGGAGTGTCATTGCGAGGAGCGCAGCGACGTGGCAATCCACTTGCTCAGGTTTGAGATTGCTTCGCTTCGCTCGCAATGACAACGATTTTAGGCACTTCAAACTTTAGGCACTTTACACTTCTTGGTGCCTTGGTGGAAAAAACTAAAAAGAAAAGGTCGGAAAAAATGAAAAATATCATCGATGTCGAAATGAGAACGCGGACGGCTGATTTCAGTAAGTGCAAAACAGACCTGCTTGCGGTAGGCATATTTTCAGACGTAGAAAAACTGGACAGATTGAATGCCGAACTTAACAGCAAGCTTGATGGTGCAATTGAGCACTTGATTAAATTAGGCGATTTCAAGCCAAAGGAGGGAACCAATGCCATTGTTTACGGCAACGACAAAATCGGTGCCAAGCGGGTTCTGCTGGTCGGCTTAGGTGAGAAGAAAAAGGCGACACTCGATACGGTCCGCAAAGCGGCATCTAATGCGGCGAAAAAGTCCGTGGAAATGAAGATAGAAAATATCAGTCTGGCGCTGCATAAGGCGTTCGGAGGGCGGTTTGATTTGTCTGCGATGGGAAGGGCTGCGGCGGAAGGGACATATTTTGGAAGCTATCTCTACGATGAGTTTGTCACTGAGAGCGAAAACGATCGATTGGACTGCCTTAAAGTTGAAATAATTGATTCCGACTCGTCGAAAACGAAAGAGTTAAACAAGGGGCTTTCGAGCGGCCTTATCATCGGTAAGGCGCAAAGTTACGCGCGGACGTTGGCCAATCGGCCGGCCAACGTAATAAATCCAGCCGAGTTAGCCGCTGCCGCAAAGCAGATAGCTCGTGGTTCGAAGACCTTGAGCTGTACGGTTTTTGACGAAAAGCAGTTGGCAGTAAAGGGTATGGGCGGGGTGCTCGCGGTCGGCTCGGGTTCACAAAATAAGCCGAGATTTATTATTTTGAAATACAGCCCTGCCAGCAAACCTGCACGTGGTAGGCCAACGGTTGCTCTGGTGGGCAAAGCGATAACTTTCGATTCCGGCGGACTGAGCATTAAGCCGGCGGAGAAAATGGAGGAGATGAAATTGGACAAGACCGGTGGTCTTGCGGTTTTAGTGACGATGAAGGCGGTGGCGGAGCTGGGACTGCCGGTCAATGTCTATGGAATAATCCCGTCAGCGGAGAATCTGCCGAGCGGGACAAGCTATCGGCCCGGCGACATTATCACAACCTTTAGCGGCAAAACCGTTGAGGTGCAGAATACCGACGCCGAAGGCAGGATGATTCTGTGCGACGCCCTTAGCTATGCTGTCAAGCAAAAATGCGAAATTATCATTGACATAGCGACATTGACCGGTGCATGCAGGGTTGCCCTGGGCACATATAAAGCCGGGCTGATGGGCAACGATGAGAACCTGTTAAAACAATTGCAACGAGCGGCGGAGGATAGCGGTGAGAAGCTCTGGCCCATGCCGAGCGGCGATGAGTACGCCGAAGAGATGAAGAGCAAGATAGCTGACCTGAAGAATACTGGCAGCAAGTGGGGCGGGGCCTGCACGGCGGCGGCCTTCTTGAGGCAGTTTGTAGGTGATGCGAAATGGGCACATATGGATATCGCCGGGACGGAAATGTCCGAAAAGCCCACCGGATTTTCAGCAGCGGGCTCAACCGGATTTGGCGTGCGCCTGCTTACTACTTATCTTATGAATTTGGCGGATAAGAAGCTAAAAGCTTAAAGCTAAATCCGCCGCACGTCTGGCGGATAAAAACTAAAAACCATAGTTTAAGGTTCAAAATTAGATATCAAAATGCTTTGTAGAAAAACTTAATGTCATTTCCACTCTTTTCTACAAAGCAATATCAAAAATTAAATATCAAAATTACAAAACAAAATTCAAAAATGACATGTCCATCTTGCATTTTTATATGTCATTTTGATTTTTGCATTTTAATTTTTGATTTCTTTTTGTTTTCAATGAATACATAAATGGTCATGGGTCAAAGAAATGGCGAAAAGAAGCAAAACAATAGATACCGAAAGAATCGAAAGGGCGGTTAAGGAAATACTTGTAGCGGTTGGCGAAGATACCGAGCGCGAGGGTTTAAAGAGGACGCCGAATCGGGTGGCGAGGATGTACGCTGAACTTTTAGGCGGGATGCACGAGGACCCTAAAAAGCACCTTCGCAGTGTTTTTGCCGAAAACTATGACGAAATCGTTCTGCTGCGCGACATACCTTTTTACAGCATTTGCGAGCACCATTTGATGCCCTTCATCGGCTCAGCTCACGTTACATATTTACCATCGGGAATGGTGCTTGGGGTCAGCAAATTAGCTCGCATTGTGGATTGTTTTGCCCGCCGACTGCAGACCCAGGAAAGGCTTACATACCAGATAGCTGATTTTATAATGAACAGCTTAAAGCCGCAGGGCGTTGCAGTGGTGCTGGAGGCTTCGCATAGCTGTATGACCATTCGGGGTATAAAAAAGCCCGGCTCGATAATGGTAACGTCGGCGCTTCGCGGGATATTCAAGAGAGACCCCAAAAGCCGAAATGAAGTCTTGAGCCTGATGCACAAATAGTATATGAGAACAGGTTATTAGGAAATCAGGCATAGCAGCGGGCCCGACGGGATTTGGTGTGCTTGCTTACTACTTATCTTATGAATTTAGCAGGGAAGAGGCTAAAAACTTAAGGGTAAAAACGAGAACCCATAATTTAAGGTTCAAAATTAGATATCAAAAATCAAATATCAAAATTACAAATTAAAATTCAAAAATGACATGTCCATTTTGCATTTTTATATGTCATTTTGATTTTTGCATTTTAATTTTTGATTTCTTTTATTAAGGATTTTTATGCACAAGCTGTTCAGGCAGGTGCGGTTTTCGATTAATCCTTTTTTGCCGGAGGGCAATAATGGTTTTAATTCGTTTGTATCCAGGCCGGCGGGCGAGGGATTGTCAATATTTTTCGAATTGTCTGTCGAAGTGGTCGGTGAGGTTGAGCCGGCTACCGGGTTTGTTGTTAATGTGGCCGATATCGACATGAACGTCCGCGAATTCGCGGTGCCGGTTTTTGCCGAGCGAATAGGACGAGATTTCCGCCGGGCCGAGCATGTCGGATTTTTTGCAATCGCTGAGCTTCTAAAATCATGCTGGAGCCGGTTGGAAGATAAGTTTGGAGCTGCACGCCTCAGCGGATTGAGTTTGAAGCTGAATCCTTTCAGGAAAATAGGCATAGGTTCGAAGGATTTGGACATGGTTTATTTTAGTGAGAAATTTGAATTTGCAGCGACGCATAAGCTCTGGAACGATGATTTTTCCAAGAAGCGCAATCTGGAGGTCTTCGGAAAGTGCGCGAACCCTGCCGGCCACGGACACAATTACGTTGTTGAGGTTACGGTAAAAATGCCGGTGAGCAGGAACGGCTTTTGCATAGGAGATTTTGAAAAAATAGTGGATAACGAGCTTATAAAAGTAGTCGACCATAAGAATTTAAATGCCGATGTCGACCAGTTCAGCAAGACCAATCCCACCGTTGAAAATATCGCGGCCTTCGCATGGAATAAACTGGTGGGCAAATTCGGTGAGGCGCTGCTGCATTGTGTTACCGTTTGGGAAACCGATAGGACGTATTGCTCATATTACGGCTAAAACTCTGCTAAAGTACACATGATAGAGTATTAGTCCCAAGCCGAGAAATTTGTTGCCAATGACTTGAATTGCGAGATTCTCGTATCGCGTATTATGTATTGCATATTTTTTTCGCAATACGCACTACGCACGACGGGATTCTTCCCGTCTTTACTAAAGCTATGTTCTTTATTTGCCGATACTTATGGTGTAAGAAGACTGTCGGTCCAATCTGCATATTCTGACCGCTAAAAAATAGTTTCCACAAAAAATTTAGCTGTGGCGGCGAGGCTGTATTTGCTTTTTTGCGCAGCCGACGGGGACGGAGTCCGGTAAAATTGAGTATTGCTTGCAGATAGAAAGTTTTTTCACGGGGCTTATATGAGAGTATTGATTACGGGCGGGGCGGGTTTTATCGGCTCTCATCTGGCAGAACGGCTGCTCAAAGATGGCAATAAGGTGGTCGTTATCGATAACCTCAGCACCGGCAGTTTGAAAAATATTGAAGGTTTCAAAAAGCATTCCGGCTTTGAGTTTGTCGAAGGCGACGTCCGCAATGCCGAGCTGTTGAGACCTCTTGTAGAGCAGAGCGGGGCGGTCTTTCATTTAGCTGCGGCGGTGGGTGTCAAGCTGATTGCCGAGACGCCGGTGCACACGATAGAAACGAATATCGGCGGCACTGAAGCGGTGCTGGAGGTGGCCAATAAGTTCGGCAAGAAAGTCCTGATTGCTTCGAGCAGTGAAGTCTACGGCAAAAACGAAGCGGTTCCTTTCCGTGAAGATGACGATATTGTGCTCGGCAGCACGAGTCTATCACGCTGGTCGTACGCCTGCAGTAAGGCGATAGACGAATTTTTGGGCCTGGCCTTTTATCAGCAATATGGATTGGGCGTGGTCATCGGCAGGTTCTTTAATACAATCGGGCCCAGGCAGACAGGTCGGTACGGGATGGTGGTGCCTCGTTTTGTTCAATGGGCGTTGAGGAATGAGCCTGTCTTGATATACGGCAGCGGCCAGCAAAGGCGGTGCTTCTGCTATGTGGCAGACCTCGTCGAAGCGATTATCAGTTTGATAAATTGCGAGCAGGCCGCAGGAAAGGTATATAACATCGGCTCGGCAGAAGAGATTACCATCGAAGGCCTTGCCGACAAAATTATCGAAATGACGGGCAGCAAAAGCAGAAAGGAATTTGTACCCTATGAGGTCGCTTATGGAAGGCCCATCGAGGATATGATGCGGCGGGTGCCGTGCCTGGAGCGAATCAAAAAGAAAATCGGCTGGGAGCCAAAAACAGGACTGACGGAAACGTTGCGGGTCATTATTAATAGCGAAAAACTTAAAACGAAAAACGTAAAATCATAATCTTATTTTCGCTTTTTGCTATTCTGTAAAAAGGGCGGGACATTATGAAAAAGGCGTTGATTACCGGTATTACGGGACAGGACGGCTCATATCTCGTGGAGCTGCTGTTGGAAAAAGGCTACCAGGTCTGGGGCATTATGCGGCGAAGCTCGTCGTTTCACACAGGCAGGATTGACCATTTGTATGCAGACCCGCACGAGCACCCACGGCTTAGACTGGTTTACGGTGATTTGACCGACGGCGGTAATCTGTCAAAAATTATTAACGAGGTTGAGCCGGACGAGGTTTATAACTTGGGCGCGCAAAGCCACGTTCGCGTGAGTTTTGATATGCCTATCTATACGGTCGATGCCGATGCGCTTGGGACGCTGCGGCTGCTCGAGGCGATTCGTTCCTGCGATAAGCCGGCAAAGTTTTATCAGGCCTCCAGCAGTGAGATGTACGGCAGGGCTGTTGAGATACCGCAAACAGAGAAGACGCCGTTTTACCCGCGAAGTCCGTACGGCTGCGCGAAGGCGTACAGTTTTTGGCAGACGGTCAACTACCGCGAAGCTTACGGATTGTTTGCATGTAACGGAATTTTGTTTAATCACGAATCGCCTAGGCGCGGCGAAACGTTCGTTACGAGAAAAATTACGCGGGCTGCGACGCGAATTAAACTGGGCCTGCAGGAAAAGCTCTATCTGGGCAATCTGGACGCCAAACGAGACTGGGGATTCGCGGGCGATTATGTTGAAGCGATGTGGCTTATGCTCCAGCAGGATAAGCCCGACGATTATGTCGTTGCCACGGGCGAAAGCCGCTCGGTCAGAGAATTTGCGAAGGAGGTTTTTGACTATCTCGACCTGGATTGGCAGAAGTACGTTGAAATCGACCCTCGGTATTTTAGGCCGACCGAAGTTGACTACTTAGAGGGTGACGCGAGCAAAGCAAGAAAAGTTCTCAAGTGGAAGCCCAAGGTGACATTCGGAGAGCTTGTGAAAATGATGACCGATTACGATATGAAAATAGCCGAGCGTGAGAAGATTGTCAAAGAGCACGAAGAGGCAAAATAATGGGCGGTTTTTTTGAGCAAAGGCGAGTTGTCGTTACCGGCGGCGCCGGTTTCTTGGGCGGCTACGTTACCGAAGGGCTGCGAAAACGCCGCTGTAAGAACATCCTCGTGCCGAAGATTGAAGACTACAACCTCGTTAACGTAGATGACATTGTACGGATGTATGAGGATATGAAGCCGGATATCGTTATTCACTTAGCTGCGGTTGTGGGCGGCATCGGCGCCAACCGCGAACATCCCGGCGAGTTCTTCTACAAGAATTTGATGATGGGCGTTCAGCTCATAGAGCAGGGCAGACTGCGAAATATCGAAAAATTTGTTGCGATTGGGACGGTTTGCGCATATCCGAAATTAACGCCGGTGCCGTTTAAGGAGGAGAACCTTTGGAACGGCTATCCCGAGGAAACCAATGCACCATACGGACTGGCCAAAAAAATGCTGCTTGTTCAGTCGCAATCTTACCGGGCCGAGTATGGTTTTAATTCGATATTTCTGCTGCCTGTAAATCTTTACGGGCCCGGTGACAATTTCGACCCCGGCAGCAGTCATGTGATACCGGCGTTGATAAAGAAATGCGTTGATGCCGTTGATAGTGGTGCCGACCATATTGACTGCTGGGGGACAGGTAATGTCACGCGCGAATTTATTTACGTCGCCGATGCCGCTGAAGGTATCTTGTTGGCAACGGAGCATTACAACGGCCCCGAGCCGATCAATATCGGCGCCGGATTTGAAATAACAATTAGCGAGCTTGCCGGAAAGATTGCCGGGCTTACGGGCTTTACCGGTGAAATCCGCTGGGACAGCTCCAGGCCGGATGGTCAGCCCAGACGGCGTCTGGATGTCTCAAGAGCCAAGAAATACTTCGGCTTTGAGGCAAAAACACAATTCGATGATGGGCTTAAAGCGACCATAGACTGGTATCGAAAGCATAAGGCCTCGCCCGTCGCTCGTCCATGCGAGCAGCGCAACCGACTGACGATGGACTGATAGGTGAGCGGTTGCGGCTGCGAAGCTCGGCGTCCCTCGTCCATCGTAGCGGCAGGTGGAAGGCGAGCTCGTTGCGAGCATCGAGAATGTTCAAACGACTCTTCATACTATTTTTATTATTGTACAACTGCGGTCTGACCGCCGTTTCTGTTTTCGCAGAAAGCAAGGGAGGCGGAGAAAATCTTGCGCTGCATAAAAGTTATACATTTTCTCCGAAGCCTAATTACCGTCTGTGTACCGATGGGTCCGACATAAATCAACTTACCGATGGCGGGACATTCGGCAGTCAGTGGACGAAGAAAAGCACCGTAGGCTGGGAGAAGGCCGAGCCGGCTGTGGAAATTGTGATAGACCTTGGCCAGCCGTCTGCCGTCTATGAGGTACGCATTCATACTGTCGGAGGAGGCCAGGCGGATGTCGAGTTTCCCGAATTCGCCGCTGTGATGCTAAGTGACGATGGCCGAGTGTTTCGTTTTGCCGGATTGATAGGTAGTAAGGAATTGCAAAATGTGCGGGGCCCCGGATATCGCGGCGTCCCCCGCATACTCAAGGCCGAAAACATAAATGCAGCCGGGCGATATGTCAAGCTGGTAATTAGACCAAAACAGCGTTACCTATTTCTTGACGAAGTAGAGGTATTTGGTGATTCGCTTTCGGCTGCAAAGAAGATACAGTTGAATGACAACCTCGAAGTGTTCAAGACTTCCAGAGAGCTATTAGAGAGCATCGACGATTATCTGCAGTTGAGCGAAAACGTTACAGCTACGGTCAAAAGCGTTAAGGAGAATCGGGCGAGGCTTGACCGCCAGGTGAACGGCGGACTGCCCCGCTATGGCTCGGGCCTACGCCGAGACGAGTCCAGCCAGTTCAGTGAAGAAATCCTCGCTGAGCTTGAAACCCTGGCAAAAAAAGTAGATATGACGGCAAACAGGATATATCCGACAAGTGAGCTGCCCGGCATACGAGGACGGCTGGGGCGCATTCGAGCCGGGATATATAGGGCTGTGTATGGAAAGCCATTTGTGTGCCTGCCGGCAAACCCGATGGAAGTTGTGTTTGAAAAAGAAATGTTCTTTCGTGAGCATCCCAAGGGGTCCCCATTTCATGGGAACAAAATAGATGTCCGGTTGTGGCAGAACGAATACGAGTCGGCTGCATTTAACATTGTAAACTGCTCTGATGAGGCCATTACAACGGCTGTTTCTGTTTCACCCTTGGCTGGTCCTGCCGGTATGGAAGTAGATAGCGGCAGAACCTTCACAGTCAGAAGAGCGATATATGTTAAAGGCTGTACCGTCGGCTCGATAGCCGATGCCCTTGTCTTGCAGGCCGAACGTCCCTTTACCTTGCAGCCGGGCGAGCTGACACAAATATGGTTGACGATATTTAATCCAGAATTGACTGCCGGCAGCTATAAAGCCAGTATTGGCATTTCGGCAAAAACCGCAAATGGTAAAGTGCTGCCGATAGAAAGCATTGCGGTCGCCATCGAGGTTCAGAAAAAGAAATTTCCTGAGAATTTTGCCCTTAGCACGTGCAACTGGGGCTGTTACAGAGTCGCCTCCATGTCCGAGACAGCGAAAGATTTTTACACTCATCATATTAACGTCTGCTTTATAGATGTTGGTGACATACCTTTTCCTATGTCGACATCCGACCCTCCCGGCGTTTTCAGGAAACTGGATTTTACAAAGATAGGCGAGGTTCTTGCGACCCATAATTATGCCAGGACATACCTGCTTTTTCTCAACTTTAGAAGCGATAAAAAGGACTATGGCCGATTCGGAAAATGGATGATGCCAGGCTGGAAGTCGGCTTTTTCATCGTGGTTGAAAGAGCTGGTAGCGCATCTGAAAGATGCTGGTGTCGGCTACGATAGATGGGCGCTGCATTCTTTTGACGAGAGTTTGTGTGATGAGTATTTTGAGCTGGCCAAGCTTGTGAAAAGCGTAGATCCCCAAATCAGATTGTATGCCAACTCTTTTGGTAAAGGCCCAGCAGAGTTTATGCGATTTCGGGAGCTTATTGATATATGGTGCCTTCAGGATAGTCAATGTGACCGAAACCCGAAATGGCTGGAGACTATAAAGGGCTTCGGAAGAAAAGTCTGGACGTACGAATGTTTGGGGCCTGCGAAAGCCAAAGACCCTTATTCGTATTACCGCCTCATGCCGTGGCGTGCCTTTAAAAGAGGCCAAACCGGCGCGGGATTCTGGGTTTATTACGATGGGCTTAATTACAAAAACGTTGCCGTTCCCTGGAATGATACCTTAAAGCCCCGTGGTTATTTCGGCGTCGTCTACGGGGCCCAAACGAGTCCTTTGGGTGAGCCTTCCGAAAATATTGTCTCTTCCCGGCGATGGGAAGCCTGGCGTGAGGGGGTTGAAGATTATCAGTATCTTTATGAATTGCAGCAGGCAATTAACGAAACAAAAACAAAAGCTCCGCAAACGGCAAGAGCGTTGCAGGAGACTCTCGAACGCCAGGTCAACCGGGTTTTAAACAGCCCGGACGACAGCGACGTTGTGTATGATGCCAGAAGGGTCCTATCAGATGCGCTGCTGAAATCGTGAATCGTGTATCGTGAATCGAATCACGAACCACGAATCACAAACCACGAATCACGAACCACGAATCACGAACCACGAATCACGAACCACGAATCACGAACCACGAATCACGAACCACGAATCACAAACCACGAATCACGAACCAGCAGGCAGCTCAGGATATTGGAAATTGGTTATTGGTAATTGGTTTTAGATGTTACTGCGAAAACGGATAATAATGAATGCTGGGTCGAACTGGGCCAGCATGGTGGTGACCGCGGCAGTCGGGATAGTGCTGGTCCCAATTATATTGCGCGATATCGGCGTGGCGGGCTTCGGTGTGTGGGCTCTGCTCTCGACGGGACTGCGCTACCCTATGATTTTGGAGAGGTCGTTCTCGCTGTCAATAAACCGCTTTGTGGCCTTTTACCGCGATGATGAAAATCAACTGAACCGGTTTGTGTCGGCCTCATTTATAATCCTAACGGCGTTAGCAGTTTTGACCGTGGCAGCAGCGGCGCTGCTGTCGTTCGTCATTGCCGATATATTTACGGCCATTACCGACGAGTTAGCAGGCGATGCTCAGATTACGTGTATTCTTGTCGGTGTTACGTTGGCCTTTAAGATATTGGAGGCAACTTTCAGCGGGGCCTTGAGGGGCTATCAGTACTACACGCGAAGTAATGCTGTTGTGATTGCAGCTAATCTGCTTAGAGCGGTCTTAACTATGGGATTACTTGTATTTTGGAAGAGTATGATTGCGGTACAGTTGGCGTTTGGAATTTCATCGGCGGTATCTGCACTGTTGATGTTTGTTGTTGCGCGAAAGACAATTGCCGGGCTCAAAATTAATATACTGAGACTTAGAACAGAGACGATGCGAGAGCTGTTGCGATATACCGGTCACGCCACCGCGCGTTCGGGCAGCACAGTTTTTATGTATAGTGTAATGGCATTATTGGTCGGCTGGGTGGGTACGGCGGAGGATATGGCGGTGTACGATGTCGCCTCGCGGATTCCGAGCTTTGTCCTGGGATTTTTAGCAGGGGCACAGGATATCTTCCTGCCGACCGTAACGAGCCTTCACGCAAATGGACAAATCGAAAAAATAAAGGCGGTCGTAAAGAAAGGGGCTCACATAAGCTCCGTTGCGGCCTGTGCTTTGTTGATTTTGTTGTTTGTCTTCACCGAAGAAATTCTAATTTTTTGGCTAAAGGGTGTCGTTCCGCCGGGGACGGCTGCCGTGATGCGCGTGCTGATAATATCTGTTATTGCCCGCGGTTTTTTCGGAATATGGCTTCCGTCATTGGTGGGTATGGGGTATCTTCGAGGGCTAACCATTGCGGCAATTCTGGCCGCAGCAGGCGCAATTCTATTAGAGCTGATTCTTTTACAGGGCTTCGTTGCTACCCCGATGGCGCCGGCGATAGCGCTGGTGGTCGTCCTGTGGGTGTATATGGGCTTTTGGTTGCCTTCGTACGGTCTATCCAAATTAGGCATACGTCCTTACGAGTACATCAAAAGTAGCGTCTATCAGCCGTTGATAGCAAGTGTGGTAGCTATCGCGGCACTATGGGCGTTAGGCAGCGTCCTGCCGAAAGAAGACACTAATTGGTCAGTAACGCTCATAATCTCCACTGCGGTCGTATCGGCAAGTTTCACGGCTATCTCGCTGCGGAAAGAGACGGCTGATTTGGTTGTCGCGGTAAGAAGAAGGTTTGGCGCAGATAGGGAAAGCTAAAGCCTGCTTTGCTGAATCTTGAAGAGACCGGAAATGAACCTGAAGTTTAGCATTGCAAAATGTATTGCCCATATCGCTTCTTTACTTCTACCGGCTAAGATAATGAAGGATAAGAGGCTCTTTCACATCTGGGAAAAGAAGGGATATCACGTAACGCCGGTGCATTTCTATGAGCCTATACCGGATGCAAGAACATTGAGCAACGATATATGGCTAAAACAATCGCAACTTGTCGGCATTGATGTCAACGAGCAGCGCCAAATTAATCTGCTTGGAGAATTCTCTTCTAAATTCAAAGATGAGTACGACAGATTTCCAAGTCATAAGACGCCGGTACCGTATCAGTACTATATAAAGAATGGGCAGTTTGAGTCTGTTGACGGCGAAATCCTTTATTGTATGATTCGCCATTTTAAACCAAGAAGAATACTTGAAATCGGCTCGGGTTATTCCACCTGTCTGTCTGCTCAGGCAATCCTGAAAAATAAAGAGGAAAATAATAATTACCAGTGCGAATTGGTGGCGATTGAGCCCCATCCGAATGAAATTCTCAAGGCCGGGTTTGCCGGTCTTTCAAGATTACTGCCGGAAAAGGTCCAGGATGTCCCCCTTGCGGAGTTTGAGAGACTAACGGAAAACGATATACTTTTTATCGATTCCAGCCACGTCTTGAAAATTGGCAGTGATGTCCAGTATGAATATCTGGAGATACTGCCGAGACTTAATAAGGGAGTAATCGTTCACGTTCACGATATATTTCTGCCGGCTGAATATTCCAAAGAGTGGGTTTTGAAATATCATAGATTCTGGACCGAACAATATTTGCTCCAGGCATTCTTGATTTTCAATGACCATTTTGAGGTATTGTGGGCTGGGAACTATATGCACTTAAAGCACCCTGATAAATTACAGAGGGCTTTTGGCTCATATAAAAGAGACGAAGAAAAGGGAAGAAAAAGTTTTTGGATACGCAAGACAAAATAAAAGATATACGTTGAATCTTGACTATCGTCAGACAAGTATGAAGGTTCTTGTAATCAATCAATGCTCTACCAATAAAGGCGATAGGGCCATCCTGTTTTTCGTTCTGAGCGAGCTGTTACGTAACGGCGTTGACCAAATCACGGTCTCTGCGAGTAATCCGGAATACTGGCAGGACAAGCCGGATTTTCCCCCCGTTTCTGCTCCCCGCTTCCGCGGGGACAAGTTTACCCCTGCGAAAGCAGGGGCAGAAAGCACGATAGCTGTACCAGTTGTTCCGTGGGGGTGGGATATTTCTCGCAGAAAGGGTGTCGGGCTTTGGGGCAAAGTAATTCATCGGGCGAGAAAGCTGATACTGCCGCGGTGGATTTGCTTTCCACTGGTGCGTAACGCGCTGATTGCCAGCAAACGTCCGTGGTATCTGAGACTCATCGTCAATAGACAATACCTACGAGCTATTGAGCAGGCCGACCTTGTCCTCAGCACGGGAGGCCATCACATAACGACTATGTTTGTGCCCGATGCGGTTACTCCGCAGATATTCGATATGGCGGTGGCTCTGCTTTGTGGCAAACGTCTGGTGCTTTGGTCGCAATCGATTGGCCCATTCGACTTTGGGTCGGCGAAAAGCAAATTGATGGTGCAAAGAATCCTTGCCGGTGCTGAGCAAATATACACCCGTGACGAGGCTTCGGCAGACCAAATACGCAGGATGGGGGTTTCTTTAGAGCGTGTGTCGCGGACATTTGAGTCCGTGTTTGGTCTGTGTGATGTTGTGAAATCGCCAGCCAGGCCGAGTGAGCGTTCCGCCGTGATGGGGGTTGCTGTTTACGTATATGTGCTTCGCCCCAGCACTAATTGTATTAAAGCAATTGTTCACAAATCCAAATTAACCAGGTATGTATCGCCGACAGCAATTAGTGCGGGGCTCAAAGAACACGAGAATTACACGCGTTGCTTTGCACCTTTGATTGACCACGCGATAGAGGCCGGTTATAAGGTGCGTTTTTTCCCGATGGAGCTGGCAGGCACGGACCGGGCCTGTATTGAGGCCGTGATAAACAGCGTTGATAAAAAAGAAAATTGTGAGATTTTGGAAGGCTTTCCCGGAACCTGCGAGCACCTCGATGCCGTTGCCCGCTGCAGGATGTTTGTTGGGCATAAGACCCACTCGCAAGTTTTTTCATTGGTGGCTGCAACGCCGTTGCTTGCGGTTGCATATCATAAAAAAACCGAGGATTTTATGGCCCAGTTCGGACTCGAAAAACATTGCGTTGACGATGCGCAGATTAGCGCCGGCAAGCTAATAGAGATGTTCGATGAGATAAATAGCAATCTGGATGCCATCAGCCGTAAGCAGCAGGAGGTGGGCTCTAAAATCTGTGCACAGGTCAAGGAAGATTTTGCGAGGATGATTGAAAAAGTTCGGGCAGCAGAGCAAGGCAACACGAAAAAAACTGACCGCTAAGCAAAAAAATCAAAGATTAGAACAAAATCTCTAAAATTCCAAAATTTTGGCCTGTAACTCCGCCCTTTGATTTCCGATATTTAATCCTATGGCAACGTTCATCGCAGTATTTTGTGTCATTTCAATATTGATTTGCGTGCCGCTGGTGGTATTTAAACCGAAGTTGGTGTTTTACACGTTCTTGACGTTCGTTACGTTCAGCACCATATTCACCGGCTACATATATGAGGCCGGCAACCTTGGTATGCCGCGAACGTGGTCACCGGCGGATGTTTTGGCCTGGTTGACGTTGGCGGCGGTGTTATTTGTCCCTCGTGAGCGACAGTATGGTTCCGGCGTCATCGGCAAATGCTTCATAGTCATAACGTTGGTGACTATTTTTTCCTTAGTGCAGGGTCTGCTGATGTATACTTACACCGCTTTTACGTATTCGAGAACGGCGCATTTTGTAGCAGCTATGATATTTGGGCTTAGATATTTCACGAACTACTCTCGTGTGAATGGGTTTTTGAAATTCTCGGTTGTGCTTCTGCTGGTGATGTTCTTTTTGCACGTTCTCATCAGGTTCGGCTTATTCACACCGCCCAGCGCCGAGGTCGAATTTGCTACGCAGTTGCTTGGGGAAAGAGGCACTTATTCTCTTGTTCCCCTTCTTTACCTTGTGCTGGTAAGTATTGCCATAGGCAGGTTGGTGAGCGGGGTGGGCTTCGGTTTCATATCCGTCGTGGGGCTGCTGGTCGGTGCAAGCGGCATAGTTTTGAGCGAAACAAGGTCGATGTATGGTGCAATGGGCGTGCTTGCAATAGCCTCGGTGGTGTTTGTCAGGGGCAGAGTAAAGACTTTGATTGTGTACTGTCTTGCAGGTTTAATCGTGGCTGGTGTCGCTACTGCAATAGGGTTCGATTTGCTGGCGAGGTTCCGAAGCGACCCGGCAAGAGGAACAGGTGGAGTTGAAATACCCAGGCTCTTTCAGGAAGGGACCTGGAGAGCTGCAGAATATGAAACAATCATTTCAAGTTACAAAAAAGAGCCTTATTTTATATTGGCTGGCAGAGGCACCGGAGCGATGCACCCGGTACCCGCGGGGAAAGAAAGCGAAAGAGGTTTTTACCACTCAGAGTATCTAAGCTGGCTGGACAGGTGCGGTTTGATTGGACTTGTTACCGTGCTGGTTTTGCTGCTGGCCATGCTTGTGCGGAGCCTGGCCTTATCTAAGAGCGATATCCCATATATGCAGTATTATGGAACAACGTGCTTTTTGCTGATGATAGCTTTGGCGGCAGATGGAGTTTTCCATCCTATATTTTCCAATCCCCGCGGTGCGTCGCTATTGATATGCTTCGCTGCTATACTGGCTAACTGGCAGGACATCTATCTAAGTTTCTATCAAGAGCAAGAGGTTCTCGAAGAAGCCGCTGAGGAGGACTTTGCTTACGCTTAGCCTTGACCTTTTTTACAAAGGGACGGACGGGTTTGTCGGATTCGGCCTTGAAAGTATAAGATGCACGTATTGATGGTCGAGCATACTGGCAGAGGCGGTATGTACGCGTACGCCGATGCTTTGTGCCGCTCTTTGTGCGACAGTGGTGCGGCTGTAACCGTACTTACTAACCCATTATGGCCCGCCTGCCCAGAGTCTCGTACGGCGGGCAGGCCCGATTTGCCCAGGCCGTACAAGATTGAAAGATGCCTGCTTGAGTTTGTAGAAAAGAAAGAGCAGTGGTCGCAGTTGCATTGGGCAGCCGACCGGCTCTGGCGGGGGCTAAATAACAGTTTGCGGCGCAACCGGTTTGCTATTGCCGCCTCTTGCGATGTCGTTCATATACAAATTGGGGTACCGCTGATAGACCAGTTTTTTCTGAGGTCTTTGGCTCGCCTTTTGCCTGTGGTCCTCACCGTCCACGATGTTCAGCCTCATTGCGACCGTTTTAATACCAGACGCTCATTTTTACAACGTTACTTTCACATTCCCCATCGGCTGATAGTGCATTTTCAGGACGGCAAAAGACAATTAGTCGACAACTGGGGAGTTTGTGGTGACTGTATAGACGTAATACCGCACGGAATAATGCCCTTGCACAATCCTCCAGCGCTGACAGATGCGCGGAAGAAATTGAATCTGCCGTTAGACGGCCGGATAGTGCTTTTCTTCGGCAGTATTCGTGACAACAAAGGTTTGGATGTCCTTCTTAATGCTTTACAGATTGTTCGATCGCGCATGCCCCGGATTTTGCTGGTTGTTGCCGGAGCTCTACCGCGGGCAGCAAGTTTCGAGCCATACTCCGATATAATCAAAAGATATGATTTGTCCCAACATGTGCGGGCCTTTATCCATTTTATTGCCGAGCAGGATGTAGATTATTTCTTCGCGGCATCCGACCTTGTTGTATTGCCATATTTGAAGTTTGAAGCGCAGAGCGGAGTATTACTTCGCGCCTATGCGAACAAAAAACCTGTGGTCGTCAGCAATGTTGGAGCAATGGCTGAGCTTGTGGCCTCGGATGAGGTTGGCCTAGTAGTCGAACCTGGTGCCCCGGAATCTCTGGCTGAGGCTATTATGAATGTTTTAGGCGGTCTCGATAAATTTCATTCGCACTACAGCTCTGAACTCGAAAACAAGTATAGCTGGAAGCACGTCGCCGAGCTGACCATGCGCAGCTACGAGCTGGCCGCTAAAACAATTAAAAAATCAAAGTGTAAAGTGTAAAATTAAGGAAGTCATCCAGCACTCAATTTTTGAGTGCTGGATTCCACAATTTTGATATTTAATTTTTGATTTTTGAATTTATCAGGAGCGCCTGTGAGTCCAAAGATTTTTGAAAATCTGCTCTTTCGGTCGAGACAGATGCGGTATTGGCTGAAAATGCTTGCAGGCGAAAGCTATCATCATAAACCGCAGAACCTGGGAAAGGTTTTTGAGCCGAACAAACTGAGCGGTTATTTCAATGATTTGACCGGCAAAATCCTGTGGACAGGAGAAGTTGACGCCGATGGTGTTCCCGTTAACACACTGTCCAATGGCCGGAAGTTGCAATTTCCAATCTCGATAACGCAAAAAGCCCTCGGTCATTGGGACTGGTGGCTTATAAAAAAAGATAACAAAGACAGGCGGCACTTTTTGACATTGTGCCAGTGGCTTTTAGAACATCAGGATGGAAGCGGCGGCTGGGATACGTGGCAGAATTTTTTAGGGCCGCAGTATTCGAAATATTCTGCGATGACCCAAGGCCAGGGGCTGTCGGTTTTGTCGCGGGCGTTGAAATTAACGGACGATTCAAGATTTCAACAGGCAGCCGAAAAGGCGTTTAGCTTATTTCTCATCGGCGCAGAAAAAGGTGGCGTAACTTGCTTCGATGCCGATGCGGTTTTTCTCGAAGAGGCACCATCGCAGCCCGCCTACCTAGAGCCCGCCTGCCCAAAGTCTCGTACGGCGGGCAGGGCTTGTCCGTCGGGCAGGCCGAGAAATACCGTTCTTAATGGTTGGATATTCGCTCTGTTCGGACTCTATGACTATAAACTGGCTACCGATGAGGCCAAAGTCGCGGAGCTGTTTGAGCGGTCCCTTGATACTCTTGCGCAGCATCTTGCCGGCTACGATAGCGGCTATTGGTCGTACTATGATTCTCAAAAGCGCATAAGCAGCCATTTTTACCACAGCTTACACATAAGCCAGCTTGAGGCCTTGAGTCTAATCAGCGAAAATCGCATCTTCGAGAAATATCATCGGCGGTGGACGGACTTTGAGAATAAATTTATCAACAGGACCCGTGCTTTTGTTGTAAAAGCATTTCAGAAGCTAAAAGAGCCGGCAAGAATTACGATTGTAAAATGATGAAGATAGCATACGTCGTTTCGAGTTTGAAAGTTAGTATGACTTTTGTCGCAAGCGAGCTCGAAGCACACGAACGGGCTGGATGGAAAGCACTTCCGCTGGCCAGTTGCAAACCCTACTCGCTTGAGAATTTGTCCGAGGTTATGGTCAGATGGAATAAGCGGGCTGTTTATCGTCCCGGTGTCTCTGTGCAGATAGGGGCGACCTTGCGGGAAATCATTGCACACCCGCATCGTTTTTCGAGGGTCTGCTTCTGGCTTATAACATTATTGGTTCACCCCTTAGGGGAATTTGCAAAAGCAGTTTATGAGCTGACGGCTTGCTGCTACTTTGCCGGCCATTGCAGGCGCTTCGGGGCCGAGCATATCCACGTGCATTTTGCCAGCCGGTCTCTCAGCCTCGGCTTGATGATGGGGACGTTGACCGGTTTGCCCGTGTCCTGTACCGTTCACGCTTTCGATATATTTACCCGAAGTCCGGCCAGCCTGCGGCCTCGATTAGCCAAATGTAAATTCATAGCCTCTATTTCTCAATTCAATATCGAATATCTGCGCAGGATTTGCGATAAAGCTGTTGCCGATTTGTGTCATGTTGTGCACAGTGGAATAGACCCCGAAAAGTTCGTCGCTCGTCGCTCGTCGCTCGTCCATCGTCCATCGTCCATCGTGCCGAAGCTAATTTGTGTGTGCAGACTCAGTCCTAAAAAGGGGCTTGATGTTGCGATAAGGGCTTGTGCGAAACTGCGAGATAATAATGTCAGATTCCTTTTTGAGATTATAGGGGATGGGCCGCAGCGGAGCGGTCTTGAAGAATTGATTGGCCGGCTGGATTTGGCCGATAACGTTAAGCTGCTCGGCGCCAAGCCAAATGACCAACTGGCAGAGCTCTACAGTCAGGCTTGTGTATTTCTTATGCCTTGCGTTAAAACCCCCGATGGGGATATGGACGGCATTCCCGTCGCGATGATGGAGGCGATGGCGTGCGAGGTGCCGGTAGTGTCAACTAATATATCGGGTATTCCGGAGCTGGTTGAAGACGGCCAGACAGGTCGCCTGGTTCCCGAGAAAGACGCCGACGCGCTTGCACAAGTTTTAGAAGAGCTTCTTGGGGATGCAGATATGCTCCAACGGCTTGGAAAAGCCGGACGCCAGCGCGTTCTCAAGGATTTTTGCATTTCAGACAACGCTGCAAAGTTGAGAGAGCTAATGCTCGATGCTTGACGAGTCTCGACCCCTTGCAGAGAAGCCGGTCGAGAATCGAGTATCGAGAATCGAGAATCAAGGATGCACATTCTGTATATTCATCAACATTTTGCCACGCCGGCGGGCAGTACCGGCACTCGTTCGTATGAATTTGCCCGCCGATGGGTGAAAGCCGGGCACAAGGTTACCTTGATAACCGGCTATTATGATATCGGCGGTTTGGAACCGACCAGGGCACTCTACCAGAAACAGGATATAGAGGGAATAAATGTGGTCGTTGTCGGGACCAAATACAGCAATAGGCAGTCGTATCTGCGGAGAGTAACGTCATTTCTGTCCTTTTGCCTTTTAAGCATTTATGCCGGCCTGAGGGCTAAGAAGATAGACGTTGTATACGCATCCAGCACGCCGTTGACGGTTGGAATCCCGGCTATGGCAATCAAATGGGCCAAACGTGTACCTTTCGTTTTTGAAGTGCGCGACCAGTGGCCGCAAATACCAATTGAGCTAAGCATCATAACCAACAGGTTTCTTATCAGGTTCCTTTTGTGGCTTGAGAAAACCATTTACAGGAACTGTTCTGCCATAGTCACTTTGTCGCCGGGTCAGGCTGATGGTGTAAGAAGGATGCTATCTGAGGAAAAGGCGATTACAGTAATACCCAACAGTTGCGACATCGACGTATTCAGGCCGGATATCGATGGCTCGGTGGCTAAGCCAAAAAGAGGCTGGCAGGATAAACTTGTTCTTCTCCACACCGGCGCAATGGGCAGGGTCAACGGCCTGGGCTTTGTCATCGACGCTGCCGAAAGGCTCAAAGACCACAGCGATATTGTGTTTGTGCTGATAGGCGACGGAAAACAAAAGCCGTTGCTGGAAAGCAGAGCTAAACAGCTTGGTTTGACAAACGTGGAAATTTCCCCTTCCGTGTCCAAGCAGCAGCTTCCGGAGATTCTCGCAGCGGCAGATGTAGCGCTGGTTATAATCGCCAAATACCCGATTGTTGAGCACAACTGCGCCAACAAATTTTTCGATGGCCTCAGTGCGGGCAAACCGGTCCTTTTGAATTATTCCGGATGGCAAAGAAAAATTCTGGAAGACAATGAAGCCGGCTTCGGCTGTGAATTGTGCAACCTTGACCAGTTTGTTGAAAAGGTGCTGTATCTTAAATCGCACACGCAGCAGAGGCAAAAGATGGGAGAAAACGGCCGGCAGCTCGCCGTTAAAAAATTTAACAGAGATGATTTGGCGAAACAGGCTTTGGAGCTGATTTCTTCGGTGACAGGATATGAATGAAACAAACAGCCAATTTGAATTTAAAGACCTTCAGCCTGCGCACGCCCAGCAGATTGCCGAGTTACACATTGAAAGTATAAGCACCGGCTTTATCAGCTCGCTGGGCATCGATTTTGTAGCTTCCTTATACCAGGCCATCGCGCAAAGCAAATCGAGTTTCGGTTTTGTCGCGGAGAAAGATGGGAAGGTGCTCGGATTTGTAGCTTTTACCACGGACCTTAACAAACTTTACAAATCAGTCATTTTGAAAAAGGGGCTGCCGTTTGCGTTGCTGCTGGCTGGCAGGATGTTTTCCTTCCAGCGAGTCAAAAGAGCTTTTGAGACCTTGTTTTATCCCGGCAGAATAAAGAGGGACCCCGCCCTGCGGGAACACAAAATGAATCTGCCTGCTGCGGAACTGCTTTCAATTGCCGTTGCTCGCCAAGAACGAAGAAAGGGCCTGGCCGGCCAGTTAATCAAAAAGGGTTTCCATCATTGCCAAAAAGAAGGTATTGATAAAGTCAAGGTTCTCATCGGGGCAGACAATAAGCCGGGAAATAAACTATATCTAAAGTTTGGATTTGAGCTTGTCGGCCAGATTGCAAGTCACGGCGTACTCAGTAATATTTATGTTGCGAAAACCAGTTCACTTTGACTCCGCACAAATTATATAGCGCGCAGACTCCAATTGAGAATGGTAATTGGTAAATGGTGAATAGTAAATGGTAATAACCAATAACCAATTACCAATAACCAATTACCAATAACCAAGGGGGCTAATGTCTGGGTGCTGGACGCGCTTAATTGTTGCGGGGCCCGTTTCGGATTGCTCCTCGTATGCCCTCCATCTTTAGATAGCCCTTCTTCCACACTACGATTCCTGAAAAAACGAAGACAGCTATGTACACAATCAGGGCATATCTGGTTCTTATCTGGCTCATGGCAAGGCCAATCAGTGCATATATACCGGCTAAGCCGTAGCAGATTGCAACAGTTTTTTTCAGCGGTATTCCTCTGTCAATCATCTGGTCGTATATATGTCCGCGGTCGGAAACAAACAACGGGCGTTTATTTATGAATCGCCTCACAAGGGCGACAGCAGTATCGAGAATCGGCAGGCCGAAAACCACTATGGAAGCCATCCACCATCTGGGAATCTTTTCGGCGAATAAAATCATAAGAGCTGCCACTACGAATCCCAGCAGCATGCTTCCGGCATCGCCCATAAATATTTTAGCTGGATGGCGGTTAAAGGGTAAAAAGCCACATACTCCGCCGAGCAGTGCCAGGCATATTATTACCCGCACCGCGTCGCCGCCGATTTCACTGAAGCCCCAGGTTCCCAGGTGAATCGCCAGCAATAACATGGCTCCTGTGATTATCACAGTAACGCCTGCACAGAGACCATCCAGCCCGTCTAAGAGGTTTAGTGAGTTCGTTGCGCCGAGCACAAAGATAATTACGATTGGGATTCCCAAAATTACTTCCACATTTTCTGGAATTTTTACACCGACGTATGCCAGTGAATAGTACAGTGCCGGCTTAATCCCGGCCAGAACTAAAACGAAGGCAGCCATGATTTGCCCTAATATTTTTTGTCGGGGTTTTATGTCGAATATGTCGTCCACAAGGCCGATAGAGCATGCAACTGCTCCGCCTGCCAACACTGCGATGAGCCAACGGAATGTCAGCGGGAAATGCTCCCGGTCGCGGAGGCAATAAATGCCTGTAAGTATGCCGACGGTCAGTCCGGCGAGCATTCCAACGCCCCCAAGATAGGCGACGGTTCCTTTGTGGGTTTTTACCAGATTGTCTGGTTTATCAACGATTCCAAACTTCAGTGCAATCTTCTTGCACAGCGAGGTGGCAAGCAAAGCCGAGATGAATGAAAACGCCGGCACAGGCCAGAATTGTAATATCCAACCTATGGGTCTTTCAGGGCCTATAAGATTGTCCAGCATATTTTTTTGCCCTCTATTTGCAGGTTTTTATAATTTACCGGATGTGGTTGAGCTTGTCCAGACTAACCTGCTTGCCTCCGCTTGGGGACGCCTTACGGCGGGACGAGAGACAAGGTGCGAGTGATGAGCTTCCATCGTCCTACGTCCATCGGATTACCGCTCCCTTACGGTCGCGGCTCTGTTTTCTTTCGTCCATCGTCCATCGTCCCTCGTCCCTCGTTTCGTCTCCCTCCCGCTGCGACGCATCGCGGCGAGTAATACTTTAATGAGGTTGTATGAGCCTCTACAATGTTTGTAAACGTGCACTTGACATTTTCATTTCTCTATCGGCAGTGATTATTCTGTCTCCGATTCTCGTTGCGATAGTGATAGTCGTAAGACTTAGCAGCAAAGGGCCGGCCGTTTTCAAACAGCAAAGGGCGGGAAAGAACGGCAAGCCCTTTGTCTTTTATAAGTTCCGTACGATGAAGGTCGATGTTGACCCATTCGGGCCGAGTCCGAAATCTGGCGAAGACCCTCGGCTGACGAAGGCTGGAAGATTTCTGCGGGAATGCTCACTTGACGAACTGCCGCAGTTGTTTAACGTATTAAAAGGGGATATGAGTTTTGTTGGGCCTCGGCCGCTGTATCTTTCGCAGATGTCCGAGTGGAGCCAGCGGCAAAAAAAACGGCTGCTTGTCAAACCTGGCCTGACCGGTTTGGCGCAAATATCAGGGCGGGGAGGGCTAACTCGTGAGGAAAAACTTGAACTCGACGTTAAATACGTGGAAACTGCAAGCTTTTTGACCGATATAAAGATAATACTGACGACTGTTGCCCATGTGTTTAGGCGAAAAAGCATCTACGAAAAAAAATACTCACAAGCCGAATACACCCGAGGGGAAAGTGAGCAATAGAAATAGATGGAAGATGGTCGATGAACGATGAACGAAAGAAAACAGAGCCGCGACCTTACAGAGCCGCGACCGTAAGGGAGCGGTAAGACAATGGACGATGGACGAGAGAAAACAGAGCCGCGACCTTACAGAGCCGCGACCATAAGGGAGCGGTAAAACGATGGACGATGGACGAAGGACGAGGGTCGAATGAGAATCGGCGCAATTATTCTTCTGATTTTTGTTGAATGCGGCATAGGGTTTGCGTTAGAACCCGATGAGATTCTGATAATAGTAAACAAGGACGTCCCCGCCTCGGGGCAGATTGCTCATTACTATTGCGAAAACCGCGGTGTGCCGGATAAAAATATTCTTTCATTGTCCTTAGGCAAAAGCCTTAACGATGCAATCAGCAGAGACGATTATGATAACCTGCTTGCAAAGCCGATTCGCGAGGAATTGTCCAATCGTAACCCCTCCGGCACAGCCGGACCGAAACCGATTAGATGCCTGCTGACAACTTATGGTGTGCCGCTGCGGGTAGGAAAGCGAGGGACGTTACCAGCGATGGAAGGCAGACTAAAAGAATTGAAAGAATTAGTCAAGCAGGAGAAAGAAAAGATTGAGCAGGCTGCCGACAGCAACGAGCAGGGCTCATCTGAGAAGAAAAAAAACAATCAAAAACTTACACGCTTACAGCTCGAAATTGATTATATTAACGGTAACGAAACAAACGCCTCGGTGGACAGCGAGCTATCAATGGTGATGTGCGGGCCTTACGAGCTGTATCGGTGGCAGCCGAATATGCTAAAGGCTAATGCGCCGGGCCTTGGTTTTGGAACGCTTATGGTCGGTCGGCTTGACGGCCCCGGCTATGAGATAGTCAAAGGCCTCATCGATAAAGCAATAGCGGCAGAAAAAACCGGGTTAAAGGGTATCGCTTACATCGATTCACGAGGCATTGCGAAGAAAAGCGGATTGTATGGTTATTTTGACCAGTCATTACGGGATTTGGCGGTGTTTACAATATTGCGAACAGAACTTCCCGTTCAGCAAGAGCGAACGGCGGAGCTTTTCACACCCGGTTCCTGCCCTCAGACGGCAATCTATTGCGGCTGGTATAGTTTGAAAAAATATATTGATGCCTTTGAATTCGTCGATGGTGCCGTTGGGTATCATATCTCGAGCTTTGAAGCGTTTGATATTCGCGACCCTAACAGCAGCCAGTGGTGTCCGGCCATGCTCACCGACGGCATAACAGCAACCTTAGGAGCCGTGGCCGAGCCGTATCTTCATTCATTTCCGGAGCCGAAAGCATTTTTCCTCGAGCTGTACGAAGGTAAGTGTCTCGTCGAGGCATACTATCGTACAATTCCATTTAACTCGTGGCAGTTGGTCTTGATAGGCGATCCGCTGTATAGGCCCTTCAAAAAACCTTCGAATAAAGACTAAAGACCCAATTTTTCAGGTCTTATGTCTTGCGTCTTGAGTCTTGCGTCTTGCGGAATAAAGTTGCCAGGTAAATTATGGAAACTACAACTATAATTGCTGCGGCGGAGATGATTGTATCCGGCACCGTGCAATCTTTGCCGAGAATTACGGAGAACAATTTTACTGTCAATAGTAAGCCTATCGGTGCTGCTAATGCTGTTATCAGCCATTTCGCTTTAGGGGGCCGAAGCTTCAGGAAAAGTTGGGCGTATCGAAGCCACAGTATAGTAAAAATTGAGTATGCAGACAGATGAAACATCACATTTGTGATTGGCAGCACATCAGCTATATTTACTTGTGTAATATTTGTTAAGCCAAAGATAACAGTGCCCGCCACCAAGAGAGCAGCCGTCCAAAGGGGAAAAAACGAAAACAGAACCAGGCCTGTAAGCGTGCCGGCCAGGTCCGCGGCAAAATCAATAACATCGCTACTACGTCCTCTTACATAACTCTGAAGCAACTCGTCTAAAATCCCGTACAAGACCATTACGAAAAGTACCCACCATACCGCGGCTCTGCGCCAGTTTACTTTTTTATCGCCGCTGATTGCAAACCAGAGCAGAAAAACTAAAATCAGGTATGCAATGAAGTGAAGGCTTTTGTCGGAAACGCCAGCCTCGCGAACCAAAAGCGGGATTGGTATATGTGTAAGGGTAAAAAGGGCGAGCCAATAGGAAACCAATGATATTATAATCACCTTCTGTTGGCGCGATAAATTCATTAAAAAAACCTTAGAGAGTCGGCTCGATTCTCGTTACTTGACGAGCGTCGAGGTTTATCCGCCAATGGCGGAATCGAGCATCGAGCATGATTTTACCAGAGATTTGTTCATGATGTACAGAGTCATTCAATAAAAACAAAGTTTAATCTGGGAAACTCCGGATTGAGTGTATAATATAAACATATTGCTCTGAATTAAAGACACTATACTCCAGACCATTTGAGTCTTGTTTCCTATGTCTTGAGTCTTGTGTCCTGGGTCTTGGGTCTTATCTTGTATTTGGAGGATTGAAAAAATGAAACGCTTAACAATTCTTGTAATAGTCTTAGCCTGCTTTGCGGTCCTTTGCATGGGTCAGCGCAGGCCTCGTGTCACGCGAGCTACGATAATTCAGCTTACAGAGCCGAAGTTAACGGGAACGGTCAGTTTCGAGGAGGCGTTAGCTAAGCGGCGAAGTGTGCGTCAGTTTACCACCCAGCCGCTCAGCTCTGCACAGATTAGCCAACTGGCCTGGGCCGGTCAGGGCATAACAGAGCCACAAAGAGGTTTGCGAACGGCTCCCTCGGCAGGGGCGCTCTATCCTGTAGAGTTATATTTTGCCACACAAGACGGACTGTTCGTTTATCAGCCGCAGGGACATAGTTTGCAGCAAATTTTGGACCAGGATGTCCGCGGCGCTTTGGCGGCAGCTTCGACGCCCGGGTCCGTAGCTGGTTGTGATATTATTGTTGCTGGCTCCGAGAGAAAACTTGTGACACAGTTCCAGAAAGATGCCAGAAAATACATGCTGCTGGAAGCCGGGCACATCGCCCAGAATATCCAACTGCAGGCGGTCTGTTTGGGATTGGGCTCTGTGCCCATCGGTGGTTTTGATACAAGGGACATCAGTAAAATATGCAGGCTGCCGGCAAGCCTCGAGCCTATTTATGTCATTTGTGTCGGTTATCCGCTGGCGCAAACCACAACAGAAGCACCCCCAGGACAACAAACCACCGCAGCAAAAAGAGCGGTATTGATTGTTGCCAGCGAGAATTTCCGCGATGAGGAGCTTTTCGAGACAAAGCGTGTGCTCGATGCGGCGGCTGTTCAGACAGTTATAGCCAGCACAAAAACAGGATTTATACGCGGTATGCTTGGAAACATAGCTGAGACAGGTATTCTCGTGAACCAATTGAGAGTCGATGATTACGATGCGATAGTCTTTATAGGCGGTTCGGGAGCGGCTGAATATTTTGAAAATCCTGTTGCATTGAACATCGCCCGTGAGGCCGCCAGTAAAGGAAAAATTCTCGCAGCGATTTGCATAGCACCTACGGTTTTGGCCAACGCCGGTGTGCTCACCGGCGTCCGGGCCACCAGTTTCTTATCCGAACGCGAGAAACTTGTGCAAGGCGGTGCTCTATATACCGGTGCTCCCGTTGAGCGGGACAGATTCATAATAACTGGCAGCGGCCCGGCGGCTTCTGTCCAATTCGGCAGAGCCGTTGCCGATGCCCTCGCCGGCAGGTAATAGAAGACAGAAGAAAAAGGACAGACGTGTATCGTGAATCGTGTATCGTGAATCGTGTATCGTGAATCGAATCACGAACCACGAATCACGAACCACGAATCACGAATACTGTCATCTGACTTCTGCGTAACGATTTGTAATCGGCAGCCGTCTATCTTTGCCAAAGGCCTTTGGTGTAATTTTTATTCCAGGCGGAGATAGTCTTCTTTTGTATTCGTTACGGTCAACCATACGAATAACGTTATTAACCACGTCAGCAGGTAAGCCCGATTCGACAAGCTGCTTTGCAGATTTATCTTCTTCGACGTAGCCTTTGAGGATTTTATCAAGTAAATCATATTCCGGCAGTGAGTCGCTGTCTTTCTGGTTGGGCTTCAGTTCGGCACTGGGCGGGCGGGTTAGCACATCGGCGGGTATAATTTGCCGCCCGGATATTTTGTTTATGTGCTCGGCCAATTTATAGACCATCGTCTTGGGGACGTCCTTTATCACGCCAAAGCCCCCGGCCGTATCGCCGTAAAGAGTCGCATAGCCCACTGCGGTTTCACTTTTGTTGCCGGTCGTCAATACCAAAGAGCCGAACTGATTACTAAGCGACATCAGGATGCCGCCGCGGATCCGGGCCTGCAAATTCTCGTAAGCAACACCATCGCTGCTCCAGCCCGGGACTTTATTTAACGCCTTATTAAACTGCTGAAGTATCGGCTCAATCGGGATGGTTAAAAATTCGATGCCCAAATTCTCTGATAGTTTTTTTGCATCGGCTATCGTGCCGGGACTATTGAATTTCGAGGGCATTGTAAGGCCGGTGACATTCTCCGGTCCAAGAGCAGCGGCGGCGATTGCAGCGGTAACCGAAGAATCTACGCCACCGCTGAGGCCGAGCAGTATTTTCTTGAACCCATTTTTGTGTGTATAATCTCTGGTGCCGAGCACAAGTGCCTGATAGATTTCGTCGATGGAGTCGCTCGGCTGCGGAGCGGCAGGCTGCGTCGGCTCGACTTTAACAGCCCCATCGAGTGTGGGGATAACATCGGCGATTATCAAATCCTTCTCGAATGCCCTGGCCTTGGCTCTTATGTTACCGGCGGAATCGGCGAACATGCTCCGGCCGTCAAAAACCAATTCATCCTGGCCGCCAACAAGATTGCAATACGCCACGGCACAGTTGAATTCTTTTGCGCACCGGCTGACGATTCCCTGCCTTTTCTTAATCTTGCCAACGTGGAAGGGCGAGGCCGAGATGTTCACAATAAGCTGGATTTGGTCGGCGTCTTTTAGAAAATTGGCCAGCCATTTGATATTCCATATATCAAAGCAGATGGTAAGCGCAACGCTCACCCCCTTTATGTTGATTATCACCGGCTCTGTGCCGGGCTGAAAATATCTTTGCTCATCGAAAACGCCGTAGTTCGGCAGTTGGGCCTTTCGATAAATCTTGATTATCCGGCCGCCCTGCAGAATAGCGGCGGAATTGTAGCTGCTGTTTCGGTCGCTTTCGGCAAAGCCGACTATTACCGTTTTGTCCGGGCAGTCGGCGGCGAGTTTATTAAGGGCGAGCGAGCAGTCTTTTAAGAAATGCTTCTTGTGCAGCAAGTCTTCGGGCGGATAGCCGCAAATAGCTAATTCCGGAAAAACCAGCAAATCCGTCTCAGACTGAACTGCCTGGGCATAGATGTTGCGCATCTTCTCGGCATTGCCAGCCAAATCGCCTACGACAGCGTTAAATTGTCCCAGTGCCACCCGCACCGACCACGGCCTCCAATGTCAAAAGTCAGATTTCAGATGTCAGAAGTCAGAAATCAGAAGTCAGAGGTCAGAAGTCAGATTATCTGTTTTCCGTCCTCTGTCTTCTGACCTCTGTTTTCTGTTCTCTGTCCTCTGTTTTCTAACCACCGGAGAGGGCGGGCCCGACTACGCTAACGCTTCGTCGGGTAAAATTCTTTTCCTCAGAGTAGCTTTTCCAGACGATGTCTTTAAATATTTCTCAAGACTTCTCGCTATCTCCTCTGACTTAACTGCGATATAAGCTTCCAATACAACCGGAAGCCTCCACTTTGTCGAAACTCCACGTTCTTTTTCATGCTCTTCTATTCGCCTCTTCAGGTCATTAGTTGAGCCAACATAATATTCTCCGTCAGCCATTTTGAGAATATATGTGTACAACATTTTTCACCCTTTAAATCTGTGCCTTTCGTATCGTTCCGAAGAACGGTCTGCCGTTCGTAGCACCCTGAAGAACGGCCCGCCCTTCGTAGTACCCTGAAGAACGGCCCGCCCTTCGTAGTACCCTGAAGAACGGCCTGCCGTTCGTAGCGCAGCGAAGAACGGAGAGGGCGGGATTCGAACCCGCGGTGCCCGCAAGGGCACACCGGTTTTCGAAACCGGCTCGTTCAGCCGCTCCGACACCTCTCCTATTCAATTAACAATTTATTATTTACTTGCTATATAGTTCGGCTTTTTGGTCATTATAGCAGTAAGAAAAGAAGGCTGCAATTGCAATCCGCTACAGCGATTGCTGTCGAAAAAATTCTGATACGCGGCGATTTTCCGTGTTATATGGCCAAGATGAAAAAAAATTTGGCTCTAGACCGAAAACGCGACGATAATTTGATATAATGTTATATATGACGTGCGGAGCACACCATATTATTGGCTCTGGCCTATTTATAGATTCTGTAAAACCGAAAGAATGGTAGGTACTACCCGGATGTGCCTTTGCCAGAATGGCCATTAGATAAGACACCTGCTCCGTGAGCTTCTGGATAAAAGTGAAAGGATTAGAGATGAAAAGATATATAGGTTTAATTCTGGCTTTGACCCTCTGTGTTTTTTCCCCGATGTTCGCTCAAGCAGATAATGGGGACGACCCGAATAATGAGGAGAAAAAAGTCGTGACAATTGAACTCACAAAGTTGGATGTTAATGACACTACCCTTGAATTGTCCTACAAGATTAAGAACAATACTGACCATGATGTTTGGATTTGCGATGATGCATACGCCAATACTGCTTTGCTTGACTTTGAGGTGTACCTGTCAGAAGACGAGCAGACCCTTCTAATAAGGAGACGGCATGACGTCCCAACAGACATGGTATGGGGTGCATGGCCTTACGCTCGCTACGTTCTTTTACGCTCGGGCCAGGATCGGACTGAATCCCTGTCACTTGACGTGCCTGTTCGCCCCCGCTGTGTGTTCGCAATCCCAGAAGCGGCCTCTGACCACGCAAGACGCCTTGTTCTGGAGATTGGCTTCTACAACGAAGACCTGCCTGGGATGATTCGCGAAATTCTTGAGATGGCAGAGAAACTGAATTGTGCACACCTTGAACCCAGCGAGTACGGAACAGCTTTTTTTCAGCGCTACTTCAAAGGAATTTGGATTGCACATCGAGTCTTTGTTGGAGGATTGTCTGGCTTTGAAAAGTACACGTATAAAGAGGGGAGTGAAGAGATCACTATCCCATATACCCGGCAGAACTTAATTGGTGAGCAGGTTTTACGGATTGAAGTAAATGGTGTTCACATTCCTTACGAAGAGCTGTCGCACACAGATGGACCAGCGAATGGCCAAGAAGAGGAAGCTGATGTAACAATTGCGCTCACTAAGCTTGAGGTGACTGACGCGAACCTTAATTTGAGCTGGAAGGTAAAGAACAATACGGACCACGACGTCTGGATTTGCGACAACATAAATACGTACTATCTATCTGCCTTCGAGACGTTTTTGGCTAAAGATGCCCAGACCCTTCTAATTCGGAAGCGGTTTGATCTCCCAATATATAGAGGAGTAATAAGGGAACCCCCACCTTTACGAGGTCGGTATGTACGTTTACATCCCGGTCAGGAGAGGACTGAATCTGTCTCTCTTACCATACCTGTTGGACGCTACCGTGAGTTTGAAGGTGAACAGGCGAACGCTGAATACGCCAGACGTCTGATTCTGGAGATTGGTTTTTACAACGAAGACCTGCGTGGGATGATTCTTCATATTGTTGAGCTAGCCAAGAAACTTAATTGTGCCAGTGGTGTTCTGAGCGATAACGATCTTGAAATTTATGGCCGCTTCTTTGGAGGATTAGAGATTGCAGGTTTCTTTAATAGTAGTTCTTGGTCGTCCTTCAGAGAATCCATCAACGAGGGAGGCGAAGAGATCTTAATGCCTCATATGGAGCTGGTTCGCATGGGTGAGCAAGTCTTACGCCTGACGGTCGATGGTGTGTCCATTCCTTACAAAGGGCACTACCAGCCACCATCCGCTATTGACAGGTCATGGCGGGAAAAACACCACAGATGAGCAAAGACACCTGAGAAGAAGCCATAACAAAGACAAGCCCGAACGTGAAATAGGGAGCGGACCGGAATGGTACTTACATTAGCTAAGCACACAAAACAGCCCTGAGTCCTTTGTACAGTCCTTTCATCAGTTTGCAGGCGTTTGGGCCTACATCTCTGCACAGAGAAACGGTTGCCGCTGATAGACCTGAAGCTTCAATCTGTATAATCAAATCTGAGGATACACCCACGGCTTTCGGTACTCGCGGCTGAGCAGCTTGTTGGCCTCGGGGTCGCCGATAATCACTTCCTTCTCGCCGTCCCACTGGATACTGCGGCCAATCTTTAACGAAAGCATGCCCAGCAGACTCATATTAGTCGAACGGTGCCCTATCTCGATATCACACAGCGGTCGCGAGCGTTCCTTGACGGCCTTGAGGAAATCAGCCCACAGCTCAGGGATGTTCTGACTATCCGGTTCGTGCAATTGCGGCTCTTCGTGGATGACCGGCTGGCCCCGGCCGGTCGGATAGAAGGTCCAGCCCTCCTGCCAGCCCATGTGAAACGTCCCGTTAGTACCGTAGAAATAGCAGCCGACATTTTCGCCTTTCTCGGCATTGTTTGCGGCGAACTGCCGGTGCTCCCAGACCGCCGTGAAAGTTTCGAATTCGAAACTGGCAACCTGGTGGTCGGGGGCATCAGTCGTCTGGGCCCCGCCGGTATCGACCGCAGGGCCTTTGATGACCCGGCCGCCGGTGGAAAAGATTCGCTTAGGATATTTTTCCTCCGTCCACCATAAGATTTGGTCCAGCCAGTGTATGCCCCAGTCTCCCAATGTGCCGTTGGCGTAATCGAGGAATTGTCGGAAGCCCTTGGGGTGGATTCGCGTATTAAACGGGCGTAGCGGCGCCGGCCCGCACCACATCTCCCAGTCCAGGCCCTCGGGCGGTTCTTCGTTGGCCTGTGGTTTTTCCGGCCCTCCTCCGTAATGCACAAAGGCCCGGACCATACCGATTTTGCCGGCCCTGCCTTCCTTAAGAAATTTCATACCCGATACGTTGTGCGGCGATATTCGCCGGTGCGTGCCGATCTGCACAACCCGCCCGGTCTCCCTGGCGGCCTTTACCATTGCGCAGCCCTCGTATATCGTGTGGCTGATGGGCTTCTCCACGTATACATCGGCCCCCGCTTTAACCGCTGCGATTGTAATCAGCGGATGCCAGTGGTCGGGCGTAGCTACAATAGCAATCTGTGGTTTTTCCCGCTCCAGAAGCTCCCGGTAGTCCTTATACTTCTTGGGTTTGTCACCGCTGAGTTTTTCTATTTCTCCGGCGGCGGGGTCCAGTTGATTGCTGTCAACGTCACACATAGCGACAATCTTGCACTGGCCCGACAGCTGAGCTGCCCGCGCTATATTCATTCCCCACCACCCGCTGCCGATGAGGGCGGTGCGATACTTGTTGTTCCTCTCGGCTCTTAGCACGGCCGGGGCCGCAAAGGCCAGCCCGGACGCTACGGAGCTTTTAAGAAAAGTGCGACGGCTTATGGACATGATTATATCTCCCTTCTCGTCTTTTGTAGGGACCAGTCTATATGACGGTCCCGAGCCAATTTTTGCGTTCAATCTAACAGCTCACCACCTCAAGTCAAGCGAAAAATCAAGCGCTCGCCCTGGAGCACCACGATTTGCAAAACATCTTGGCGTCAAGCATTCGATTCGGGTATTATATGTGTTAGAAAACTCCGCCTTGACGCACTCTTGTTCTGAAGCTAATGATTGCTCACCATCCTCATAGCTCGATGACGAGAGAGAAGGGAAGATAGTGGTTTTTACTTCCTTGTTTGATATTCATTATTCTTTATTGGCATTGTATTTGAAGGGAGCTTTACGATGAAACAGGTTAATGCTTTGATACTGATTGGAATTGTGGGATTTGTGATAGTCGCTGGCAACGCGACAGCTTTGCAAGCGGCCATCGACGGGTTCGCGCCTTTATTTCCAGGCGACAGCCTGGCCGGCTGGAAGGTGAGCGATTGGTCTGACCTCCGCACGCCGCAGAAGGTCGAGGGAACGCCGTGGAAAATCGAAAACGGCGTGCTTTACGGCCTGAATAAACGCACCTGGCTCATCTCGCCGCAGCAGTACGGTAACTTCGTCCTAAAGTTCGAGTCCGAGATAAGCAAGGGCAGCAACGGCGGTATAGGATTGCGCTTTCCCCCGGCGGGCGACCCAGCCTACACGGGGATGGAGATTCAGGTAGTAGATGCGGAGGTCTATTATCACGGCCGTGCCCGCCCCGAGCAGCGAACCGGCTCGATTTACGACGAGATAGCCGCCAGCACCGATGCCGCTAAACCGGCTGGTCAATGGAACTCGTGGGAAATCACCGCCAAAGCCAGTCAGGTTACAATCGTGCTCAACGGCCAGAAGATAATAGATGCAGACCTATCCCGCGAAACAAAAGCCCGCCAGCAAAAGGGCCCGGCTCTGGCGGAACGGCCGCTCAAGGGGCACATCGGCTTTCAGAACCTAAACGGCACAATCACGCTGCGAAATATTATGCTCAAGACCCTCGATAAAGATGACGAGGAATTTGTGCCCCTATTCAACGGCAGAAATCTTGACGGCTGGGTAAACGTCAATTGCGCCCCAGAAACCTGGACGGTAAAAGACGGGATAATTGTATGTACCGGAATTCCAACGGGGGTGCTGCGGACCGAAAAACAATATGAAAACTATATCCTGGAGCTGCAGTGGCGGCACATCAAAGAAGGCGGCAACGCCGGCCTGTTCATCCACTCCGATGCCCTTCCCGCACCTGGAGAGCCTTTCACTCGTGCCATCGAAGTGCAGATAATGGACGGCCGCAACACCGAAAATTACACCAGTCACGGTGACATATTTGCCATTCAAGGCGCCGCTATGACGCCGGACAAACCGCATCCAAACGGCTGGATGCGCTCTCTGCCCAGCGAGCGGCGTTGCAAACCGGCCGGCCAGTGGAACCTTTACCACCTCGAAAGCCGGGACGGTATGGTTAGTCTAACGGTTAACGGCGAGGCGGTTACTCGCGGTTTCCACTTGAATCCGCGCAAAGGATATATCTGCCTCGAATCCGAAGGCAGCGAGGTTCATTTCCGCAACATCCGCATTCGCGAGCTGCCCGGCTCCAATCCGCCCGCCTGCGTGGTTGCAAAGAAAGATGAGGGTTTCCGCTGCCTCTATAACGGCCTGGACCTTCGGGGCTGGAAGCAGGTTCCGGGTAATCAAGGCCATTGGTGTGCGAAGGATTGGATTTTGGATTACGATGGTAAAAGCGAAGCGTCCGAAGATGACATGAACCTGTGGACACAAGAGGAATTTGGAAACTTCATTCTCATCGTTGACTGGCGTCTGCCCCAGCGTCTTCTTGGCGAAGACAAGAGCGAGAGGCCGAAGCTCGACAATGTCCCTGTAATTTTGCCGGACGGCTCTGAGGCAACAGGTTCGGACGGCAAACAATTGACCGTCGCAGTATTGGACGCCGGCGACAGCGGTATATACATACGCGGCAACTCGAAAAGCCAGATAAATATCTGGAGCTGGCCTGTCGGCTCAGGCGAAATCTGGGGCTATCGCACGGACAAAAATATGCCTGCACAAGTGCGAAAGGCCGCGACGCCTATTTTCAATGCTGATAATCCGCCCGGCCAGTGGAACCGCTTCGAGATTACCGCTATCGATGATAATGTGACCGTAGTGCTAAATGGAAAGACCGTGATTCGCAAGGCCCAGCTTCCGGGAATACCCAAACGCGGCCCAATCGCCCTGCAGCATCATGTCGACCCGCCTGCCCAGAGTGTCCCGCCTACCCGGAGGCTTGTCCGTCGGGCAGGACGGCGGGCAGGCCATATCCAGTTCGCCAACATTTACATAAAGGAGCTCGACTGACAAAGAATGGTGAATAGTGAATGGTAAATGGTGATTGCAAATTACCAACAAACAATAACCAATAACCAATAACCAATAACCAATAACCAGTAACCAATAACCAATAACCAATAACCATCTGGCAGGAAGGATATGAAAATGAAGTCACGCAAAAAGATGGTTTTTAAAATCGTTTTTATCGTCTTGGCAATTAGTTTTGCTGCCAGCTTTGTTTTACCTATAGCATATTACCCATGGCTCCCGATATGGATTTATGTTATGGCCCACCAGGCAGAACGAATGCGGGTACACCTGTTGTGCGAAACGGATCACGAGGTCTTGTTGGAGGCTTGCAGAGAACTTTCAAGACAGGTTGCCAAAGGTGACCTAAAACCAGGGAGATATTGGGTCCGTATGCATGCCGATCCAGAGACATCTAAGTTCCCTCAACCGATTCTGAATCTCGCGCCAACTTACGTCTACATAGACGAGAACTACACTGGACGTGTAATGCTCGAGATGCTTGGAGGATTGGGTCATTTTGGAGTACAAGCATATCCTGAGGATTACAAAAAGCCTTACCCCACTTATCAATATGGTGATAAAGAACTTATTCCCGGGCTGTGGTATTACGATGACGGATACAGAGGACATCCAGAGTATGACAAGAGAATCGAGGCACTAATACAAAAAAGGAAATGAGAAGACACGGTAAATAAGATTGGGAAAAACCGGGACAGTTGCCACTTGTCGCACCCTGAATATACAAGCTTCCTTCGTTGACTCAAAGACAGGACATTCCGTTGACCGGCCAATGTGAGCCGAGCAGAAAATCAAATCTTGATTTAGCACAGATTGTAGCGTAATTTATAGGCGCATACATAGCAAAAAGCTGCCCAGGTTTTAGAAAATCAATTGCATTTTTTGTGAGAAATGAGAATGCTTTGTAGAAAATAGTGGAAATTGTCATTTCGAGCGAACCGAAGGTGAGTCGAGAAATCTATTTTTGAACAGATTTCTCCACTTCGCCCCCGCTCCCCTAAGGGGAAGACGCGGGGGCTTCGGTCGAAATGACGTTAAGTCTTTTCTACATAGTAAAATGAGAATTGAATGGGGTGACTTCTTATGAAATGGTCTGTTAACATCGGCAAAATATTCGGAATAAATTTCAGGATTCATATTACCTTTTTTCTGCTTCTTTTGTTCGTCTTCGTTTCCATATTAAATCAGCGGGGGCTTGAATATGCTATATTAGCAACGCTTTTTATATGTGCCATATTCGCCTGTGTCCTCATCCATGAAATCGGACACAGTCTGATAGCGCGTCGGTTCGGAAAAGAGGCTAAGAGCATTACATTGCTTCCAATCGGTGGCATGGCAACGATGGAAGAAATACCGGAAAAACCTGCTCAGGAAATCGCCATGTCAATTATGGGCCCCTTCATAAATCTTGTGATTGCGGCTGTCTTATATTTGCTTGTGGGCCAATGGACAGGAATCGGCGTACCGAATTTATACCCCGATTCGATACGCACATTCTTTGCCGGGCTAATCGGTGTCAATATTATGCTTGCTATTTTCAATCTTATACCGGCCTTTCCAATGGATGGCGGCAGAGTCCTCAGGGGGATTCTTGCTATGAAAATGGATTATGTGCAGGCGACCTCTGCCGCGGTTTTTATCGGACAGGCCTTGGCTATGTTTTTTATGTTCTTCGGAATATTTTTTAATTGGTGGCTGGCTCTTATAGGGCTGTTTCTCTATATAGGCGCCGGCAGTGAGAAACAGCACGTAATTCTCCGGTCTTTCTTACATGAGGTGCCGGCCAGCGAAGCAATGACGACCGAATATCGCAGCGTACGTCCCGATGAGCCCCTTTCTCGTGTCTTTGAGCATTTTCATCACGGCTGCCAGGAGGACTTCCCTGTTATCGGCGACAGCGGCATTGAGGGCATTTTGACTCGTGACCGTATTCTCGCCAGCATCCACGATAAGGGTCTTAATGTACCTGTTTCCAATGTGATGGACCAGGATTTTGTTTTGGTTGACCCCACGATGCCTCTCGACGAGGTCTACAAAAAGCTTTTAGCTAATCGAAAAACGGCTGTAATAGTGGCGGATAAAGGTGAGGTTAAAGGGATGATTTGTCTCGACGGTATCAGCCGATATTTTTTGATAAAAGCTGCTTTGAAAAAAATTGATATCGAAAGTATTATACCGAGACCTTAAAATAAATTATGAATTTGCTCAATAATCAAAAACGCAATGGCGGTCGCCACGGCGCCCTGCTGCGCCAGGTGCGCAGCACGGCGAGCCAGCCAGGGAGAATTAACTATGAACAGAACTATTTTACTAACAGCCTTATTGATTGTACTATTATCGCTGCCTTTTGTCGGCGACCCCGCTTTGCAATCTTTTGGCAAAATGGGAGTCCAGGCCCAAGCCCAGGAAAAGACCCGCCTACCCGGAGGGCAGGTCTTTCGCATCGGCATAATCGGCCTTGACACATCGCACGTTATCGCTTTTACAAAGCTTATCAACAACCCCGAAAAAGACTACGGCTGCAAGGTTGTGGCCGGTTATCCCGGCGGCTCACAGGATATAGAAGATTCCTATAAACGGCTCGAAAAATTCACCACGCAACTCCGCGACAACTTCGGCGCCGAAATTGTCAGCACCATCGAAGAGCTCTGTCAAAAGGTTGACGGGATTCTGCTCGAAAGCGTTGACGGTCGGCCTCATCTGGAGCAGGTAAGGCCTGTCATTGCAGCAAAGAAGCCCGTCTTTATTGACAAACCTATGGCCGGCAATCTTGCAGATGTAATTGAGATATTCCGCCTCGCTGAGGAAAATAATGTGCCGTGCTGGTCGAGCTCTTCTTTGCGTTTTTCCCCCGGCGTAATTGGAACCAGAGAGAATGACCAGGTCGGCAGCGTGCTCGGCTGCGATGTCTACAGTCCGTGCAGCCTTGAAGAGCATCACCCCGACCTCTACTGGTACGGCGTGCACGGCGTCGAAATCCTCTTTACCATTATGGGCACCGGCTGTGAATCCGTCAGACGCGTACAGACTAAAGATTGCGAGTTTGTTCTCGGTCTCTGGAAAGACGGGCGAATCGGCACTTACAGGGGTTTGCGGATGGACAAAAGCGGCTACGGCTCAACAGTTTTTGGCACAAAGGGCGTCGTCCAGAGCGGCAAATACGGCGGCTATGAACCTTTAGTGGACGAAATCGTTAAATTCTTCAAGACCGGCAAGGCGCCTGTGCCGCCGCAAGATACTATCGAAATCTTCGCTTTTATGTCCGCTGCCGATGAATCAAAGGCAAAAGGCGGGGCCGCCGTTTCTCTCACAGAGGTCATCGAGAAGGCCAAAGAACACAATGAGCTTCGCCGTTCTCAAAAAAGTATCTCACGGTGAATAGTAAACGGTAACTGGTTAAATGGATTGAATCCATTCCAATTACCAATAACCAATAACCAATAACCAATTACCAATAACCAATGAGGAATCCTATGCGAGAAAAAAAAGAGTCGTTAACAATTATACCGTTCCTTGTATTGCTGTTATGCTGCCCCCATCGTTTTTGCCCCCAAGGGGCAATGGGGGCACAACAGCAGCTTTCTGTCAGCAACGATGTGATTTCGGTTACACTCCACGCCGACGATGCGACCCTGTCGGTAATCGATAAGCGCACAGGGCGCCTCTGGCGACAAAAACCCCTGACCAAAGGCGAGATAATTCAAAGCGTCGAGACCAGATATGGTTTTGAAATGACATGGCGTCAGGCCGGCCTGGATAACGACGTCAAAACCAAACTGCTGCTGGATAAAAACGCCCCCGAGTTTACGCTCGTGCTCACATCGAAAAGCGAGCTTGCTTCCACTTTTGCCGAAGAGCTGCAAAGCCAGATTCCTCTTAAATCGTCTCTGCGGTTTCCGCATCCGTTTGTGACCGAGCCCGGCACTGTTGTAAGCCATCCGCCGCAAGGCGTCCCTTTCGGGACTGTGGAGTATCTTGTAGTGCCTATGAATGAAGGCATTTCCTACCCCGTCGACGACGAGACGATTAGCCCCATGAGGCTTATCGCATACGGCGGACATGGTATCTGCATGGCCTTCTGGGGCGTCACAGACGGCCAACAAGGATATATGGCCATCATTGAGACACCGGATGATGCCTCTATAAGTATCAAAAGAATCGACGAAAAGCCCGCCTACCCAGAGGCTTGTCCGGCGGGCAGGCTTTGCATCGCACCGGAATGGGACTCGCAAAAGGGGCGATTCGGTTATGCTCGTCGGCTGCGCTATGTCTTCTTCGATAAAGGCGGGCACGTCGCCATCTGCAAACGCTATCGTGCCTACGCAGAAAAGACAGGCTTACTCAAAACACTGCAGCAAAAGCGGCAAGAAAACCCGAACGTGGATTTACTTATCGGCGCGGTGAACGTCTGGTGCTGGGAAAAGGACGCTCTTGCCGTCGTTGGAGAGATGAAATCCCTCGGCATCGAGCGGATTTTGTGGAGCCAGCGTCAATCTCCGGATGTTATCAAATTGATGAATGAGATGGACGGTGTCCTGACAAGTCGCTACGACATTTACCAGGACCTGATGGACCCGCAGGTCGTAGAGGAGAAGCTCAACCGGGCGCACTCCGACTGGACACAGGCCGGCTGGCCGGATGACATTATGCTCGATGAAAATGGCGACTGGCGCAAAGGATGGCGCGTGAAAGGAAAAGACGGCAATATGTATCCCTGCGCGGTGCTTTGCGACAAGCAGGCCCTCAAGTACGCCCGCCAGCGCGTGCCCGACGATTTACACAGCCACCCTTATCGCTGTCGCTTCATTGACACAACCACAGCCTCGCCCTGGCGGGAATGCTATCATCCCGACCATCCGATGACCCGCACCGAAAGCCGACACTGGAAGATGGAGCTTCTGCGTTATATGTCCGAGGATAACAAGCTGGTTACCGGCAGCGAAACAGGGCACGATGCAGCCGTGCCGTTTGTTCATTACTTCGAGGGAATGCTCAGTCTGGGACCGTATCGTGTCCCCGACGCCGGGCGAAACATGCTCAAAATCTGGGACGAGGTACCAGAGGACGTAGCAAAGCTTCAACTGGGCCATAAGTATCGGCTGCCGCTTTGGGAGCTTGTGTATCACGACTGCGTCGTGGCGCAGTGGTACTGGGGCGACTACAATAATAAACTGCCTTCGCTATGGGATAAGCGGGACCTTTTCAACATCCTCTACGGCACTCCGCCGATGTTTATGTTCAACCTCCAGATATGGCAGGCCAACAAAGACCGCTTTGCTCAAAGCTATAAGAACGTTTGTCCCGCAGCCCGCGCTGTGGGCTATGCTGAAATGACCGACCATCAATTTCTTACGCCCGATAGAGACGTTCAGCAAACGATTTTTTCCAACGGCATAACCATAACGGTCAACTTCGGCCCCAAACCTTATATATTTCCCGACGGCAGAGAGGTCGGACCTATGAGCTTCTATATGATGGAAGCCAAGTAAGAATTCAAAATTCAAAGAGCAAAATGTAGACCCGCCGTTCTCCTCTTGGGGACTCCGCTTCGCCAGAGTGCTTCGCGGCGGCGAGCGCCTTACGGCGGTCTGGCGGGTAAAATTAAGGAAGTCAACCAGCACTTAAACATTTTAAGTGCTGGATTCCACTCCGTGGGAAACCTGCCATTCGTAAATTGACGGCACCTCAGGATTTGGCCTTGGGGCTTCGCCGAGTGGAAAGACCCTGTTGTCTTTTACCACAGCCGGCTCAGCCGCGCCGGCCACAAGACTTCCATTGCCCCCGTACAACCTGTTGCCAATTATCTCAGCTCCTATACAGTCGGGCATCGCGAGGAAAACCATCTGCGATTTGCCGTCCTTGAGGACGAATACATTGCCTTTGATAATGTGGTCGAAGCTTGCGGTCTTCGCAAATACGCCCGGGCCGCTGTCCACGATGAAACGGCTGTAGAGTATCAGCCAGTTCTCGTTCATGCCGCCCATCCAGACTCCTGCTTTTGGAGAGCTTACGTCGCAGTTGTATACCACGTTCCGCGGGCCGTTCGGCCCGTGGGCCTTGTCCTCTGGTGGAGACGCCCACATTCCGTACCCGTAGCCTCCATGACCTTGAACGGACTCGATTACGCACTGTTCGATAAGATTTTCGTTGGTCCAGCCGGCGTGCCACTGGCCGTCGCTCTCGTGGAAGGTGCTTTTGCGAATGACGCAGCCGCTGGCTGCCCACTGGAAAAGAGGCGCGTGCCGCATTTTGAACGTCTCGACATTCTCCATAAGGCAATCCCAGCATCGGTCCCAGCCGGTATAAGCGGTGCCGCCACCCCCCTTGAACCAGGCATCGTCGAACACACAGTCACGGATTTCGCACCATTTGGCCATCGAGCCATATACCGGAAAGCGCCCGCACTTTTTCACGGTTACATCTCTTGCCCAGCAATTGAAGCCGTGGTGAAAAACCACGCCGCTAATCCACAGATTTTCCGTTTGTTCCAGGTAGAGAGACTCAATTCCACAGCCTTGGATTGGCACAACTTTCTGTATGAAAGAGCCGTCGATAACGGGAAACTCGATTCGCAGCGGTTGGTTGATAGAAATGATGTTGTCTTTGATATCAGTGATGACAACTTCATAAAGACGATAGACTCCCCACTCGCAGGCGTTTTTGGTGAGTTTTTTCCAGCGGTCCGTTGCAGGCCCTTCGATGATAATACAGTCGCCGCTCCGAAGTCCCTCTGTGCTTTTTAAGTTTAGCTTCGTATCACCGCGCTTGCCGTCTCTGGCCAGCTTTAGCTTTTCGCCGACCAAGCCTTTACCAGAAAAGGTAATGGCCGCTCGGCAGTCCGCAACCAGCCTTGTATCATCGAAGGCCGAGTCAAGCACAATAGGGATTTCTCCGGTGCGTTTTGTTCCATCTTTGTATTCAGCAATACCTTTTAGCCTGTGCCCGCCGTCCGGAATCTTGCCGATAGCGTCGCGGCCGTACACGGCAAAAGCGAATGTATTTCCTGAGTGCTGGCTTCGGCTCCACGTGCCGATAACGACATCATCGACCATCATCGTCATTTTCATCAAGTCGGTGGGTTTGCAGTGCATTTCTAACCGTGTGTTCTTGCCCACCGTGCTCCCCGCAGGCGGATTGTAGAAAGCCACGCCGCTCTCAGGTATCGAATATCGGAAGACCAAACGGGTTTTATCAGGGCCTTTACCTCGAATAACCACATTATCGTGGCGTACTGTTACCGGGCGGTCAAGATAATACGTGCCTTCGCCTAATAGTATCGCCCCGCCACCGGCCTGCCCGCCGTACTCTCTGTCCACAGGACGCCTTACGGCGGGCAGGCGGGCTTTGCCTGCGGCTTCACACGCTTTTGCCAGAGCTTCGGAGTCGTCGGCGTCGTCGTCGGCTTTGGCGCCGAAGTCCTCAATTGACGCAACTGCTTTTATTTTTGGAATGCCGCCCTGGACACCACATTTTGTCCAGTTTGGGTACACAATCCCATCCGGGCCGAGCACATCGGCATCAGTCAGCCGAGCCTTTTCACTCGGCTTGATTTTGTACTGTCTTTCCCAGGGTGTCGCAGTCCTTTCTTGCACCGCCTCTGCAGCAGGGGCCCGGCAGACCTGCCTTCGCCGAAGCATTCCTTCGCCAATGCCTTCCTTCATCGAAGCATTTGCCTGAATGCAGGCGACTACATGCAGACAGGAGGCTACGCGCAGGCAGGCTGAGTAGCACAATGTTCCGACAAGCATAAGAAAGACGACCGGACCAAACAAACGCATAAACGGTACCCCGCTCGCAAATCTGCATAATCGCATCGCGAAATACTCCAATGATTAGCCCCCGCGTCTTCCCCCGTAGGGGAGCGGGGGTCACTATACTTTGGTCTTTTCTTAGCAGAATTAAGATGGGAAATCAAGGACAAATAGCAAATGGTGAGTGATAATTGGTAACTGGTGAAATGGTAACTGATAATTACCAATTACCAATAACCAATTACTAATCCAAGAACTTCTTTAGTATCGCGGCTGTGTGCATTGCAAGCAGCATTAGATAGTCCAGATCGCTGAGGCTGTAGTGCTTTTCTTTCATGGCGTTATCAACGTACAACACACCGAAACAGCCGGTTGGACGCATAATGGCCGCTATCATTGCAGAGCGTATCGCCTCCTCTTCTTCTATTTGAGCTGATACTCGTGGCATAACTAAGAACTGCCCCTTTTCGACCGCTTGAATTATTTTTTTCTGGAGTTTTATTTGGCTTAAATCGACCATTTTGCCGTCTCGTTTTCTCCCTGCGTGACATATCATTGGCCCGGTAGGCTGCTTTCTCAGTGCACACCAGACGTGAAATGCACCGAACTGCTTTAATGTTAGATCCAGCAATGTCAACACAAGCTTGTCGATACTGCCGGCTTCGCAAATTATCTCGGTGGCATGTGAAAAATCCATCAACCTGCTGGCCGCTAATCTCATCGCAGGGGCATGTCCGGCATCCGGTTTTCTTATCACTGTCTCATGAGGAGGTATTGCAAGTGCTGCTTCCAGATGAAGTGTATCTTCAAGCCCGATTGCTTTGTCAGCTTCAGCACCCTCTTCAAGAATGACATCGATGGTATAGTCGGTTATCCGAAGACAGTCGCCGTCTTTAATTTCAGCTTTACTAATCGCTTCATCGTTCAGGTATGTTTTGCTTGCGGAGTCCAGGTCCTCGACGACCCATTTTCCTTCATCCGTGCAGTTGATTACCGCGTGCTGTCTTGAGGCTGCTCTATCAGGCAGGAAGATATGACTGTTGGCTCCGCGACCGATGGAAATTGGGCCTTCGGTGAATTGAAATTCTCTCGCGTTGCCGTCCTTTTGTTTTACAACCAAACGCATCGCTTTTTTCTCCCTTTTTGTTAGAAAGCCCCCCCTTTGCCTGTCTCGGCTTGCCCGGCTCGGGCCTTCGCCGAGACGAGGCCGAGCTAAGACCGGCGGGAACCGAGAGAGTCCCTAACGGCCTGCCCGCCGAACTCTCTGTCCACAGTCCTAAGGACTCCTTACGGAGGACGCCTTACGGCTGACAGGCGGCTGCGATTGATTTTTCGTCCCACGCAGTATCTCTGCTGCGAAGGGTGGACTTTGCTCCTGTGCCGTAATTATACAGGACTTGGCATAGTTTGTCAAATAAACTATTATCAAACTTTTGGTTTAGGCAGAAAACGGCTAAAATAATAAAAAAATGGCTGTTTTGGCCTGCTTTTTGAGAGTTTTTGGCGCCCTCCGATTCATCCTTCGTAGTTCAAAAATCAAAAGTTTAACCCGCCAGACGAAAGGCGGGTAAAAATCAAAAATAAAGATTGCTGAATAGCTCCACTGTTTTCTGTCGAAGAAAGGAAAGGGGGCAATGACCTCCTTAATTTTACCCGCCAGACCGCCGTAAGGCGCTCGCCGCCGCGAAGCGCTCTGGCGAAGCGGGGTCCCCAAGAGGAGAACGGCTGGTTTTCATTTTGCTTTTTGAATTTTAAAATCATTTGGTATATGCGAATAGCTGGCAATTTTTATTGAAAGAAATATACTGATGAGTAAAGTTTGTTATTTCGAATTGTCAGATAGACAGCGGTCGCCACGGCGCCCAGCCACGGAAGAAGTAGAAAAGAATGAATTATTTTTGGCAGCAAGACATTCAGGATGTTAGTTCAGGCCTTGTAACCGACCCGATAAAAGGGCTTACAACTCAAGAAGCGCAGAGACGATTAATTAAATTTGGCCCAAATCAATTAAAAGAGGCAAAAGGCCGTTCGCCTTTAAGTATTTTCATAGAGCAGTTCGAAGACTTTATCGTCTGGGTGCTGATAGGAGCGGCGATTGTCTCTGGCTTCCTGCGGGAATGGGGCGACGCCATTGCGATAATCACTATAGTCGTACTTAATGCGATACTCGGTTTTATACAGGAGTACAGGGCCGAGAAGTCGCTTGCAGCGTTAAAGAAATTGTCAAGCCCGACCTCAAAAGTAATCCGCCAGGGCCAACACGCGGTTATTTCGTCCTCCGAGCTTGTGCCCGGCGATATTATAGAGCTGGAGGCAGGCGACAATATTCCTGCTGACAGCCGAATATCGTGGCTGACTGCAAACTTCACCGCCCAGGAGGCAAGCTTAACGGGCGAATCAACGCCCGTAGTAAAAACAGCCGCCGCATTAAAGGAAAAAGACGTCCCGCTGGCCGACAGGGCAAATATGCTCTATATGGGAACATCGGCTTCCAGCGGCAAGGCAAGAGCCATCGTCGCCGAAACAGGTATGCGAACCGAGCTCGGCAAAATCGCAGGTATGATTGCGGAAATCAAGCGCGACTCCACGCCCCTGCAGAAAAAACTCGAACAGTTTGGCAAGTGGATTGTTTATCTGTGTTTTGTTATCGTCGGCCTGATATTTCTGCTCGGATTGATTCGGGGCGGCAAGGTGCTGGATATGTTCCTGACAGCCGTGAGCTTGGCCGTTGCAGCAATACCCGAAGGATTGCCCGCCGTCGTTACTATCGCCCTTGCCCTCGGCGTGCAGAGGATGGTCGTCCGCCATGCCATTATCCGCAAGCTGCCTTCTGTCGAAACGCTGGGTTGTGTTACCGTTATCTGCTCTGACAAAACGGGGACTCTTACTAAAAACGAAATGACTGTTCAGGCGGTTTACACCGACGGGTCATTATTCAGAATAACCGGTATCGGCTATGAACCTCGCGGAGAATTTTTCATCGACAGCCGAAAAGTCGACGCGGACGACTATCCGACTCTGAAAAAAACGCTTCTTTGCGGGACATTATGCAATGGTGCGCAATTAGTCCGCCAAAACTCCGGCTTGCCCCAGTTCAAAATAGTCGGTGACCCAACAGAGGCAGCGATACTAACCGCCGCCGCCAAGGCCGGCATCTGGAAGGAAAACGCAGAAAATGATTGGCAGTTCGTGGAAGAGATTCCCTTCGATTCCGAACGAAAGAAGATGACGATAATTCGTCGTAGCGCACTCAAATCCGCCTGCCCGCCGCAAGGCGTCCTCCGTAAGGAGTCCTTAGGACTGTGGACAGAGAGTTCGGCGGGCAGTTTTATTGCTTATGCAAAAGGCGCCCCGGACGTCCTGCTCAACGACTGCACCAAAATCGAAACAGCGGTTGCAGTCAGAGCCATTACCGAAAAAGACGTTGACGATATTTTGAATGCAAACAATCGGCTGGCAAACAACGCTATGCGGGTTCTCGGCCTGGCTTATAGAGAGCTGGGCAGCGACTGCCTCGCCCCCGGCGAAGCCCGGCGAGATTACACCCCCGACCTAATCGAAAAAGACCTTACGTTTGTAGGATTAGTAGCAATGATTGACCCGCCTCGTGAGGAGGTCAAAAAAACCATCGAGGCCTGTAAATCCGCCTCCATCAGGACAGTGATGATTACCGGCGACCACAAAAACACCGCAGTCGCCATCGCAAAGGATTTGGGATTCTTCCACCCAGATTCATTGGCGCTGACCGGCGAGGAACTCGATAAATTAACCGATGAGCAGCTTGAAAAATACGTAAAAAAAGGAACTGTTTACGCGCGCGTCTCTCCGGAGCACAAATTGAGAATTGTCCGTGCTCTTAAACGTCAAAATGAGGTTGCTGCGATGACGGGCGACGGCGTCAACGACGCCCCCTCAGTCAAGGAAGCTGACATAGGCGTCGCAATGGGCATCACCGGCACCGACGTAACAAAAGAGGTCTCCGACATGATAATCACCGATGATAACTTTGCCTCAATCGTGGCCGCCGTCGAAGAAGGCAGAGGCATCTATGACAATATCAGGAAATTCATTCACTATCTGCTTAGCTGCAACGCAGGCGAAGTTCTGGTAATGTTTGTCTCTTCGCTCATCGGCTGGCCCATGCCGCTGCTGCCCATCCAGATACTCTGGATTAACCTGATAACCGATGGTCTGCCCGCATTGGCGCTTGGCGTTGACCCCATTGACCCCAATATTATGAAACGGCCTCCAAGGCCAAGCATTCAATCGGTCATAACCAGACAAATGGCTCTGCTCATTCTCACTCAGGGCCTCTTCATAGCCCTGTGCAGCTTGGCCGCCTTCGCCTTTGTCCTTTTTGTCGAGGACGAAGGAATTGAAAGAGCCAGGACCGCCGCCTTTGTGGTGCTCGCCTGCAGTCAGCTTTTCCACTCTTTGAATTGCCGAAGTCAGACCGAGTCGCTGTTCAAAATCGGAATACTAACGAACGCAAAATTGTTGGCTGCAGCAGCTATGTCTTTCCTGTTGCAAATGGCGGTCGTCTATCTGCCGCTTTTCCAGCTAATTTTCAAGACCAAGCCCCTGCAAGTCGTCGACTGGTTTATGGTGGTTGTCGTCTCATCCCTGCCGTTGTGGGCAATGGAAATTGTCAAGGCCTGCCCGCCGTACAAGACTCTGGGCAGGCGGGCAATCAACAAAAAAATTTACCCGATACTTTTTTGAGTCGCAGCCGAGCCGAGCCGGAGCGTGGCCCGTTTTCTAAACTTTACCCGTCATTAGTTTTGTCGTGCCGGTGTAAATAAAAAAACAATGCCAACAAACCCCATCAAGACATAAGACCAGCGCGAAGTCTTGTGTCTGGAGTCTTGAGTCTTGTGTCTTCAGTCTGATGTCTCTAACGTGGTTTGCGTATCCGATGACGGTAGTGGTCCAGGATAACGGCTGCCACAATAACGCAGCCTGTGATAATACGTTTAGTTGGTTCTCCTGCTCCTATCTGGGCCAGCCCGGCACCTAACACCGCAATGATTAGCACGCCGAAGAATGAGCTTACGACGGACCCCCGGCCGCCCATTAGGCTCGTACCCCCGATGACCACCGCTGCGATGGCGCCAAGCTCCAGGCCGGAGCCGGTGTTCGGGTCCAGTGATGAAAATCTCGCCGTTTGTATCACCGCCGCTACTGATGTCAAAAAGCTGCACAGGATAAAGACCCCAAGTTTAAGTGGACGCGGGTCAATTCCTGACAGCCGGACAGCCTCTTCGTTTGTGCCAATCGCTATCAGATAGCGCCCGAAGACAGTACGCGACAGTACCAGTTGCCCGATGGCCACAATCAAAACAGCAATAACGAATGGAAGCGGCAGCCATAGGACCGAGGTCTCTGTAAGTGTTTCTGCAAGCCCGCCGATATAAATGGTCTCCGAATCGGTCACGTGGTATGCCGCCCCTCGCGCAATTTCAAGCATTCCCAACGTAACGATGAAAGACGGCAGGTTCCATCGTATCACTACCAGACCGTTGGCAGCCCCGCAGATGATTCCTACTGCAAAGCATGCAGCGATTGCCGCTGGAAGCGAGAAATTGAATCGAACCAGACAAACGGCGAGCACCGCACCCGACAAGGCCAGCACCGAACCTACGGACAGGTCTATCCCCCCAATGATTAATACCAAAGTCATCCCCACGGCCACAATCGTTATGTCGGGTATCTGACTGGCTATGGTCTTGAAGTTTCTAAGGGTAAAGAAATTTTCGGCAGATAAACCGAATACTATCAGCAGAACTGCAAGTGCAAGTGCCATTCCGAGGTAATCCGTAACAAAAGCCGGCAGCCCGCCTGCCCAGAGTCTTGTACGGCGGGCAGGCTCTGCCATTGTTTTTTTCAGTGTTCTCTGCATAAGCTGTTTTTGATTTATGTTGCGGTCTTTACATACTCGCTGAAAGCCGCAGACATTATTTTCTCCTCGCTCCATTCATCCTTGTTGAATATGTTTATAAGTCTGCCTGCGGACATTACCGCGATGCGGTCGCAGATGGCCATAAGCTCTTTTAAATCCGACGAAACGAAAATGATGACTTTGCCTTTCTCTGCCAAATCTGCCAGCATGTGGTATATCTCAAACTTGGCCCCCACGTCAATGCCCCGCGTCGGTTCGTCAAATATAAGAATATCGCAGTTTCTGTATAGCCATTTTGCGATAACCACTTTCTGTTGATTTCCGCCGCTTAATTCACCGACTTTTTGCTCGGTGGATGAGCAGCGCACCGCTAACATATCGACATACCGGCCAGCCACTGACCGCTCTTTGTATGTATTTATCCAGCCCACCCGGCTGACATCGCGCAATCGCGTCAGCGAGATGTTCATACGGACTGGTAACGGCAGGAAAAGTCCCTGCTGCTTACGGTCCTCGGTAAGAAAAGCGATGCCGTTGCGCACCGCATCACGGGGCGTGCGGATTTTGACCGGTTCGCTTGCTTCGTACAAATATATCTCGCCGCTGTCCGGGCGGTCTGCTCCGAACAGTGCGCGCATTGTCTCAGTGCGTCCGGACCCCATCAGCCCTGCGACCCCCAGAATCTCACCCCGGCTGACCTCAAAGCTGACATCCCTGACCTTCCGGCCACGCCTTAGCCCAACAACGCGAAGGGCTATCTGGCCAGCCAGAGGTTCGGCGGGCTTGCCCGAGCCGAGACGAACCGGCCCAGCCTTTCCAGCGCGTCGTAATTGCTCATGCTCTAAGTCGCGTCCTACCATCATGCGAATAATATCGCTAACGCTCAACTGGCTCGCTTGACCGGTTGAGATTACCTTTCCGTCCCGCAGCACCGTAACACGGTCGGCTATGCGAACGACCTCTTCGATGCGGTGCGAGATGTAGATGATGCCGACTCCTTCGGCCTTTAGTTTCTTGATTTGGGCAAAGAGAAGCTCTATCTCCCGCCCGGTCAGCGATGCGGTCGGCTCGTCCAGAGCCAGAATCCGGCAGCGCCGCGATAGCCCTGCAGCTATCTCAACCATCTGCTGCTGCCCAATCCCTAAGAATCTTACGGCCACCCCAGGGTCAATATCCTCAAGCCCTATCTGCTGCATAATCTCTCTTGCGGCACGGTTGAGCCTGTCATACTCAACAAACCCGAACCTCCTTGGGAGCTTCTCAATAAATATGTTTTCGGCAACGCTGAGGTTGGCGACCAGATGCAGCTCCTGCATTACCATACGGATGCCGTGTGCTTCGGCGTCTGCTCTTCCTTCCGGCTGATACTGTTTCCCATAAAGTTGCATCCCTCCGGAGTCTGCAGTCTCTACGCCGGCTATGATGTGTGTCAGCGTGCTCTTGCCGGCGCCGTTTTCCCCTACCAGGGCATGGACTTCACCTTCTCTCAGGTCAAAGTTCACCGCCGAAAGCGCCTGCACACCGGGATATGACTTACTAATGCTGCAAGCCGTGAAGATTATTTGTCCCGTCGCGGGTGTCATTTAAGTGTTTCCGCCGTGATAAGCTCTACTGGAGTTTCCTTGTCCGAGGGGGTGCCCTTTCCTTTGAGCATCTCGATGGCATATTCGATGCCGTATAAGGCTAATTTGTCCGCATGTTGATCGACCGTGCACAGGATTTTTCCTTCCTTGAGCAATCTTTGCACCGCCGAGATGTTATCGAAGCCGATGACCAGAATATCATCGCTCTTGCCGGCGGCCTTGATTGCTGCTATGGCACCGAGGGCCATGCTGTCGTTGGCGCATAGAACAGCCGCAACGTCGGAATACTCGGTAAGAATAGCCGAGACACACTGGTTGGCCTTCGCCATCTCCCAGTAGCCCGATTGGGAGCTGACGATGTTTATCCCAGCCGTCTTCATCGCGTCCTCGAAGCCGAGCTTGCGCTGAATCCCGTTAAACGCGTTGGGCGCGCCTTCGATGATTGCAACCTTGTCTGTTTGCGTCAGCCTGGCCGCTAAGTATTCGCCAGCGAGTCTTGCACCCTTGCGATTGTCCGGCCCAACGAAAGGAATCTTAACGCCCTGGTCTGCCAGAACAGCGGCGTCGAATTTGTTGTCAATGTTGACGACGATAATCCCTGCTTTTATTGCCCGTTTACATACCGGCACCAGCGCCTTGGAGTCGGCCGGCGCAATCACTATCGCATCTGCCCCTTGAGCAATCATCAGCTCAACGAGGTCGATTTGCTTGGCTACGTCCTGCTCGTTCTTAATGCCGACCACTATAAGCTCATACTCCTCGGTGTGCTCTTGATGGTGCTTCCTGGCCCCTTCCTCCATTGTCTTAAAGAACTCGTTAGCCAGAGACTTCATTACCAAAGCGACCCTCGGCTTATCTACTTTCTGCCGGCAACTCCCCAGGAGAATGAGAAAAGCCACGACGCACCAGGTAAGAACATTTATGATTAATCCTTTATATGCTCGCATTGCTTTTTCCTTGTATAACTTCTCTTCTCTTATCGGCAACCTCCAGCATTCAACGTGGTCAGGTTATTTAGACGGGATTAACAAGATTATCCTGTTATCCTGTCAAAAAAATTTTGTGAGCAGCTCTACCATCATATTCCAGAAGCGTTCCTCATCAATGGCCAAGAGGATGCGGACCTTTTGAGTACCAGCGGGTCCTTGTTTGTGATAGCTGAGGCTTCGACCATAGTCCAGGTTATAATCTGAATTGACATCTATCCACCGGGTTTCTTCTTCAACTATTAACGCCGGGTCAATGACAACCGCGGCGGCAATAGTATCCCAAACGAATCGAGTGTAGTTAGGGTCTTTTTTAAAGATTGGCCCGTACTTTTCCTTAAATATCTTTGTAATTGGTGTATCTGCTGCCGCAATGCGCTCAAAGATTTTCTTGTTGAAAAGATATTTCTCACAAACGTCCAATCCAACAATGAGTTGGTCAGCAAATGGAGCCCGAACAGTCATTTTTGCCGCCTCCGGATCAAACCACCAATTGAACTCGGCTGACGGCGTTGTATTGCCCCGAGTATCAAATGCTCCACCCATGTACACAACCCTTTTTATCAGGGGAATAATCTCTGGAGCCATTCTTATGGCGATTGCCAAGTTCGTACAAGGACCTATTGGCATAACTGTGACTTCTCCTGGATTGGCCTTGATTGTATCAATCAGAAAGTCCACCGCGTGCTTATCCACGGGCTTTATTGTTGGGTCGCTTCCAAATTCCTTGCGATAAACATCAAGATACGATGCTGGCTCAGCCCTTTCAAAACAGCCGATATATCTTGATTGACCAAACATCTTCTGTTCGAGTTCCATCGTGTCATAACGTCCTGCTCGAAGTGGATAACGTGCACCTTCGGCCACCGGAACATCCTTGCGATTTAGCACCTCAAGTTGGCGAAAAGCATATGCTGTCCCCTCCGAGACCCAGGTGTTTCCAGCAACTATCGTCACACCGAGCAACTCTATATCCGGATGCTTTGCGAGCATCATCATCGCCACACCATCGTCATATAAAACGACCATATCGCTATCGAGAATGACCTTTTCTTTGGCTCCGGCGACAGAACTGAGAGCCACAAGCAGCGCTGTTACTCCAACAAGCACAATACAGAAGTGTTTCATAGCAAACATGGTCTTATACCAAAATTTCAATTAAATTTTTTTGACAGGATTAACTGGATTATCCTGTATATCCTGTCAGCTTTATCCTAATCATAAAAATTAAGTGCCCCCTTTTCTGTCTTCAGCAGAAGGCAAGGGGGACAGGCCTGCTGTTAATCAATCGTAAGATGATTTCTCGCTTGCTCACGCTCGCCGCCCTGTTTTATATTTAACCTGATATCCTGATAACCTGATAACCTTCACCCTGATTCCCTGATAACCTGATAACCTATACTCTGATTCCCTGATATTCTGATGTCCCAATAGCAGTCCTCAAAGCGCATATATTTTTCCGGTTCCGTATTATACTATCAAATCAGTATCAGATGTGTAACTTTTATACGGGAAATTGTAGGCTCATAAAGCTTTCTACCTCTTGTTTTGCAGGCAGGGAGGATTGTGCCCCCATTTTAGTGACAGATAGAGCTGCTACACAGTTGGCAAATAGAGCAGCTTCGAAAAGCTCTTGGCCGTGCGCCAGGCCGAAGGCCAGAGCTCCCGTAAAAGCATCTCCCGCCGCTGTAGCATCGACGGCATCTACCTTTATAGCAGGAACGAATTCTGTTTGGTTTATGGTAGCCAGCAGGAAACCTTTTGCCCCCATAGTTAAAATGACCGCTTTGACTCCGGATTCTAATAAAATTTCTGATGCCCTCTGGGCTGAAGCTTCATCCGTTACTTCTATTCCGGTGAGAATCCCAGCTTCTGTTTCGTTTGGTTTTAGCACATCCACCATTTTAAGAAGTTCAGGACCGAGCTTTTGCGCTGGGGCCGGGTCTAAAACAAAAGGTACGCCTGCGTGTTTAGATAATTGGCCGGCGAATTCTACTGTTTCCAATGGCACTTCTAACTGAGCAACAAGCGCACCGGCTGAGGCTATATCGGATTTAGCCTTTTTGACATCCGCCGGGGACAGCTTTTGATTCGCCCCCGGAGCTACCACAATCACGTTATTACCCGCATCATCGACGGTGATTAGAGCCACTCCGGAAGCTGCTTTTTTGATTTGAGTGACATATTTTGTGTTAACTGCCTCTTTTTTAAGGTTGTTCAGCAATTGCTCTGCAAATACATCGTCGCCCAATTTGGCTATAAGGTACACCTCCGCTCCCAATTTGGCAGCCGCCACCGCCTGGTTTGCTCCTTTACCGCCGGCTGTCATTATGAAATCCTCACCGAGAATCGTCTCTCCTATAGCAGGTATTCTCGGAGATTTTACAACCAAATCCATATTGGAGCTGCCGACCACGACAATTTTTGGTTTGTCTGGTTTAATTTTAAGTCCTCACTCTGAAAAGGTCAGAAGTCAGAAATCAGAAGTCAGATATCAGAGGTCAGAAATCTCTTGTCTCCTGTCTCCTGTCTTCTGTCTCCTGTCTCCTGTCTTCTGTCTCCTGTCTTCTGTCTCCTGTCTTCTGTCGTCTGTATAGTGTAACGCCGGATTTCATGAAAGCAATTTCATTTGTTTGTTAATTGTATGTGCTTTGTAGAGAAGAGTGGAAATTGTCATTTCGAGCGAGCCGACCCCACTTCGCCAAAGCCTGCCCGCCGTACGAGACTCTGGGCAGGCGGGCTACGCGGCGGCGAGAGGCGAGTCGAGAAATCTATTCTTGAGCAGATTTCTCCACTTCGCGTCCCTAAAGGACACTTAGGTCGAAATGACATTAAGTATTTTCTACAAAGCAAATTGTATGTATAATTAGCAAAGTTTTTGCCGATAGGACATGATGAAGGACAGGGAACAGAAGACAGAGTACAGGTCATCTGGCATCTGTCCTCTGACATCTGTCATCTGAGCTTCTGACCTCTGCCTTCCGACCGTTATAGAGGATATTTAATAAAAGGGCAGCAGAAGTGTATATCATACCGGCAATTGACCTGCGGGGCGGTAAATGTGTTAGGCTTATCCAGGGCCAGTATCATCGCCAGATAACCTATCAGCTTGACCCTGTCGAGCAGGCCGAAAAATTCATCTCTGAAGGCGCCAAGTGGATACACATCGTTGACTTAGATGGTGCCAAAATCGGTAAACCGGTCAATACCAATATTATAGCTGCTATCGCATCTCTCGGCAAATCGAAAATCGAAAATCGAAAATTGAAAATCCAGGTGGGCGGCGGACTCCGTGACGAGGCCTCGATAAAACAATTGCTCGATATGGGCGTCGCAAGGGTGATAATCGGCACCAAGGCCGTAAGTGACTTCGATTGGTTCAGCCGAATGGCTGAGGCCTTCAGCGGTAAAATCGTCCTCGGCCTCGATGCCCGGGGCTCAAAAGTAGCCACTCACGGCTGGACTCAAGATAGCCCTCAGCATCTGTTGGAATTCGCAACCGAGGCAGCGAAACTGCCGTTGGCTGCAATAATATATACTGACATCACCAAGGATGGTATGATGAAAGGTCCGAACTTTGAAAGAACAAAATCGCTCATCCAGACTGTAGGCCTGCCTATCATCGCTTCGGGCGGCGTAAGAAAGACAAGCGATATCAGGAAGCTGGCCGAATTGGGGGCCGAAGCAGTCGTCATCGGCAGAAGTTTATATGAAGGCACCCTAAAACTGTCTGATGCTATAAACGCAACAAAGTGAGAAATAAGCATATCCTTGAGCAATCTTTGCAGCGCAAAAAGCAAATTTCAAAATGTAAAATTAAGGAAAACATCCAGCACCAATTGCAATTACAACGCTGGCTTATAAGCCCTGAAAGTGTGACATCTGCCCTCTATCGGGCAATCGGTGCTGGATTCCACAATTTTGATTTTTAATTTTTTATTTTTGAATTTCCTTATGATAAAATGAGGCCCGGTTTATGAAGGATAATTAGCACAGAATGACTGTAAACTTGGATAGACGTATTATCAAATCGGCGTCGGCGACTGAAATCTATATTTCAGCAGCTCCCCGGGAAAGTGCACCGCCACACGACCAGGCACAGGAAATCTTTTCTGACATCTGCGACATACTGCGTTCGAAAAAAGCAAATATCCTCCAGGAGCGGGTCTTCGCCGCCGGAGCAGTGATGGAAGGCCTTAACCGAATACGGTCCCGTATATATGGCGACCTTGACGATGGAGTTGCACCAAGTTTTTTGGTGAGTAAGGAAGGGGCCGTTGGCCCGATTGCCGGCGTGCAGGTCCACGCCGTCAGTAGTAGCAGCAAGCCCGAAGTGATTAGCTTAGAAGGAAAGCTTTGCGGACGAATTTTGCGCGTGCCAGGCCGGGCGTATCTTACACTTTCGAGCGTATCTGCCCCCGCTCTTGTCTTCGACAAGAAGACGCGGGGGCCTGTGCAAGCCCCCCAACAGGCACAGGCTATGATGGAAAAAGCCGAAGCTGTGCTCGAACAATTCGGCGCCGATTTCCTTTCGGTGCCGCGTACGTGGATGTGGCTGAAGGATATTCTTTCGTGGTACGACCAATTCAATCGCGTCAGAACCAAGTTTTTCACTAAATGTGGTCTTATCGGAGAAGGAACCCGCCAGTCAATGCCCGCCAGCACGGGCATTGGTCTTGGACCGGCTGATGGCGGCCACTGTGCGATGGACCTGATGGCGGTCCTCGAACCGACCGACTGCACGCATTACCTTCAGGCGGCGGGAAAGCAGCACTGTGCGCTGGAGTACGGCTCAGCCTTCTCACGGGCCGCCCGCAGCATTATGCCGGCCGGCGAAACGGTCTTTATTTCCGGAACCGCCTCTATCGATGCCGACGGAGCCACCACGCACATCGGTGATGCGCCGGGCCAGATAAACACGACCATAGAAAACGTTCGCGCAGTTCTGCGGGACATGCACTGTAGCGACCGGGACGTGGTGCAGGCGGTCGCCTATTGTAAGACACCCGAGGTAGAGAAGGTCTTCAACGCCTCTAAAGGCGCTCTCCCCTGGCCGTGTATAACGGTCATTTGTGATATATGTCGTCCCGACCTGCTATTTGAAATCGAAGCCACCGCCATGCCAAAACAAGGAACATAAGAGCTTCAAAAATCGTGAATCGTGTATTGTGAATCGTGAATCGAACCACGAGCCACGAATCACGAGTCACGAGCCACGAGCGACTATTCCTTCGCCCCGTGCTTACGCAATAACTCAACGATTTCGGTTCGGTTCTCCTGTCTCGCCAGAATCAGTGCGGTCTGGCCTTTGCTGTTCTTGGAATTTACATCGGCACCTTTGTCGAGCAAAAACTCAACAACATCCTTGTGACCGTTTCTGGAAGCCACGTGTAACGGGGTCCAATTGTCAACATGTTTGAGAGAAATGCTCGCCCCTTTGGCGTAAAGAATCTCGACAATGTCCCTGTGACCGTTATATGCAGCGAGGAACAAGGCTGTTCGCCCCACCCTATCACGGAGATTGACGTCCGCTCCATGAGCTAGCAACAACTCGACCAAATTTTTGCGACCGTTGTTACTTGCATGATGCAGAGGTGTCCAATCGGCCGCGTTTTTGGCATTGACATTGGCGCCTTTGCTCAGTAGTAGCTCTATTATCTTCACTTGCCCACCACACACAGCGCAATGAAGTGGTGTAAACTTGGATGCGTCACTGATGTCCACATCGGCTGTTTCCTTCAGATGGACCTCAACTTCTGCTGTCTTACCCAAGTACGCCGCAACATGAAAAGGTGACATCTCAGCGTTCATAGATACAAGGAACTCTACCATTTCCTCTTGGCCCGACATCATGGCGTAATCTACCGGCGTCCAGCCGTGACACATCGCACGCATGTCCGCGCCGTTCGCGACAAGCAGCTTGACCATATCTCTGTAACCTTTATTGACCGCGATGTGCAACGGCGCAAAATCATATCCCTTTCCACTCCGCTCGTTTACGTCGGTGCCCTTAGCCAGAAGGAACTTAACTAGTTCCGGATGGTGGAATTCCACCGCGTTGTGTAGGGCTGTTTTGCCGAAGATATCCTGTGCCTTCAAATCGGCACCCTTGGCGAGAAGGAGAGCAATCAGGTTCGTATCACCGGGGATCGTCGCATCGTGCAGAGGCGTACTTTCCCACCGGTCGTTCCTAGCGTCGATATCGGCACCGCCTGCGAGCAAGACCTCCACAACATCCTTCCGTGCCCACCAAGCTGCCAGGTGAAGCGCGGTACGGCCCCATCTTCCTTCTTTGGCTTGGATGTCAGCCCCCTCTGCAAGAAGTAACTTGACCACTTCTGTATAGCCTTTCTCGGACGCATAATGTAGTGCGGTCTTTCCAAGCTTGTCTTTTGCGTTGATATCGGCCCCTTTTGAGATAAGCGATTTGACTTGTTCTATTTCACCGTCAGCAGCGGCTTGATGTAAGGATTTAGCAGGTTCGGGCTTTTGCTCAGAGGTTGCTTTTGTTTCTGCACGAGCGGTAAGCACAAGCGCGGTTGGGACAGTTAGCAAAGCTAATACCAATACCACTGTCACAGCTATTAAGCTTGGTCGTTTGTAGAATTTTTTTCCTGGTCTTAACATGGTTTTTATCCTTTCCTCGATATTTTTTACTGGACCGGCTACGGCCAACGATGGAACCGGCCGAGTAGATTTACTCTCGCAAATCAATATGTTCACAATCGCTTTACTGTAATCTCCGGCTTTAGCATCTAATCTGGCGATGGCCATCTCATCGCAGCATTTCTCCCGCTCAGCCCTGATTCTTTTATTCGCCCACCACACAAATGGATGGAACCAGAAAACGGCCTGGGCGATTATCTGCAAAAGATTCACCGCAGCATCAAAACGCAGAATATGACTTATTTCGTGCCCTAAGATTCCTTTGCGGTGCTCAGCATTATCAACCTTAACAAAGTCGGCCGGCAGATAAATACTCCCCCGGAGCAGCCCCCATACGAACGGCTGACCTATACCTTCTATCAACCAGACCTTTGGCAAAATCCTAATCTCAAGACCCGAGAATAAGTCCTCAATCCCGCTTTGCAGTTTAGCTGCAAGGGGCATGCGCTGCCGCCACAGCCAAAGATTCGTCCGCAATGCTTTTATCACGGCAAAGACGGCAAATACAGCTACCCCCACAATCCAGCCAAATCCAAGCCAATGATGGATTGTGAGTCTTATTGCTTTTTCTTTCACAACCGGAGTTGAAATAGGGATAGGATGTTCTGTTATAGCTGTATCGACTCTCTCGATGTTCGCTGCTGGCGGCTCGGCTGGTAATATTGGAACTCGTTCAATCACGTTTTCTTGTGGCAGAATTGCCAATGGTATTGTCACCAAAGGCGGCACGAGGCATTTAGCTAAAACAATCAGCCAGAGCAAATACCGAATGTGTGCGCTTTTATTTTTCAGTAGCCACGTTACTGCTGTTATTACTGTTACCAGAATTGCTATCTGCCAGCTTTGCATCATTAGATAATTCGTGATTTGGTTTAAAAGATTTTCCATTTTTTCCTCTCCACAAAAAAATCTTTTCAGTTTTTGGTTAGTTCCTTAAGCCTTTCAATATCCTTAGCGCCAATTTTGCCGTGCTCGGCCAAGTACTGCATAAGCGGGATAGGGTCGCCGCCGAATAGCCTGTCGAGAAAGTCATTGATTGACCTTTTTATGACTTTTTCGCTTTTGACAGCGGGGAAAAAGGCGTGGGCCTTGCCCCTGATGGCGTGTTTTAGATAGCCTTTCTTTTCCAGCCGGCGCAGCAGCGTTTGAACCGTTGCGTAAGCTATCTTTCGTTTGGCAGGCAAACTGTCGCAGACCTCTTGCACGGTTGCTTTGTCAAGCTGCCAGACTAACCTTAGGATTTCAGTTTCGGCAGGGCTTACGGTGGGTAATCTTCGCTTTGTCATAACAATTCTCCTTTTACAAGTGTATTTGACAAATGTACGATTACAATATCGTACAATTGTACAAGCTGTCAACAAAAAAATAAATTTTTTTAAAAATTTTTATTGGTAGAAATCTACGATAAAACCAAATTTTTAACCCCACAATAAAATTGCAGGGCTAAATGTTTAGCCCCCAAATTTATTTGGGGTTTTAATCCCGCATTTGGGACCCCCCTTACGGAAACACTTACGCGGTGTTCTGGCTGCTTAACAATAACATTCCGCCGGACCTATTATCGATTTTTCAAAGCCGTTATTGAAAAAAAACTGCCGGATACTCGTACAAAGATGACATTTATCCGCCCAGAGTTTGGCGGATTTATCCGCCCAGCATGTGCCCATTTTGTCTGCGCAGACCTCTACCTTTTCGTATCCGAGCTTCCCGGCTTTTTTGAGTAATCCTGCCGGGCCAAGGTTAAATAGTGTGACAGTAAATTCATTGTGGGCTGGATGGAATTGTTTCCAGATATCTTCGAGGCGGATTTGGTTTACATTGCCGATAATGATACCGCTGCATGTGCCGCTGAAAACATTGCCGAACGGGTCGATATGCACACCTTTGGCCCCAAGCAGGTCTATCTTGCAATTCTCCGAAGCGAGAGTTGCCATGGATTTTGAGGCGACAAGTTCTGCCAAATTCCCTGCCGCCCGGCCGGTAAAGCGGCAGGGATAATCGCTTATGGCACGGATATATTGCTGGTCGCGCTCAGAAGGTGACAGGCATTTCATTTCTATTGGTTTTTCTAAGTACTTTCGCCAGCGGACCAGCACTCTTTTGGGTCCAAAGATGTCACCTGCTATCTTTGCTAACCGACGGACTGGCTCTATGTCGATGTACTCCTGATGGAATGGGTCTGTGCTGATTTTGAGCCGCTCCATCCCGAGTTCATCGAGCTTTTCCAATCGCTGCAGTGTGATTTTTTCACTCGTTGCCCAGAAGCCGTTTGTCTCTATCAAATCCGCTTTGCCGAGATTTTGTTTTTTTGCCTCCTCCAAAATTTTTTGCAGTTGCTCCCAATACAGAAAAGGCTCACCGCCGGTGATATGTATCTTGGCCGAATCACCAGCCAAAATTTTCAAAGAGTGCCACGCACCTATGGCGATATCAATGGGCATAAGCCCGTTCTTTTCAGGTGAGCAGTTGTAGTAGCAGAATTCGCAACTGGCATTGCACTTGTATGTAAGAAGCAATCCCGCCGACCGCCAGAGCTTAAACTTCGGCTCATTGCGTTTGGTTTGGATATTGTAAATATTCTCTGACAGAGCAATCATAATTATAGCGTACAGCGAATATCATTTAGTGTCCAGTGTCAAGTATAGACAATAAGACAGCGATTTTAAGGGCTATCAGGAAGCAGAATATCAGTTTACCGAAGGGGGATAATCTAATAACCTGCAGCTCTGATCACCACCACCTGATAAACCGTCCTGTGGGGCTTTGAAAAATCCAGTTGATTTGCCGGCGGGGACGTGGTATAATTCTTACGACAAGCTAACAGAGAATCATATGTTCGTGACCGTCGAGCGAATCATCAAAGGACAATAGCATGCTCCGTTCCGAAGCGGATGACAGATAGGCAGATATACAAGCATCTTATATGGGACCATTAAATATGAGTACGGTTCAAGATGACATGAAAGACAAACAAGCCGGCACAGTGCCAGGTGAATGCGACACCTGCGCCAGCGTGTATTCCACACTCCGTGAGGAGATACACCTTCGCATCGGGTTGCAGAACAAATGTGTCGAGATGAGCGTCAACATTACCTCCGCGCTTGCAGTAGCGATTGTTGGCGCGATTCTTGCAAAGCAAGTTGGAGTCTCATTGTTCAGCAACAAGATTGCTATCATTGCCGTATTTGGATTCTATGGTTTGATCCAGTCACTTATTCTGACAAACTACATCTATCAGACTTACTTCTGTCTCCGGCTTTGTGGATATATCCGTGACCGCAAGCAGAAAAGCCAGAAAGCCACAAACCACTTAGCACCCGGCGGAATGGAAGGTATCTCACTACCACAAGACAAAAACGCCTTAAAGTACCTGCCGGGGAAGATTATCCTTCGACTGCAACCCATTATTATATACTGCTCGGCAGTCGCCGCTTGGATAATTGTATCGTTCGTTCTTTTGAAACAGCCAAGGCTTCTCGCCGCGTACTTACCGTTTTCAACGACAATTGCCTTGGTCATTCTCCTTTGGATTTCAGTCGTCTTCCTTTGGGTCCTCCACCAAGAGGCTCAGCGATTGGCACTCTGGCGGGAGAACGGAATAGAAAAGGAAACCATAATCCTATAGGGACTGAGCGCAGATAGTCGGCGGGTCGTTCAAACCAAGCGGTCGGTGGATTTTTCATTAGGATAGGTGCGCATATATGGTCGTGATATAATACCGGCAGAATTATAACCGTTCAGAAGGAGTATGAAGACAATGGCTACTCAAGAACAATTTGTGGTTGATACAAACGGCAAAAAGACCGCTGTCATTCTTTCGCTGAAGCGATATCAAGAGTTGATGGAAGACCTGCACGACCTTGCGGTGGTCGCAGAACGCCGCGCTGAACGAACAATTAGCCTTGAAGAGATGAAGCGTCGACTGAAGAAAAATGGCGTCCTATAAAGTCATATTCAAACCATCGGTCGAGAAAGACCTGCGTTCACTGCCGCAGTCAGTAGTGACGCGCATTTTCAAGCGTATTGGCGCATTGAAGGAAAACCCTTTTCCACGCCAGTCGATTAAGTTGGCAGGCTCAGAACAGTTGTATCGTGTACGCATCGGTGATTATCGTATGATATACGCCGTCGATAAGGAAAACCGGCAAGTAATCATCCATTATGTGCGGCATCGGCGAGATGTCTATCGCCATCTATAAAGGGCTGAAATCATTCATAATACCATTACACATACTGTCATTCTATATAGATATCCTTTGCACCCAACAGCAGTTGGGTCGATACATAGTGTTTTTTGTTCCTGCCTGTACACTCATTTCTCAAAGCTTAGAACTCTTTTTAAGGTGTACTTGCAGCACGGTAATATCAGCCGGTGTGATGCCGCTTATTCGGGAAGCCTGACCGAGCGTGCTCGGCCTGAAGACCGATAGTTTTTCTTTCGCCTCCGCTCGCAGATGTGCGATACTTTTATAATCCAAATCCAGCGGAATCTTTTTGTTCTCCAGAGTTCTAAAACCCGCTACCAGACGCTCCTGCTTAGCTAAGTAACCCTCGTATTTAGCTTCGATAATTACCGCTTGTAGAACGTCTTCAGCGAGATTCATATTCTTAATATCTGGTTTCTCAGCTAATGTTTCTGCAAGGGTATTATTTGGCTGGTGAAGCTGCTCCCATAAGCTTATGCCTTCGCAGCGTGTATTTCTCAGATAATTTTTCAGTTCGTCAATGCCTTTTACCTTATTTTGGAATTTCTCATATCGCTTTTGTCCAGCAAGCCCAACCGACCTGCCGATTTGCGTCAATCTTCTATCTGCATTATCGCTTCGCAGCGCCAGCCGATACTCCGCTCGCGATGTGAACATTCGATAAGGTTCATCGAGCCCTTTGGTAAGCAAATCATCTATCAGCACGCCGATATACCCCTGGTCTCTGCCGAGGACAATCGGCTCTTTTTTCTGCAGCTTCCTGGCCGCGTTTATACCAGCCATAATTCCCTGCCCTGCCGCCTCTTCATAGCCGCTGGTCCCGTTTATCTGCCCTGCCAGAAAAAGTCCTGAAATCCTTTTCGTCTCCAGATTGGGCTTTAGCTGAATCGGCGGACAATAATCGTATTCAATCGCGTAGCCGTAATGGATAATCCGGGCGTTTTCCGTCCCCGGCAGCAATTTGAGCATTTGTTCCTGCACATCTTTCGGCACCGACGTGCTTATCCCGTTGCAGTAGATTGTCGTTTTTTCTTCGCCTTCGGGCTCCAGAAATACTTGATGCCGCTTCTTATCCGCGAAGCGCACGACCTTTGTTTCGATACTCGGGCAATACCGCGGACCTACAGAAGTGATTTGCCCGCTGTAAAGCGGTGCGCGGTGCAGGTTGTCGCGAATTAATTGATGTATTTTTTCGTTTGTGTATGTTATCCAGCAAGGGATTTGCGGCCGCTCTATCTTTTCGGTCATAAATGAGAAAGGCACCGGCTTTTCATCGCCGAGCTGGACTTCGAGTTTGTCCAGGTCTACTGTAGAAGCGTCAAGTCTCGCCGGTGTGCCGGTTTTAAGTCTGCCTATCTGTAATCCAATTTGTCTTAGGCTTTCGGAAAGTTCGTTGGCTGCCGGCTCGCCGAGCCGACCGCCGGGGGTCTGCTGTGTTCCTATGTGCATTAAGCCGCGAAGAAATGTCCCTGTCGTCAGCACAACCGTCTCGGCAGGGTAGACCGAGCCATCTTTACAAGCCACCGCTCGTACTTTTGTCCCTTCGGTTATTATCTCTGTTGCTATCGCCTCGATGATGGTCAAGTTTTCGGTTTGCTCAAGTTCTCGTCGCATAAACTCCTGATACTTTTGTTTGTCAGCCTGGGCACGCGGCGACTGGACAGCCGGCCCTTTTGAACGATTCAGCAGGCGAAACTGGATCCCCGTTGCATCTATCGCTATGCCCATCAGCCCGCCGAGCGCATCGACCTCGCGTACAATTTGTCCCTTCGCCAGTCCGCCGATGGCCGGATTGCAGCTCATCTTGGCTATCGTGTCTTTGCTGATGGTTATAAGGGCCGTTTTAGCGCCGATTTTAGCTACAGCACGTGCAGCTTCGACCCCAGCGTGACCTGCCCCTATAACAACGCAATCAAAATCATTTGTTTTCATTCTGTTAGACATATTTAGTCAGTATAGCCGAGCGAACTTTCTAATCAACTCGTGATGTTTGAAATTGGCTTTGTTTGGGTTTGTTTTTATTGTCATATTTCATAGTTCATCGTTCATATTTCATTGTAAAACAATGGCTTAGATTCATTTGGTCTTTTTGGAAATTGGGTTTGTTTTGCATAATTTAGTTCATATTTCAGCCGAGGATTTCACGGATTAAGCGGATTTATAAGCAAGTTAGCCTCGGCAAAGCCATAAGTTTCTAAACGCTTGATATTAAACGAGAAATACATCATTAGTTAATCCATAATAGAACAATGCTTTATAGACAAATTTGACTTGCGGGTCTCCGCTAACGTGTGCTACCTGAGCACATTAGATTTTATACCAAATACAACCCGTTTTTCAATGGAAATTTCACAAATATTATAAAAAATTTTAGATGGTTATTGGTGATTGGTAACTGGTAAATTTAGATTGTTTCGTCCTTTCCAGCCTAACAACGACGAGGTTATACAAATGGCAGAAATTCTGAAAAGAATGGGTCATCACGAGTCTAATCAAGTCTTGACAACTGATGTCGTTTTTATAATACTAAAGGTGGTTTATGTTATGACTAAAAAGAGCAAAAAGCAGTCTTATGCACTTTGCATAGAGAATAGAGAATGTGAGGATTTGGAAAAGCGTAAGATTTACGCAGTTTTGCCGGACAATAAAGCGGCAAAGGAAGGATACCTAAGAATCATTGATGAGTCTGGAGAAGATTACCTATATCCCGAATCCTATTTCATTCTTGTCGAACTGCCTCGTGAAGCGCATGACGCCCTGCAAGTGGCAAGCTGACCTTTATGTAAAAATATGCACATTGCGTAAGGCGTCTTATACGGAAACAATATAAGAAATAATTCGGCAGTCAATTACTCAGGAGATCTGTGATGTCTCCAAGAGGGGATCCAGAATACTGGCAGAAGACACATGAACCGCTGAATTTGGAACTTCAGAAGGTTGTGCGTCGGTCTTGGGTTAACCAACCACCTGTTGAAGATATGCAACTTCAATTCATCCCACACTACGCTGGTAAACACTGTCTTGAGAGTGTTCGTTTATCCCGCCTTGCCAATGAGGGCGGCGCACATGCGGTTGGAGTGGGTCTTTTGCGTGATTCCGTTGAAGCACTATCTCTTGTAGCTCTCTCCATCTGCCGTAATCCTGAGAAAGTTCGCATTCTTGGTCAGTGGAACGAAGAGAGATTAAGTGCGGGTGAGATTAGGAAATACCTTGACGACAAAGTTTGGCCAACAGTTAAAATCTCAGGTTTGTGGGGAGAACCATGGGCCTCCTTCTGGGAAAGCTTGGCGCGTTCTGTTCAGCCATATGCGCATTTCTCTCCTTTGCGTATGCGTTGGCACCAACACGTACAGATTATCGATGGAAAGTGTCACATTTGGATCAATCACCCGAACGGCGACTTTGAGCTCTACCGTGGTGCTCGAATCAGCACCTTCCAACTCCTTGTCTTCTGGGCTTTTGCAGAAATCGTTTGCGTCTTCGAAGCTGCTCCTGTAGAACAGTTGTCACGGCTTTTATCGCATGCCGATAGGGCACGGCAATGGCTTTCGACTAATGAGGTTTTCTTCCAGGGGGAGAAGTGGGAAGTCCAACTGATACCATTTGTCTACCCAACCGAACCTCGGTACTGGGATGATGAATAATCTGTATAAGAAAGTTCTACAGTTTGGATTGAGTGCCAATTGAAACTCCAAAATGGTTATGTCCTGAACGTTTGAACTTGATCGTTCTGTGCTTTGAGAGATTGAAGTTGAAGACCACTCCGCTTGCAGCGAATAAATCCATCCGGCAAGTGAATCCCGCATATACAAAAAAGAGGAAAAATATTTTGACAATAGGTATTGTTTTGGTATAATTATTATACCATGGAGTTTGAATTCGATTCCAAAAAGAGTCAGAGTAATAAGAAAAAACATGGGATTGACTTTTCCCAAGCACTGGCATTGTGGGATGATTCCGATTTAATCGAGATTCCCGCAAGAACGAACGATGAGCCAAGATTTTTGGTAATTGGTAAGATTTCAGGAGAGCATTGGTCAGCGGTCATTACCTATCGGCGTGAAAAGATTAGGATTATTTCGGTACGACGCTCCAGAAAAGAGGAGATAGACATCTATGAAAGCTAAGGAATTTGATAAGAAATTTAATGATGGCAGTGATATTTCTAAATACCTGAATATGTCAAAAGCCAGAAGACCCGGACAAGAACAGAAAAGAGTAAATGTAGATTTTCCTCTCTGGATGATCCACTTATTAGATAAAGAAGCAAAACGTCTGGGTGTGCCCCGACAATCAATTATCAAAGTGTGGGTAGCTGAACGCATAGCAAAAGTCTCATCTTAAACATCTCCTCTGCTGGCTAAGCGTCGTCCTTCCGCTGTCACTGTCATTTTTTCGTAAGTGCCACCGCTGACGCGATGGCGAAATTTGCCGTGTGTGTAATGCTTACGCTTATGTGTTTTATACCAAGTTTTTTGGCAATTTTCTTGACCTCTCCGGCCAGATTAACCTCCGGCTGACCGGCATTGTTGTTTATTATCTCTATATCGGTCCAGGCAATCTTACCTTGCCAGCCCGTCCCTATCAGTTTAAGAATAGCCTCCTTTGCCGCGAAGCGTCCCGCTAATTTCTCTATTTCGTTTTTGTTTGCCTCGGCATAAGCCTGTTCAGCGGCGGTAAAAACCCTCTTGGTAAAACGTTTGCCGTGCCGCTTTATCATCTCTTCTATCCGCGGACAATCTACAAGGTCTATACCGTGTGCGATAATTTCCATATCCTCTCAGAATACAGAACACAGAAGGCAGAATACAGAATATTATCTTTTGCCTTCTGTCTCCTGTTTTCTGTCTCCTGTCTCCTGTTTGTAAATTTTTTCCAGACAAAAATTTATAAATTCGCCCGTTTTGCCGAATTTCGCTTGCTCGATGAGTATCGAATAAAGTTTATTAAAGACCTTGTTTCGGCGGTCGAAAATAATCTTCTTCTCTACTTTTCGTTGCACATTCTCAAAAGGCTCGTAGCCCTCTATTTGTTTTTCTTCCAGCTTCATTATGAAAATATGTCCAGGCGTCTCAATCGGCCCTGCAATCTGGCCGGCTTCTATTTTTTGGGCTTCAGCCGCCAGCACATCGTAAGGCGCAGCTAAAGACTCCGGCTGCACCGCCTTCCACAATCCGCCGAACTCCCGCATGTGTTCCTGCGAATATTGCTTTGCCAGTTCGCCGAAATCTTCACCCGCTTCTATTCGTTCAAGCAATTTATAGGCCATCTCCTTCGCAAGCTCCTGCCGGTCTTTGTTCGGGTTCGAGACCTCTAACTTCGCCGGCTGAATATCAATCAGCCGAAACTTTATCATCGCCGGTCTGGCGAAAAATTCGTCCTTCATCTCATTGTAGCAGTCTATCAGCTCACGATAAGTAACGGGCCTATTGTCAGCCATATTCGATGCTATATGAGATTGAATGAGAATTAACTTTTTCTGCTCTTGTATAAATTTCTTCCGGTCCGTCCCCGCTTGCTTAAGTTCCTCGTCGGCTTTGGCCTGGTCACCACCATAGTTTAGAACGAATTTTCTCCACTCCCTTTCTGCCGCCTTTTCCAGACCTTCCTCGATATTCTTTCCCGCTTGTCTTTTGGCGTCCTGATATAGCAGAATATTCAGGATTTTGGCCGTAAGAATTTCTTCAACTTGGCCCCTCGCCTGACTCTTGAACTGCTCAGGCTCGCTTGTTTGCGCAATTGGCTTGAGATGTTCCGCCAGTGGCACCGCCGCTCCGTTATGTTCCACAGGTAACTTGATTATCTCATCGCTGGTTACAGTCTCACCGCCTACCATCAGCACAAGTCCGCCTGCGGCCTCAACAAGCTCTATCTTTTGTGCAAGAGCGGTGCGCTCTAATTCGGCTTCGCTCAAACCCGATTTGCCGCCGCCCTGACATCCGCCTATTAGCAAAAGCATTAAGATTGATAAAAAAGCGAATTTACTCATTTTAATTTCTTGGACTCAAAAACCCTTGTGTGATTTTTTTAAATTCTAAATTCTCAATTTTTCAGCACTCATTTCAAAGCAACTAAATTGAGCTAAAGTGCCTAAAGTGAACTAAAGTTGTAATTTATAACTTTAGGAACTTTAGTCACTCCAAATTTTAGGCACTCCGGATATATCCAGGTCGCCTTTTAGTCCGATTTCATCGGCTACCTCGCGCATTCCCATAATCACATCTTCGATAAGCTCATCCAATTCTACGCCCAGCATCGCCGCACCCTTTTCGATTACGTCCCGGTTTACGCCCGCTGCGAATGATTTTTCTTTCCATTTCTTTTTGACCGATTTGACTTTCATGTCCATCACGCTCTTGCTCGGCCGCACTAATGCCGTGGCCACCACAAGCCCGACAAGCTCATCGACGGCGTAGAGGACTTTCTCTAACTCGCTTTGAGGTTCGACGTCCGTGCATAAACCCCAGCCGTGCGAAACCACAGCCCGTATGTATTCCCCCGGCCAGTTATGATCGCTAAGAATCTCCTCGCTCTTTCGGCAGTGCTGCTCGGGAAATTGCTCATAGTCTAAGTCGTGGACCAAGCCGATAACGCCCCATTTTTTCTCGTCCTGACCACGTTTGCGGGCGCAATAGCGCATCACCGCCTCCACAGCCACAGCGTGTTTAATCAACCCATCGTTTTTGTTATATTCTTTCAGCAGCGAAAAAGCTTCTTCGCGGCTCGGCTCTATCATAATCTGCTCCTTGATACGGTGAAAATCTTCAATCTCCTCGCCCCAGACTGCCAAGGGCCAATTTACTTGTATCGTCTAATGCTCTTTTGAAACAGTTGAAATTGTCATTTCGAGCGAAGGTGACGAAGTCGCCGGAGTCGAGAAATCTATTAAAAACAGATTTCTCCGCTTTGTTCGTCCCGATTTGTCAGGACTCACTACGGTCGAAATGACATCTTTTCAATAGAACAAGCGTCCAACAAAAAGAACTTTTCCTATCTGTCATTCCCGCTTAAGCGGTAATCCACACCCATCGAGTAACTTCCGAGTTCATTTTGTTAAAGACTCTTAGTTAATCTAAAAGAAAATCCGCACAATTGCAATTCCTATTTTTTTACTCCTCTATGTACATTCTCACCTCCCTCGGCCTGAAATCTTCCCTTTACGACCTATGATTTACTACCTATTTTGTCTTGCGCTCTTTTATCCTCTCATACATTTCTAAAGCAAAATGCCTCTTCACACCCCCGGCCCGGCCTTAAACGTTAAATCCCGCTTATCCAAAATTTTCTTCTTGTTCGCCAGTTCGGGTTCCCCATTTTTATAAACGATATCGGCCATACTCGCATGATTTTCTCTTTCTTGTGTTTTACGAAGCGCCGCTAAAGATTTTCCGCAAGACGCTTATCAACGTTCTCGGCTCAAAGTAATTCGCTGGCAATCGCAAATATGCCGTCTTCGCCTCCAGCATCCTAAGCTTACCTGTTACCTTTGAAAATAATGTCTCAGCTTCACGGCCCGGCTCCTTCGCAAACGAAAATACCAAATCTTGTCCGCAAGTAACGATACTTTTTATATCCAGCTTACTTGCCTTGATTCGAAGCTCAGCCAATTCCAGAAGCAGCTTTACCTCATCTGGCACCGGCCCATACACGTCAGCCAATTCGCCCTCTATCTGTTTGAGGTCTTCATTGCCTTTTGCAACGGCGATTTTTCGGTAGGCGTCCATCCGGTGCCGGTTAATAGGTATGTAATTTTTCGGTATATATGCGGCAAATCCCAAATCGACAACCGCGGTCGGTATCGCCTCTATCGGCTCGTTCTTTAATCTCTTAACAGCCTCAGCTAACAATTCACAATACATCTGGTAGCCCACCGTCTGGATATGGCCCGATTGTTCAGGCCCCAATATGTTTCCCGCCCCGCGGATTTCCAAATCCCGCAGAGCAATTCTAAACCCGGCCCCAAGATGTGAATATTCCTCAATAGCTTTCAGCCGTTTCGCCGCCAACGGCGTAATCGGCCGTGACATCGGCAGCAGCATATAAGCATACGCCCGGTGTTTATATCTGCCCACTCTGCCCCGAAGCTGATGCAGCTCCGCCAGCCCGAATCGGTCCGCATCGTTTATAAAAATCGTATTCGCATTCGGTATGTCCAATCCCGATTCGATAATCGTCGTGCATACCAGCACGTCGGTCTGGCCCATCACAAAATCTATCATCGCCGTCTCAAGTTCGCTCTTGGGCATCTGGCCGTGTGCGATTGTAACCTTTGCGTCACCGACCAGTTTTTGAATTTCCCACGCCTTTTTCTCAATTGTTTTTACCCTGTTGTGCAGGAAAAACACCTGTCCCTGCCGGTTCAGCTCTCGGTAAATCGCCTTTCTGATAAGCTCTTTGTTATAGGTGGTAACGGTTGTCACTATGCTTCGCCTGTCCAACGGCGGCGTCGCAAGCGAGCTTATGTCCCGCAGCCCAAGCATTGATATATGCAATGTCCGCGGAATCGGCGTGGCTGTCATCGTGAGAACATCAACGTTGACGCGCATCTTTTTTAGTCTCTCTTTGTGTTCGACCCCGAACCGCTGCTCCTCGTCGATTATCAAAAGCCCAAGGTCCTTGAATCCAACGTCACCGCTCAAAAGCCGGTGTGTGCCGATGAGTATATCGACTCTGCCCGCCTTTGTCCGGGCGATTATGTCCCTTGCCTGCTTTGGTGTCTTAAACCGGTTCAAAACCTCGATGCAAATCGGAAAATCCGCATACCGCTCCGTAAAAGTTCTGCCGTGCTGCACGCACAGCACCGTTGTCGGCGTCAGGACGGCAACCTGCTTTCCGTTCTCGACCGCCTTGAACGCCGCACGCATTGCAAGTTCCGTCTTACCGTAGCCCACGTCTCCGCACAGCAGTCTATCCATCACCGCAGCTTGCTGCATATCCGCTTTGATTTGCTCTGCTGCCGTAGTCTGGTCCGGCGTCTCCTGATAGGCGAATGACTCTTCGAATTCCACCTGCCAGCTCGAATCCTCCCTGTACGCAATTCCGACTGTCGTCTGGCGCTTCGCCTGAATTTCGAGCAGCTCGCTGGCAAGGTCTTTAACGGAGCGCGCAACTTTCTCTTTTTGCCTCTGCCATCTCTTTGTTCCGACCTTGCTCAGCTTAGGCCGCTTCGGACTTGTCCCTATATACTTCTGAACAAGTGCGATATTGTGGACCGAAGCCTGGATTTTCACCCCATCGGCATATTCAATCGTCAGATACTCGCTCGTCTGGCCTTTTTCCTGTATCGTTTGTACCCCGCAAAACTTGCCGATGCCGTAGGAGGCGTGCACAACGTAATCGCCTTCCTGCAAATCGCTTAGTGTATCCACCGGTGCCGTTGCTCGGGCCGGCCTGCGCCTTCTCCACAGCGTGTATTGCCCGAACAGCTCGTGATGACTTATTACTATCTGTTTTAGCGAATCTATGACAAAGCCTTGATGAATAAATCCTGAAAGCAGCTTAAAGTTCGCCGGAATTTCCTTGTTAATCTCTTTTAAAATCTCGCCCACCCGCTTGACCTCGGCTTCGGCTTCGCAGTAAAGCCGCACTTGTTTTCCTTGTTTTGTCTCGGCCACCAGCTCCTCCAGTGCCGCCTTATGGCCCGCCCACACCGACGTTGCTTTGTGCTGAAACTGCTGCACGCTTTTGATATTTAGCCTAAGGTAACCGTCCGGCTCAGCCATGGCAAATCTGCTGATATGAAGCTGCGTAAACCTGCTCATCGCCTTATAAATAATAGTCCAGTCGTAAAGTCTGCCGGCCTCCTCGACCCTGCTCAGGTACACCTTCGCGACTTCCTCAATCTCGCTCGGCTCTTCAAGAATTATTATCGTATCTTTCGGCAGGATATTTATAAAAAGCTCCCTCTGTTCTGCCGCCGTCCCGCAGACCGCCGAGACTATCGAGATACTTTCTATCTGTTGGCTCGAACGCTGCGTATCCAGATTGATTTCGCGGATACTTTCAATAGTGTCCCCGAAAAATTCAACTCTGATTGCCTCCGTGGAACAACCCAACGTAATACGTTGGTCTAAATATTTAGCCCCCAGTTTCACTGGGGGTTTTATGGGATTTTTTTCACTAATCAGCGGCGAATAAATATCGACAATCCCTCCGCGGCGGGCGAACTGGCCCGGCAAATCAACCCTGTCCACCCGTTCAAATCCGTTTTCAATCAGCCACTCGACCACCTCTTCCGGCGTCACTTTTTTTTCAGTTTGTAACTTCAGGCAGCCCTGCTCTATTGCTTCCAGCTTTGGTATCGGCTGGCAAAGTGCCTGTATCGGCGCCGGGATAATAAATTGTGTGCCACGAGCAGTCTCCCGGGCCACGAGCGACGAGATACGAGCCACGATTCTCAGTCTTTCGGTTCTTGTTTCGTCGGTGGCGTCAGCTAATTCTTCCTCGCCCTCCCAGGCAGCCAGGGTTTGGACTTCTTTGCAGCCGAACGTTTGTAAATCGTCTGCCGCCTTATCGGCATCCTCGATATGCGGACATATATACAGAATTGGCCGAGATAGTTTTTCCGATATGTACTCAGCCAGCAGGCGCGCAAACGACCCCCACGTCCCCGCGGCTTTGACCACCCCCTCACCCTCGCTCTTGTCTGCCAGACGTACGGCGCTCTTGCTATCCTCCGCCCCCGCGGTTCCCCCCAAGGGGGGCGGCGGGCAAGAAAGCGAGGCTGTGGCCTCAAGCCGGGAGATTATCTTTTCGACCGTCTTATCCCGGCCAAGCTCCATAGTGTAAAGAACCCCCAAGTAGATTTGGGGGCTATATTTAGCCCCGCAGTTTACTGCAGGGTTTTATTGCTGGCTTCAAAATGCTCAGACTCCAAAGCTTGTTCCAATCGCCATAGCTGTTTTTATAAGGTGATGGTTTTTCGGCACTGTCTTTATCTTGCCGGCAACCTGTGAAAGCGGAATACTCGAGAGTTTTCCATTTTTTAGCACAACCAGGCGTCCCGTTATCCCTTTCATCAGAAGCTCAACTGCCATATTGCCAAATTCCGTTGCCAGGACCCTATCAAATGGCGTCGGCGTCCCGCCCCGCTGGATATGCCCGAGAACAACCGCCCTGCACTCAAGCCCCGTCCGCTCACTAATTTGCACGACCAGCTTGTTTGCGACTCCGCCCAGCCGAATCGGGTCGGGACTATTGGCAACCTTTTTAGCAACAACCATTTCTCCGCCTTTTTCCTTTGCACCCTCTGCTACCACCACAATGCTGAATTTTTTACCACGCTTGGACCGGTTTAACACAGATTCGCAGATTTTGTCAAGTTTATATGGTATCTCAGGCATAAGGATAATGTCCGAGCCGCTCGCTACTCCCGCCTGGAGGGCAATCCAGCCGGCATATCTGCCCATAACTTCTATAATCATTACCCGGTGATGTGAGCTGGCTGTGGTGTGGATTTTATCAATCGCCTCTGTTGCTGTAGTAACAGCGGTGTTAAAACCAAATGTAATATCCGTGCCATAAAGGTCGTTATCTATCGTCTTGGGCACTCCCATAACATTAACGCCTTTTTTTGCAAATCCTGCTGCCGATGTCATAGTTCCATCGCCGCCTATGCAAATAAGTGCATCGATGTCGTGGCTGTTTAGCGTCCTGATACAGTTGCAGGAAACATCTTTTGGGGCTTCCAGCCCGCCGCGTCGTGTACATTTGCCGCGTTGCGTCTCAACGGCAGTCGCGACAGGCGAATCGGCGTCCCTATGATTGCTGTTACCTATCTTTTGATAATTAAAGGGGTTCGCAACATTGCATGAGCCGAGAATCGTCCCCCCGACAGTTAAAATATTGCTGACTTCGTTGTAGCTAATCACATGCACTCTATCTTCTATCAGCCCCAGGTACCCATCTTCAATCCCCCAGACCTCAAGGCCGAATTTACTTATCGCGGTTTTAGTAACGGCCCTTATGACCGCATTTAGACCCGGGCAATCCCCTCCGCCTGTCATTACGGCTATCGATTGGATTGCTCTTACCTTCATAATTAATATATCTTACTTTAGGCCTTGCAACTTATGGATTTTTTTGCAGCTTTGATTACATTCTCAGCGGTTATACCGAATTTTTCGAAGCAAACCTTATAAGGAGCAGATGCACCGAAAGTCGATAGGCCGATAAAAACGCCCTTATCGCCCAGATATTTGCTCCAGCCCATCTCGACGCCGGCCTCGATGCCCACTCTTGCCTTGACACTCGGCGGAATAACCGAATCTTTATATTTTTGCTCCTGTTTTTCAAAAAGTTCCCAGCAGGGCATACTAACCACCTGTGCAGCTATCTTTTCCGCCGCCAGTTTCTCTGCCGCCTCCAGGGCAATGGAAACCTCCGAGCCGCTGGCTAAAAGCAGCACATCAGGCTTGTCCGCCCCCGCGTCATCCTGTCGGAAGACAGGAGCGGGGGCTAGAACATAAGCGCCCTTACTCAGATTCGCCGCAGAGCTATATTTGTTTTGGTCGATGACAGGCAATCCCTGCCGCGTAAGAATCAGAGCCACCGGCCCATCTCGGTACTCTAATGCAAACTTCCACGCCTGTGCCGTCTCATTGGCGTCGGCAGGTCTAATCACCATCAAATTCGGCACCGCCCGCAGTGCCGCTATTTGCTCTACCGGCTGATGGGTCGGGCCGTCCTCGCCGATGCCTATGCTGTCATGGGTGAACACAAATATGGTCGGATACCTCGACATCGCCGCCACGCGTATCGCAGCACGCATATAATCCGAGAAAACCAGAAACGTCCCCCCATACGCCCTGGCTAAGCCGCTTACGGATATCCCGTTCATTATCGCCCCCATCGCGTGTTCTCTTATCCCGTAGTGTATATATCTGCCGTCGCGAGCATCTTTCTGGAAATTCTTTGCCTCCGCAAACCGCGTATTGTTCGAAGGCGTCAGGTCCGCCGAGCCGCCTAAAACCAGCGGCAGCCTCGGCATCACCGCATCGAGTACCTTGCCGGAAGCCTGGCGGGTGGCTAAAGGTTTACTCGTATCGAACTTCGGCAGGATTTCATCGAGTTTGACCGGCAGCTTACCTTCAGCAGCGTCACGGAACTGCCCGGCTAATTCCGGATATTTTTTAGCGTAATCGGCAAACATCTTGTTCCATGCCTTTTCCGCCTTTGCCCCTTTTTCTATCGCTTGTCGCATGTGAGCCGACACTTCTTTAGGAATGTGGAAACTCTTTTCTTGGTCCCAGCCGAATCTTTCCTTAATCAATTTGATTTCATCCTCACCCAAAGGTGCCCCGTGCGATTCCGCCTTATCTTGCATATTCGGGCTGCCGTAAGCAATATGCGTCCGAAGTTTTATAATCGATGGCCTGCCCGCCGTACTATCCTTCGGATGTTCCTTCTCCTTCATTGGATACTCTGGGCAGGCGGGCTTTCCATATTTTTGATTTTTGATTTTTGATTTTTGATTTATATTTTCCAGGGCCTTCTCGAAAGCTGCCATATCGTTGCCGTCGCCGCCGACTTCCTGGACATTCCACCCGTACGATTCATAGCGCTTGGCCCTGTCTTCCGTAAATGCAAGGTCGGTATCGCCGTCGATGGTGATATGATTGTCATCGTAAACGACAATCAGGTTATCTAAGCCCAGATGTCCCGCTAAGGAGCTGGCCTCCGACGCAACGCCCTCCTGCAAATCGCCGTCGCTGGCTATAACGTAAATCTTATAATCGATAATTGGAAAACCATCCCGGTTGAAGTAATTGGCTAAATACTTCTGCGCTATCGCCATCCCAACCGCGTTGGAAATCCCCTGCCCCAATGGCCCGGTCGTAGCTTCAACTCCCCGCTGCGGGTCATACTCTGGATGTCCCGGCGTCTTGCTGCCCCACTGCCGGAAGTTCTTCAATTCATCCAGACTGATGTCGTAGCCGCTCAGATGCAGCAGGCAATACAATAGCATACAGCCGTGACCTGCCGAGAGAACGAAACGGTCCCGGTTATGCCATCTCGGATTAGATGGATTATGTTTGAGGTATTTGGTCCACAGCACGTACGCCGCCGGCGCCATTCCCATCGGCATACCCGGATGTCCCGATTTCGCCTTCTGCACCGCCTCCATCGAAAGAAATCGAATCGTCTGGATACAAAGCTCATCGAGTTCCGACAGACCTGGATTCTTTACTGATACACTCATCACAAATTTCCCGTAATCAAAGGTTCACAATACACTTCTGCCGACAAAACGAAACTAATAAGATAATCCCAAACTGCTGGTTTTGCAAGTCTTTTTGCCGTATGGCCGCAAATGAGAGACCTCTTCGTTTGACAAACCCTCCCATCTGCGGGATAATTGTGGTGAATTTATGAGTTCGGTTTGGCCAGACATTAACAAAGTTTTTGGTAAAACAAAACTCCAATAATACAGTTAATATATATCCTGTGGAATTATGTCAGCCAATTATTGGCCACTTAAACTGTATGGAGTCATTGTAAGAATATGAAGCATTCTCACAAACCTAAAACTAAAGGTTCTTTCGTTCATCTACACGAATATAGAAGCGTTGAGAAGAAAAAGTTAAAGCTTACGATGACCATTACGGGCGGCGTAATGATCGTTGAGGTGATAGGTGGCATTCTAACCAATAGTTTGGCTCTACTCAGTGATGCAGGTCACATGTTTACACATTTCTTTGCTTTGGGGATTAGTTTTGGAGCAATTATTATAGCATCCAAGGAACCTTGTCATCATAGAACATACGGATTCTATCGGGCAGAAATACTTGCGGCACTTTTTAACAGTCTTTTTCTTTTTGCCGTGACCGCTTATATTTTTTATGCAGGAGTTAAGCGTCTTATTCATCCTGAGTCTATCTTAGGGCTTCAAATGTTGCTCGTAGCAGTTCTTGGCCTCATTGTAAATGTAATAAGTGTATTCATCTTGCGGGGAAGCGCGAGGGACGATCTCAATATTAAAGGAGCTTTTCTTCATGTGTTAGCTGATACAATTTCTTCCATTGTAATTGTATTTGGAGCAATTATCCTTTATTTTACCAATTGGTATATTATCGACCCTTTATTGGCTATTGGTATTTGTTTTGTGATTTTTGCGTGGGCGTGGAGGCTTTTCAAGGATTCTATCAACATCTTATTAGAAACTGCTCCGAAAGGAATTAACATAGATGATATAAGCACTGAACTTAAAAAAGAAATCCCTGAGATTCAAAATATTAGTGATATGCATATTTGGGTAATTACCTCAAATATGTATTCATTGACAGCGCATATAGCCGTTGGATATGTGAATCATAAAAAATCGAAAGAAATTCTCAGCAGAATAAACACATTGTTGAATGAAAAGTATGATATTGAACACACTACAATTCAGTTTAATACATGAAGTGTTTTTTCAGTAACATGCTTCTGACGAACAAAACATTAGATAATTGCGTGTTTATGGCTTCACTATAGGTTACCCAGCTTGTTTCGCACCTCGCGAAGATCGAGAACGTTAGGTAAAATTGCTATTTCATAGAAACTTAAAGGAGGCAGAACAAAATGAATCACATATCCGGCATAATGAATCGCAGAGATTTTCTAAAGCTAACCACATCGAGTACAGCGGCATTTGTCCTGCCGCATATTGTTTTTTCAGCTAATACAAAAAACAAGCCCAATGTGCTCTTTATCGCTATTGATGATTTGAACGACTGGATTGGCTGCCTGGGCGGCCATCCCGACGTAAAGACGCCGAACCTCGACCGCCTCGCTCAAAGAGGCGTGCTTTTTACCAACGCTCATTGTTCAGCCCCAGCCTGCAATCCTTCACGAGCGAGTCTTATGACGGGAATCCTGCCGTCAACCTCCGGCGTCTATAACAATTCCCAGCCCTGGAGAGAGTCGCCGGCACTCAGAGACACCGTGACGCTGCCGCAACACTTTATGGCTCACGGCTACAGCGTCGTTGGCGGCGGCAAGATTTATCACGGCGGTTTCCCCGACCCGCCGTCCTGGCAGCAGTATTTCCCCTCTCAGAAAAAGAACAAACCTGACGACCCAATGCCGCCGAATCGGCCGCTTAACGGCATCCCCAACACCGCACAATTCGACTGGGGCCCCGTTGACATGCCCGACGACCAGATGGGCGACTGGCAAGTTGCAAGCTGGGCCATCGATGAGCTTAACAAAGAGCACGATAAGCCGTTTTTCCTCGCCTGCGGCTTCTTCCGCCCGCATCTGCCCTGGTACGTGCCCCAAAAGTATTTCGATATGTACCCGGCGGACAAAGTAACTCTGCCGAATGTCAATGAAAATGACCTCGACGATGTCCCCCCGATTGGCAGAAAAATTGCCAAGCCCGAAGGCGACCACAAAAAAGTCATCGACTATAACCAGTGGCGAAAGGCCGTACAGGGCTATCTGGCTTCCATCAGCTTTGTGGATACCTGTGTAGGCCGCGTAATCGATGCGTTCGATAAAAGTCCTTATGTGGATAATACCGTGGTTATACTCTGGAGCGACCACGGCTGGCACCTCGGCGAAAAACTCCACTGGCGCAAGTTTGCCCTCTGGGAGGAAGCAACGCACAACGTCTTTATGGTCATAGCGCCCGGCGTCACCCGCCCAGGCCAGCGCTGCTCCCGGCCGGTCAGCATGCTCGATATCTACCCTACGCTTATAGAACTTTGCAATCTGACTCCTAAAAATGAGCTTGTAGGCAGGAGTTTATTGCCGTTATTGAAGAATCCCCAAGCAGATTGGGACCGCCCAGCCCTGACGACGCACGGCCGAAGTAATCATTCCGTTCGCTCGCAGCGCTGGCGTTACATCCGTTATAGTGACGGCACCGAAGAGCTATATGACCACGATAACGATGAGCTGGAATGGAAAAATTTACTTTGGCCGAAAAAGCCCGCTCCCGAGCATCGCCAAATCGCGGATGAGTTAGCAAAATGGCTGCCCCAGATAAACGCACCTGATGTGCCGGAAGTCAAAGAAAAAAAGGAAAGCTCACAAAAAGTGCGCCTCCCGTCGGCCAAGGTTAAACAAAAAAAGTAGCAAATTCCCAGATACAAATATTAACTAATTCCTGCTATGGAAACGATATTTGTCATTCCCGCGGAAGCGGGAATCCAGTTTTTTCGCTCTATCCTACTGCTTTTGCAGGGGTGACATTGCAGTTTTTGTTTTCCGCAACAGATACTAACTAAGAAAGGTCAAATCTATGATTCTCACAGAAAAAAAACTATTTTGGGCCTCTGTTATTGTCCTGCTTTTAGTCTGCTTTGGACAGATGTCGGTCGCCCCCGCTGCTGGCTTGCGCAAGCAATCCGTGAGGCCAAACCCTTACCGCGTACTTCTCGTAATCGGCAGCCAGTGGAATGACCCCGGCAGTTACGATATAGATAGCACACGGGTCTCCGGCGAGGATTTCCGTGACGTCGCTACCATGCTAAAAATCTGGGGCATCCCGTTTGACATCCTGCGTCTCGACCAGCAGCGCCTCCAGATAAATAGATTCCTAAATGGTATCGCACAGCCCAATTACGCCTGTGTGATATGGATGGCCTGCCCGCCGTACCATCCTTCGGATGTTTCTTCTCCTACATTGGATACCTGCCCGACGGACAAGCCTTTGGGTAGGCGGGCTCTGGGCAGGCGGGCCGACACCGATAAGCTTGAAGGCTTCTCAGCCAATTACCAGACGCTCCGCCGCGCCGTCCAGGACTACGGAATAAGCCTCATTGCCCTCTTTGACTACATAAAGACCCCCGATGTCGCAAATCTGCTCGGCGTCGATTATAAGGGCCTTACCACTCCCGCCTCCGGGAACCCCGCACTAATTGGTAAGACTCCAGAACTAATTTTATCTTCGAAAGATGAGCCAATTAGTGCTGGGCAGCCCTTTACGATTTCTAAAGAGCACTTCATCACAGCAGGTATGGTCGGAACCGTCCTGGACAGTGCTGGCCAGGCCGACATCACAATAGTCCGCTGCGAAGCCAAAACCCCCACCCAGGTGCTCGGAACGTTCGCAGGTTATCCCCAGTTGGTCGTAACTGACCTCAAAGACGGCATCAAAACAGTCTGGCTCGGCGGCGGCCGCGACTGGTTCCGTAAACACCCTGCTATGAGAAAAATTTTCAGAAACGCCCTTGTTTATTGTCTGGACTTCGCCCTGTTCAATGACAACTTCGAGAACGCCTTCGTATTCGTAATGGACGACATGGGCGCCTCCGAACATGCCTATAGCCTGCGGTGGCACTACCCTACGCCGCCCAAAGAGGACATCATCAAGTACCTCGTTGAGCCGCTTGCTCAACACGGCTTTGTGATGGTCCAGAACGTCACCCCCGGCTATGCCAATCCCCTGACAAGTATGGTTGAAAGTCCCTGGGAAAGGGAAAAGTTTGTCGACCCGTTTGGCAACATGCAGGACTACGCTTCCACCAAGGAAGGGCTCGACGAAGGCCTCCGCCGCGGTGTCTTTGAAATTCAGACCCACCGCGTGTGGACGCACATGACCTGGGATTTGGATTCGCCGCCCGGTCCGTGGTGGAATGCACCCATCGATGGAGAGATGGCACACGGCGACTGGTACCAGGAAAATTATGACCAGCGCCGCAACACGCCGGTGCCCTCGAACGACATGCTCTTCATTTACAAGGTTGGCCGTGACGCTATCGAGCGGCAATTCGGCGTTACGCCGTTGGCGGTAACCATCCGGCCAGGCGACAATCTCTACCACGACAACGGTCGTCTGGCAGTTATTGCCGGTTTTGGCTTGGGCAGCGAGGGCCCCCAAATATCTTACATCGGTACAGATCGCACTATACAATTCAGTATGATGTTCCCAGAACGCTTTATTTGCCACGACCTTGATCTGAATGAGAAGACAGACCACGAAATTACAGGCCAAGGTAGCGAGCTGGAAAAAATACCTGTCGAAGCGCTTCATTCTGCTAAGTTGACCGGAAAGCGCTCCGTCGATTTGACAACCAGCAGAGAGTGGCTCGAGTCAAGAAAAGACAAAAAATGGATGGGCTATAATGAAGTCTGTGCCTATGTTCACAGCCGTAATGATGTTCGAGCGGCAGATGCTTTGACTATGCTGCTCGATTACGATAGTCATTATTGCCGGTATTTCTCCAACCACAAATCTACCTGGACGCTCGAACTTTCTGACCGTTACCGTGAAAAGCTCGGCAGAAATGCCACTCTTATCATTGATGGCGAATCTAAGAAAATTACGCCGGCAAGAAGTCAAACCATCGACATTCCTGCAGGAGTGGGCCTGCACAGAGTTGTAATTAAAAGATAATATCAATTATGAATAATTAATGCGCTTATTCTTGTCATTTCGAGCGAGCCGTAGGCGAGTCGAGAAATCTATTTGAACAGATTTCTCCGCTACGCCCCCGCTCTTGTCTTCGACAAGAAGACGCGGGGGCTTCGTTCGAAATGACAAAAGCGCAAATTTTAACCACAATTGGTATAATACCAATCATAAAAATTAAGTGCGCTTGACAGTTCTACTTTTAGTCAATTGAGAGATGAGTGTGTGATGCGTTGTGCACGAGTGAGGGAAGACTGAGGACGGTTTTCAGTTGGGTCTGCCAGAGAGCAGAGATAGTATCTTGGATTTTGTTTTGGAAGATTTCGATGATTTTTCGTTTTCCGTTTGACAATTGGACCGGCACTATATAAGTATATGCGTATATACTTATGGACTATATCAAGAATCACTGTTTTGAGAATTAGGTTTTGTAAATCTGTATAAGTATATGCGTATATACTTATGGACTTTGTTATGAATCATGGTTTTAAGAAGAGGGGTTCGTAGATGTATATAAGTATATGCGTATATACTTATGGAGAGCTTCAAGAACCATGGATTGGAGAAAGAGAAGAGGAGTTGCTCGCTTGCTCACGGTCGCCGCTCTGTTGTATATCCAACCTGATATCCTGATAACCTACACCCTGATTCCCTGATAACCTACACCCTGATTTCCTGATATTCTGATGTCCCAATAACAGCCCCGCTTCGCCAAAGCCTGCCCGCCGTACGTGACTCTGGGCAGGCGGACTACGCGGCGGCGAGTCCGCAAAGCGCATATATTTTTAGATCCGTATAAGTGCTCTAAAGTTAGATGAAGAAGGACAGAAAACAGAGCCGCGACCGTAAGGGAGCGGTTGTTTATTGTTTTTTTAGTCCCGTGTTTTACTGGAGGTTTTTTGTTTTGTCATTTCT
>Ga0315312_1000171_pt1 | contig 101127 bp, 98 predicted proteins | sample TDP7_MG_FD_203629 | JGI IMG/M metagenome (GOLD analysis project Ga0315312, IMG submission 203629) | Freshwater sediment microbial communities from Lake Towuti, South Sulawesi, Indonesia - TDP7 | ecosystem: Environmental > Aquatic > Freshwater > Lake > Sediment | place: Indonesia: South Sulawesi...
ATAGACTTTGAACATTTAATTCAAGTGAGAAACGACATCGAAAAAATACCTGGAGTCAAAGACATGCAAGTATCCTTCTGGGTTGAAAAAACAGAACTTTGTCCAAAATACTTTGTAGTCTGAGCCAAAAAAAAGCCGACATTTTAACCAACCATATTTGGATCCTAATAGAGGGGTAGGTCTAGCTGTGCACACACACGTAAAAACACGCTTAGGCTACAAGAAGCCGTTGTCCTTCAAAATCTGCATTGACCATTGACCGCTGCTCGCAACAGCCGATATGGCTTCTGAAACCTGACGTATGGCTTCTTCAAATCGCCCCTGCTGAGCCTTCTCTATCGCTGCCTGCACTTTTTCGCCCGCTTGCAAAAAGTCTTGTCGACCAATAACGTTGTGGGCTATGTTAATCTCACCTAACACAGCGTCCAAGTACCACCTGAAAAGCTTGTTGGCGCCGCTCTGTTCGTCGCCTTTTAAATCAATTACGTAATCTAAAAGCTTGGCTGCGATGATTAGTTCTGACTTGATGCGCTCAACATACTGAAAGCACACAATAGCCTTTCCCACATCTGCAGACGGCTTGTTTGAGATTTTTTCCACCTTCTAAGTGCTGTTTTTTGGAGTTGGTGGAGCCTGGACAGACGGCGGACTTGGAAGGATGAGGCCTGTTGCGATGGTGGATGCCACGGTTGTTCCAGCAAATCTGTCGCTGTATTTTTGGTGAGGGTCGCCCACCGTAGCCATACCAATCAAGGTGTCTACAAGCCACAACAATGAGTGGATTTTGCTGATGTTTCGAATCCAAGTTCTGTCAAAGCCTGGCAAGCTTCCTTGCGTTGTCGTCACCTTCAAATTCATAATCTGCTTTCCTATAGTTGCTCCGCGAGTGGATTCCATGAACGAGGCGTAAAAAAAGAATATAACACCATGAAGAAATTCCAAAGGTCCAAGAAAGAAGATTCCAGTAATTAAGAATGCAGTCAATGCAGGAATTAGCGCAATTATGTAAGCTGGTATCCATGTGATTATGAAGTCAATTATCCCCGCTATCAGTCTCCTTATCCAGTGGTCTTGAAGTTGACGGTCGGTTCCGATTTTATCAAAAGCAGACATTTTGCTTCCTTCTTTTTCAACACTTTTCTTGGTATTTATCTTCTTTTGTTATTAAATTCTATTGCATAATATAGTTGCTTGTCACCTCAGCCTTAGCCCTCAACATGGCTCCAACAGAGCAGTACTTTTCTTCAGAAAGCCGAATGGCACGTTGAACCGCCTTTTCCTTGATATCCTTTCCTTTCACTCTGTACTCCACATGAATCTTGTTGTAAATCCGCGGCGGCTCCTTAACTCGCTCTCCAGAAACAATTATCTCCAAATCATCAACAGTTTGCCTCTGCTTTCGCATTATATCAACAATGTCTATGCCAGTGCAGCCTCCCAAAGCCGCCAGAAGCAGTTGCAAGGGGCTGAAACCCGAACCTTCACCTCCAACTTGCTTTGAGGCATCCATCACGATAGAGTGTCCCGTGCTGTCTGTTGCTACAAACCGCATACCGTCTATCCACTTTACTCTGACAACGCCAGGAGTTGAGGGCTCCTTCTTCTCAACTATCTTCATAGGCTAACCACCAATATTCCATACTCCAAACAGCATTTATAATCTATGTACAAGTATACCGCTCTTTCTCCATAGGGTCGAGGACAATCCCCTGATAACACCATAACAAACAAATACCCTCAACGATTCTTCTCTCTAGACAAGTCTCAGTCAGTTTGTCTCTCCGGATAGAGGGAGGTCACGAAAATAAAGGAATCAAAAACACCCGCACAAACGTTAATCCTTCTACCTGAACTGCGTCAAGAACTAAAAAATCCATTAGGAAAGCTGATAACAGGCTCACCAAAACAAACCATGACAAAACTGAAGCAACTGATAAAAGAGGAAAAACCTCCCAAAATCATCTCAGTCGGCGACGTTGTCTCAAAAAACATGACAATACACCACATTCCAACCCACACAATAATCGTGGACAACAAGGTCTTGAGAAAAACCATCAAACCCATAAAAGTAAAAGCAGAAACAACACTACACATCAAAAATCCTCCTGGAACAATAACCAAGGAGGCATGGGCAACCGTACAACAAGCGTTAAAGCATGACCAACCGACACGAGTGCTTGTCGACGGCGAAGAAGACCTTCTCACTTTGGTCGTGGTGTCGCAAGCACCCCAAAACACAATGGTTGTTTACGGATTGCCCAGCAAGGGCGTCGTGGCAGTCAAGGTCAACGAAGAGACAAAAAGAAAGGTGCAACTAATCATAGACGCCATGCAACCCTTAGTCGAAAAGTCTAAATGAAAGATGCCTTTATCAACATCAGCAACCCACAACAGAAGAGATAGCGAATGGAAGTCAAAATCACAGAGGAACAACAAAACATTCTCTTAAAGAGAAAAGAAATACTTTTCGAAGTGGATCACTCAAAGGCTAAAGGAACTCCATCTCGCCTTGAAATCCGCAACAAACTGGCAGAGACATTGAAGACCAAACCTGAACTCGTTTACGTCAAGCGAGTCGAAACTAAAACAGGAACAATGAAAGCCACGGGCGAAGCAAACGCATACGAGTCGATTGAACAAGCTAAACTCATAGAACCAGAATACATCATCACAAGAAACATGCCTCAAGAAAAGAAGGAAAAAGCGCCTGAAGAGAAAGCTGAAGCACCACCAAAGAAAACAGAGAAGCCAGAGAAAAAAGAAAAACCAGAAACAACCGAGCAGCCCGCAAAAAAGGAGGAATAATGAACGTCAGAAAAGTCAAAGGAGAAAGGAAAAAAACCCGCTGAAAAACCAGCGGAGAAACCAAGCGCAAAGTCTGCTGCCGAAAAACCGACCCTTGAAAAACCAGTTGCTGCTGTTGAAAAACCAGAAGAAAAACCTGTTGAGAAACCACCTAAAGAGAAGAAGCCTCCAAAGGTCAGGAAAAAGGAGAAAAAGGCTTACACACGCTACAAAATTGATGAGAAAGGCTTAACCTTGACTCGACTGCGCCCCTACTGCGAGCGGTGTGGTCAAGGCTATTTCATGGCGGATCACGGCAACCGCTATTCTTGCGGTCACTGCGGCTTCACACGTTACAAGCAGGCGTGAACTTGCTTAAATCCAAGGGTTTCTATTAATGGTCATTAGTGTTTGTGAGGCTGTATATGATGATTCGTGTGAGTGTTTTCATTCATCAGTTGTCGGCTGAGCGCCTCTGGGACATTGAGAAGCCCATTCCGCCTGTTCAGATAGCCACAAACCTCAACTTGGTTGGTGTGGAGAAGAAGCGCGACGACCTTTTAGAGGTGCCCTTTGTCTTCACAATTAATTACAATCCTGCTGTGGCTCAGATCAGCGTGAAGGGGAGAGCCCACGTGACGGGTGAAAGAGACGAGTTGGCTAAGATTCACGGTTCCTATACTGAGAAGAAGCCTCCTCCGCCGATTATTGTGCAGTCTATTTCTAATGTAGCCTTTCTTGAATCAATAATAATCACGCGGACTTTGAACATTCCGCCGCCTGTTCCGTTGCCTCAGATTCCGCCTGGACCAGGCGTGGAGGGTAAGAAGCCTGGTGAGCCTTCTTACAGAGCCTAGTATGCTTTTTTTAGTGTGGTTGGGAGCTGTTGTTCTTCTTTGCTGGCGTAGCAGGCTAGGGCTAATGCGAATAGTTGGTCGTCGTGTCTTTTTGGTGGATGACTGAATTTAAGGTGTATGCGTTCTTGGGCTGTTTTGGGTTTTAGGTATTCGTATCTTTGTTCGTTGATTTGTATTATGAGCGCTGTGTCGTCTGGTAGAATTGCGAGTCTTTTTTGTTCTAGGAGTAGTTTGAGGTAGGTGAATATTTCTTCTTTCCATCGGTCTGTGAGGAATATGCCTTCTGTGTTTTGTATGCCTATTTGTTTTATTTCGTCTGTTATGGCGTCTCCTACTCCTGTTTTGTCTATGATTAGTTTTGTGAATTGGAAGGTTTGGTTGGCTTTTGCGACATGGGCGATGACGCTTGGGTAAGGTGTGCCTAAGGGAAACTGATATTTGTAGACGAGTCTTCGTTTGTTGTCGGTTTTCTGTATAATGGCTAATACGCTGTGGTCGATTTGTTTTCCCATGTCGAGACCAGCGTAGAAGACTCCCGTGAGTTGTTTGGGTTGGACGCTTTCTAGGTCGTGGAGGAATCGGTTGGGTGAGTCAGGTTCTCCTAGTTCTGGGTCTAGGCAGTTTATGATAAGGTCGATGGGGAAGAAGACGTTTGCAATTTCTATCCATTTGGCTTCGACTTCTCGTGTGTATTCTTCTTTGGTCATGTCTTGTTGCCATTCGGCTAGTTGCTCCTTGCTGACTAATGGGCTTGTATAAGATGGGTAGTGGTGTATGCTGTAGCGTTTTGGTTCTAGGAAGGCTCTACGGAAGATGTGGTCGAAGCTTTTGGGGGTTCCACTCATGACGAAGTGGGAATTGGGCTTAGTGAGCATGGGCATGATTTCGCTGGTTATCATTTCGCTTGGAATGATGCTGGCTTCGTCGCAGAACACCCAGTCGGGGTGGAAGCCTCTGAGCTTGTTGGGTGAGCATGGTAAGGCTACGAGTTTTCCGCCTAAAGAAGGCTTCAATCGGATAGTTGTGCGTGTTGTGCCAGGTCTCTTAATCATGTCACGCATAAGCGGATTTGATTGAATGGTGAAGTAGCAGTAGTCAAACATTATCATGCTTTGACGCTGCGTACTCGATATGATTAGGCTTTCAACCTTTGGTTTTGTGTATATGAGCCAGAGGTTTTTCCGACTGAAAACCAACGATTTACCCCATCCTCGCCCACACACTGCCACCTGCCTCGGATGCATGTCTCTGAGCAATTTTTGATGGTCTGGCGCGTTGACGAGCCATTTGTCGTTGCACATCAACACGGCGAAGAACACTGGGTCTTCGAGAAGTTTCTTTCCAACTCTTTCGTCGTGTAAAACTTCTCGTAGGGCTTTTGGGCGGGCTATTAGCATCTCGGCAACTGATGTGGTGTAGTTGAGGTCTGTGACCAAGCGGTTTAGAAATTCGTCTTTCTCCACTTCTTTACGCCTTTAAGAATTGTTAATTGTAATCTTCGGGGAACTTTTTGTAACAAGGTGCCTAAGTCTTCGTCTTCGAGTGGTTTTTCACCTTTGCTCATGAGAAGTTTGTTCAAAACGCCTACTGTGTCGCATAGGACTTTAGCCCATTGACGCTTGTCTTCTGGAGTAGACCTCTCGTCCACTAAACTCATTTTAGCCTCTTCAATGACTTTCCACAAGATGCTAATCGCTTCATCAACAGTAAGCTCAGATTTCGTTGCATTGATCAGCGTAGTTGGCTTTTTCATTAAGTAGAGCCTCATACTCCAATTCAGTCTTTTGTACTGGTTTTCACTCGGCTGCATAGAAACCTCCCTTTGACCTACTTTATTAAACAAGATTGTCTTTGAAACCAAAGCAATTCAAGCGTAACCTCAGCACGCTTAATCATCTTCAAAACCTTAGCGTCTGGGACCTCAGCTGAGCTAACATTTATCACGTCACGTACATCGTCGGCGCTTACGCTTGCCAACGCTGACTCTGGCCCCAAAACAGAAACGAGAAAGAAGCAAAACTTAACCTATTTTGGCGAAAAGAACCGTGATGAAAGAATGCTGTTGAAAAACAACCCTTGTCAATACTCGGTTATAATCATGAAGATATCGCAAAGGAGGATTCTGAGCAGGTTCTCGAAATTTTCTACTAATACGTTCTGTGTCTGAATGTTGTGACCCCCAAAATTCCTAAGATTCCAAGCGATCAAGAGATATTGAATCTCCCTTGCTACTGGAACGCCTTTATGCTGTAAGGTCGTGCGTAGTAATTTGCGTGTCACTTTGTCTGGTTCTCCGTTCTGTATGTTTTCCTTCTTTATCAAATCGTTCAAGTCATTTCGGGGCATCAGTCCTTTGTCAACAGCAAAGTTCACGATTTCTGACCCGAGAAATTGGTCTTTATACTTTGGGTGACTCTCAAACAGCTTGTCCAGCGTCAGACAGAGTGCGAATAACCAGCCCGCATGCTTCAGTTTCGAGAAATCGTTCTGCATCAGATTATGTTCTACCTTGCGACAATATTCAAAAATAATCCAAAAACTGAAAACGAAATAGTACTTTATGGTTTCAAGTGCAGGGTTCTGTAGGAATCTCTTGTCAAACTCAGCCATGGACAAGCTGCTACTAAATTCCTTTCTGTAGATATTCAAGTAGATTTCAAGCTCAGATCTGATTTCCCTGACCAGAGAAACCATGATATTCTGAGGGTTCGAACTGAGGCTTGCTGTTCGATAGACCGGCGCTTCACTTGGATAGTTCAATTCAGGGCAAGCTCGGTTCAACTCGATGTCATCCTCTATTGCATTATAGATGAAGCTAAAACCAGTGACAACATCTCCAATGATCAAATATGTGTTTGCAAGGAAGGCGTAAGGGGAGCCCTTGTGAACATGCTGCCCTGTCTTATTTTCCCATTCATGGGTAATGGACAAGATTTTCCTCCAAAATGAAATCGCCAAAATATGCTGCCCTTTTTTCATTAAGCCAGCCCAATATGGTGTTAGGCTTTCGAACAAAAAGGATGACAAGTATGCAGCCAAACAACCTCTACCAGTTCGGTATAATTCATCAACAGACGAAAAGATGGTTTGGAATATCTCTTCATACTCATTAGGAACAGTCACCTTTGCATTATCTGGTCTCCAGGGATCGAACCGTATATTGATCAAGTTGAATTTCTGAGATATGGTGTTTCGAATATCCATGCCGTCAATGGTGACGGTACTAATGTTTCCCTGCCTATCATGCTGGATTGTTGTATTTCCAATCGTTGTTTCTACCAACGACACCACTACTCTATGTTGAGGACTTTTTTGAGCATATGCTCCTGTCTCTGCCTGTCATATTCAGCGTAGCATTCTTTGTGAAACCATTTCTTCCTGACACGCCAAGGATGCTGAGACGGCCACACACAACGCTTGCAATAGCTGCAACGATGAGGAAACAATAGAAGAAAACGGCTCCAAGCCAGCCTTAATTCAAATGGCAGACGCATCTTGCTCTCAGAAAGCCCTCTTAGGCTTTTCAGAATATAGGATTTCGCTCTGGGCTTAGCGCTAATTCACCCTAAGCCGTTTCGTATGGCTCCCAACAGAAAGCTATTTTAGCCCTTGCTTCTATTGAAGCAACCAAGAAGGGTCGTTTATGGACATCAAGTTTAAAGAGGATTTTATTGTTCTCTGGAAGAGATTTTTCGGTGAAGCGGAACTTCCTATCGCCTTCTACTACACAAATGAAGAAGGACATGCGGAACTCGTGAAGCCTGGTACAATTCGCGGATGCCTCTTCGCAGCGCTTTCACTTGTAAGGAAGGGGAGAGCTTTATGTTTTGATGCAGAGTCGGGGGGCTGTCTTGGCAGACAAATATCTCCGGGTTTTCGTGAATATATAGAAGAACCTGACGATAAATACTTACTCTCCTGTGGAATTCCTGGAAAAATTGAAGGTGAACGCTACATGAAGACACCCGAGATTGCTGCCGAGGCGAACAAGCTTATGGCAGCAATCTCGTTCAAGGCTCCAGCAAGGTTCATAGTGTTCAAGAGGTGGGACTCGTTGAATGAGTCGGATGAACCTGACGTCGTAATCTTTTTCGCGTGCCCCGATGTCCTTTCAGGCCTCTACGGATTGGCAAATTTTGAAGAGGCGGAACCCAACGGTGTTTTCACTCCGTGGGGGCCAGGATGTTTCTCAATCGTAACGTATCCCTTTCTTGAGAAAGACTCTGTCCGTCCAAGAGCGGTCATAGGATTGTTTGATGTTTCAGCGCGCCCCTATGTTCCAGAGAATGCACTTTCGTTTTCTGTATCAATGCGCAAGTTCGAGCGTATGGTTCGCAACATGGAAGAAAGTTTCCTGATCACAAATTCCTGGAAGGCAGTACAGAAAAGAATTCAAGGGGCACCATAATAGAGCGCGCTAACTCTATTCCAGGATTTCTAAGAGTTTTTCGCCTTTTGATGTGATTTTGTATATGCCTCTGCTGACTCGTTCCACATAGCCATTGACAAGTAGATAGTGGTAGAATTGTTTTCTGACGGTGTTCGATGTTGCGAAGCGTAGGCATGTTGCAACCGCTTTCTTCTCAATATCCGTATAGTGCACATGACCCTTCTTGACGAGTTCAAGAATGGTTTTGCAGAGAACAACATCACGTTCTTGGTCTTTCAATTGATAGATTACATATTTGGATCCTATTTGGATCATATTAGAGGGGGGTCTAGCCCCGTGCGCACACACACAAACAAACTATTAGCTACTTCAACGGCACGTACATGCTTGACCTAGACGCGCCTATCCCAGGCGCCCCATGCTTCACAGGCTTATTAGTAATAGCAAACTCACCCACATAATGCCCAATCATCCCAGGCAACACCTCAACAGACGTAAAATCCTTCCCATTATGAATCAACAACGTAACACCAACCATCTCAGGCAAAACAATCATATCACGAGCATGAGTCTTAACCACACTCTTCTGCCCCTGCCTCGTGGCCTCCTTGGCTTTCCTCACACTCTCAAGCAATATCCTCTGCTCCTGACTGAGCCCACGCAACAAACTACGCCTCTGCCTAGACGGCAACAAACGAATAAACTCATCCATAGACATAGCCTGCAACTCACCCAAACTGAAACCACGATAACGAAACTCTTTAGGCATACTCTTTTCCGCCCCAGTTCCATCTGTTCATCTAGGGGTTAATTAACCTGTTGGAAACACAAACCCCCCTCTCCTAAACTTGCCTCCTTCTCTTACGCCCCGCACCCCTAGCCGCAATCAAACCCACCTTCTTACCAGGCGGCGCACCCCGTCCAACTGTAGTCACCTTTCTCCCACCCCGCTTACTGCTACCATAAGGATGAACAGCCGCCACCATTGCGACACCTCTCGTGCGCTGATACTTGTGCCCTTTAGCATGCAACAGATGGAATCTAGCTCCAGCCTTAAGAAAGGGCTTGTCAACTCGACCCGCACCAGAAACAACACCAATCAATGCTCGACAGAGATCGTTTAAATAACGTGTCTTCCCAGAAGGAAACTTTATCATAGTTCCTAAGGGCGTATGCGCGACCACGGTCGCATAAGAACCCGATGAACGAGAGATTTTGCCTCCGTCGCCTGGTTGCAGTTCAATGTTGCAAACCATGGTGCCTGCGGGAATGTCGCCCAATGGCATAATGTTGCCAACATCAACCGAAGCCTTACTGCCCATCTGCACGGTTTGGCCCAGAAAAACACCCTCAGGCACAACCGTGTAATAATCTTGCCCAGTTTCAAGCTTAACCAGAGCAATTGGAGAGCCTCTTCCTGATTCGTGAACAATCTCTTCTATTTTACCTTGAATAGCGCCTTCTATCTCTTTTTTAGACAACGCAGGGTAATGAACAGCCGCCACTCTCTTGTGTGTGACAGCCCTCCATGTGGGTCCGCCTCCGCCGCGTCGTTGGACACGAATTCTTTTGCCCATGAACCTTCACGCCTTTCGTATAACCTACACAAGCCACTATTTAAAATTACTATTTTCCAAAATGAACTGAAGCTTGACAGAGAACCGTGGATTTCTTATCTGTTTGTTTGAATTTTCTGATTTTTCAGATAAGTTTAAATATTCTGAATATATAAGCTTTCCACACGGAGGCGAATGAGTTTGTGTGGGGAAGAGGGTTGCTGCAATCTCACCGGACTTGTGAGCGTGGATGAGCGTGGTCAACTGGTTCTGCCAAAAGATTTGAGAGACAAGGCGGGTATCAAAGCGGGTGAAAAACTAGCCATAATGACATGTGAGAAAGATGGAAAAGTGTGCTGCATCACAATTGTCAAGGCAGACGAGTTGGCAGATAGCATAAAGAAAAAGTTTGGACCGATCCTAACAGAACTGTTCAAATGATGTGCACTCTTCATTCATCCATGAGTGAGGTTCAAGATTGGAGAGAATTGAGAATCATGAAAGAAAAAGAAGTCAAAAACTTTGTGAAGAAAAGGTATAGCAAAATTGCCAAAAGCGGTGCGTCTTGTTGCCCTTCAAGCGAATCTCTAATAGAACAAGCCAAACATGTTGGATATTCTGAAGAAGACATCAAGAATGCCCCAGAAGAATCGATCATGGGTTTGGGTTGTGGCAACCCGGTGGCACTTGCAGATTTGAAAGAGGGTGAGACAGTTTTAGATTTAGGAGCTGGCGGAGGAATAGATGCTTTTCTCGCCTTCAAAAAAGTTGGAACTAAAGGAAGGGTCATCGGAGTAGACATGACTAGAACGATGATAGAGAGGTCAATGCAAACTGCAAAAAAGCATGGTTACAACAACGTTGAATTCAAACTCGGAGAAATAGAAGACTTACCAGTAGAAGACAATTCAATAGATGTGATAATAAGCAACTGCGTCATCAATCTTTCACCAGACAAAAAGAAAGTGTTCAACGAAGCGTATAGAGTCTTGAAATTAGGCGGGCGTCTGATAATTTCTGACATGGTAACCAACAAAAAACTGCCTCAATCTATAAGAGAAAACCTTGCCCTCTGGGGCAATTGCATAGGCGGAGCACTACCAGAAAAAGAATACATAGAAGCCATTGAACAGGCTGGATTCCAAAACTTAAAGATTGTTGAAAAAAGAATACCTATAGAAGAAGAGTGCCAAGGTTGCGAAGGAGAATTTCAAGGAGTCAAAGTATATCATATAATTGTTAAAGCTCAAAAATCCTAATCTAACCATTGATTATCTGTGAAGTAGAGCCTATGGAAGGCTCTTAGGTTTTTATTCTTCTCTCTTTGTTTTGGGAGGCTGGTCAAGCATGTACGTGCCACTAAAGTAATGTTAGTTAATGTTTGTTTTTTGGTTTGAGTGTGTGTGCACAGGGCTAGACCGCCCTCTATTAGGATCCAAATATGCAGTCTATCGAATGAAAGGGTGAGTTTTTTCTCGGAGAAGTTTGAGAAGACTCTTTTGTTTTTTTCCGAGTTTGGTTGTTGGTTGCTTTGATGAATTTTGTAAAGTTTTTGGTGAAATCTCAAAGTGTTTTTCCAAGAGTGCGGAATTCGGGATCATTTTTTTGCGCATAAGAGAAAGTAGTGGTTTACAGCGTAGAGTAGAGGTTTACATTTGAAATCAATCAACACTGAAGATATCTCCGCAAACCCCCTCTTTCTTTTTCTGCGATTCAGCTTATGCTCGCATTAGATTGAACCAAGTTCTCGAAAACGTTTAATTGCGTAATTTACAATTTTTTTTGCTTCGTCGGAGTTTTTCCATTCTTTGAATTTGACCCATTTGTGAGGTTCTAACCTCTTGTAAGTTTCAAAAAATTCTTGAACCTCCCTAAGCTTATGCGTGTGAACATCAGTGATGTCCCTATACCCTTCAAATCTCGCATCGTTGACAAGCACAGACAATATCTTAGGATCTTCACCCTGCTCATCTTCAATCACTAAGGCTCCGATAACTCTAACCTTAACTATGCATCCGACCTCAAGTGGTTCATAGCTTAACACCATTATGTCAAGCGGATCATTATCATCAAACCATGTTCGAGGGACAAAACCATATTCAACCGGAAAAACTACAGATGAAGGTATTACGCGGTCCAGAACGAACGCTTCCCACTCAACATTGTACTCATATTTATCTCTAGAGCCACTTATCACTTCAATAACCGCGTTTAGTAGCTCTGGAGGTCTGCTACCTGGGGGGATGTCTTTCCAAACATTCATGTGTCTTAACCGCTTGTTAAAGCCTTATGATTTTTTGCTTCGACTGGAGATTAAGGATAGCGGGCTTTCATCTTGTGTCTTGGTCTTGCTTTTTTCCAGCGTTTCCACAACTTCATCTACAAAATTAAAATATGCGGGGTCCCTCAAGTATCGGCTACGAGGTCTTGCGATATTGATTTTCACTTCTCCAACAACTTTGCTTGGTCGAGGTGACATCACTATCACTCTGTCTGCCATGAACACTGCTTCTTCAACATTATGACTGACCATTACAAAGGTGTTTGTGGGCAAGGCAGGATTTCGCCAGATGCTGAGCACCAACTCCCGGAGCGTTTTAGCGGTAAGTTCATCCAGCGAAGAGAAAGGTTCATCCATCAGCAAGACATCTGGCTTTAAGGCTAGCGCTCTTGCGATTCCCACACGCTGCTTCATTCCCCCAGAAAGATCATGAGGATAAGTTTTCTCAAAACCTTCAAGTCCAACCATCTTGAGATATTCTTGAGCGACGTGAACTCGTTTTTCCTTTTCCACCCCGAGAACTTCCAACGGCACCTCAACGTTTTCTAACGCAGTTTTCCATGGCAATAGACCGAAGAGCTGAAAGACCATGGAAATTTTGGGATTGGGTTGTGTTATGGATTCGCCTTGAAACAGTATTTTGCCTGAGTCAGCTTTTTCCAGACCAGCTATTATCCTGAGTAAGGTGGATTTTCCGCAACCAGAAGGCCCAACTAGGCAGACAAACTCGTCGTTTCCAACTGACAAATTCACGTTGTCTAAGACCAAGATTCTAGATTTTTCTGCCATGAATGTTTTGGTCAAGTTTTCTACTTCAAGCACCGACAAAGTTTACACCTCCACATGATATTTTTCAAATTTTCTGAGTAGACGTCGCCATACAAGTCCTTCCATGAAAAGAACTATTGCCGCGACTATTCCGAGGATAAAAATGAGCAAAACGGTATTTCCAAATTCGTATCCTGCCTTATCTAGCAGTGAACCTAAACCCGGAACTGAAACCGGCGGAACAGAGGACTCAGTTGAAGGCAAGTATTCTGCAAATATTATTGTGTTCCATCCAGTTCCCCATGAAAGTATGCTTCCGGTGACTATAGCTGGCAATATGGATGGTATGACCAAATGCGTTATTCTCTTCAAACCTCTAAATCCAAAAATTTGACCCACCTCCTTTATCTCGGTGGGAATATTTTTCACCGCGCTTACAATGTTGAGGAACATATACCATATCATGTCAAGAACCAACATTATGATGCATGTTATTTCAAGAGCAAGTCTCGGGATTCCCAGAAGCTGGTTTAATCCAAGAAAAATGACTGGAAACAAAGCAAGAATTGGCACTCCTTGCCCAATATCAAAAAGCGGATAGAACACGGCTGCAAATTTCTTATGTTCCGCGGCTAGAACCCCCATGCCAATCGCAACCACGAGAGAAACTCCATAGGCTATTGAAAGACGACCCATTGTTAAGGCAATCAAAACTGGTAGCTTAACAAGTTCTTCTGCTGGAGGCCTACTGAATCCCTCGCTAACCACTGAAAACGTGGGGAATTGACCAAAGACCGTGTACAAAACAAAGAATACAGATAAAAAAGCCAAGACTGCAGCGATGAGCTTTTCGATGTAAGAGTATTTTTGCAGCCTTTGGTAAGCGACGGAGAAAGATTTTGGCCAGTGAAATCTTCCTGAACGTAGTCGACTAGCTGTCTTTGCAATTCCAAGCTTTCCAATCCCTGAGAGATCCATTCTGAAGATTGGCTTAAATGTGCCTGTGCTTGCACGCTCCATAAGTCTGTGCCAAGTTAAAGTATTGAAGTATACAACAATGAAAGTTATGAATACTAACATGATTACAGCAAGATTCATGTCTTTATAGAAATATGCTGCTCTTGCAAGTAGATAGCCCAGCCCTCCAGAAGGAGGTGGAACCACATTTCCTTGATATTGAATGTATTCGGCGGCAATCATGAAAAACCAGCCGTCACACCACGCAAGATTTGCACCTGCAACTACTGTAGGCGCAATTGCTGGCAATATCACATGCCTGATGTAGCGCCACCCTGTCAAGCCGAAGCTTCGTGCTGATTCAGTAACGTTTGTAGGGATGCCTCGTATAGCTCCCAACACTCCAAAGAAGATGGCCCATGCCATGGACGTGAAGAGCAAGACTATGACAGAGAGTTCTATGCCTATTGGGCCTAGCGCAAATAGAAAGCCTATGACCATTGGGAAATATCCGAGTATTGGGATGGACTGCAAAAGATCAATGAAAGGTGTGAGAATCACTGATGCTACTCTATTTGTTGCAGCGATTATCCCGAAGGAAACCCCCCAAAGAATCGAGATCAAGAGTGTGATTATGATTCTGGAAACTGTGCTTAAAGTGTATAAGGGGAGGTATTGAAACTCTGGATTTTGTACAAAGGTTATGATTAGCCAGATCATAACGGAAAGGGTGGCCAATCCGCCAACGAAGCTTGCCAGATACTTTCGCATCGCTGTAGACCAGCGTAGTTAGTTCAAATAGTAAAGCGAGATAATCAAGGGCGATTTAAGAATATCGTGAGGATAAAGGAAGTTGGATGCAACATCAGCACCATATTAATGTATAAACACTGAACTGAACGTAAGGTCTATTGCGTAGATTAGACCTTTACATTTGTAAACTTTTATATCTTAGACGCTGCCCTTCTTTAAGAGGGACAGTCTTTGAAACCAGAGAAACCCTCTATTCCACACGAACTTTTGGAGCATCTGTTAGACGCTGAGAAGTTGAAGTACTGTTTTGAGTGCGGAATCTGCACCGCAAGCTGTCCCATGGCTGAACTCGTTCCAAACCATTACAATCCGCGCATTTTACTCGAGAAAATTTTTCATAATCCTGAGAAAGTTATTACAGACTCAGCATTATGGCTGTGCGCTTGGTGTTACCGCTGCTTTAGGCGTTGTCCACAAAAACTCAAACTTCCCGAAATCTTCTTGGCGGTGAGGAAAATCGCCAAGGAGCAAGGGCATTTAGAAGGCTTCAATAAAGCCCTTGAAATCATAAGTCAAGAAATTCCGTTTCCAAACTCATTCGGCTTGGTTTGTCTACATCCTGAGCGAGTTGAACTCGGCAACACTCTAGAAAGTTTTGGCAAGCATTCGGTGAGCAAAAGAAAGAAGACAAAACCAGCATCTGCAACCAAAGCGCCCAACGATAAAGTGGCCGTGGTCGGTGCTGGACCAGCTGGACTCACGGCGGCCTATGAACTGGTGAAGAAGGGTCACACGGTCACTGTATTCGAATCCGCATCTCAGCCCGGTGGAATGCTCAAACAGTGCATTCCAGAATTTCGGCTGCCCAAAAAATTTGTAGACACAGAAATCGAGCACATAAAAGACTTGGGCGTAGAGATAAAAACTAACGTTAAAATCGGTAGAGACCTAACCATCGACAAACTCTGGCAACAAGGGTTTAAGGCAATATTCATTTCGGTTGGCGCCCACAAGACACGAAAACTCGGCGCCGAAGGCGAAAACCTAAACAACGTGTTCGACGCGCTCGACTTTCTGCGACAAGTTAACAATAATGAGAAGGTCAAAGTTGGCGAGCGTGTAGCAGTCATTGGTGGTGGCAACGTAGCCATCGATTCGGCTCGAACAGCGTTTCGACTTGGCGGCAAAGAAGTGACTATTTTTTATCGTAGGTCAAGGGACGAGATGCCGGCAAATCCATACGAAATAAGGGAGGCTGAAGGTGAAGGGGTCAAAATTCAGTTTTTGGTTGCGCCAAAACGGATTTTTGGTCAAAATGAACATGTAAATGGTCTAGAATGTATCAAAATGGAGTTGGGGGAACCTGACGAAACGGGTAGAAGAGCGCCCAAACCCGTTGAAGGCTCAGAGTTCACAGTTCCAATTGACACGGTGATTCTCGCAATTGGTGAGGCTCCCGACCTCTCTTTCTTGCCCAAAGAAATTGAAATCAGTGAAGAAAACACCATAGGGGTTGAACCATTTTCGGCTGAAACTAGTCAACTGGGCGTGTTTGCAGGCGGGGACTGCGTTTCTGGACCCGCAACAGTCATCGAAGCCATTGTAGCAGGCAAAAAGGCAGCCGTGTGCATCGACCAGTATTTGAGGAGCGGAAAAGTCGGTAAAACCGAGGAGATTTTGGAAGGGAGGAAGCAGACTTGACTGACGCTGAGATGGATAAACAAGCTCAACAGAAAGAAGACTTACGCATAGGTGTGTATGTTTGCCACTGCGGTCTGAACATAGCTGGCTCGGTTGACTGCGAGCAGGTGGCTGAATTTGCCGCAACCTTGCCTTATGTCGTCCTAGCCAAAGACAACCGTTACACATGCTCTGATCAGGGACAAGAACTGATAAAGAAAGACATCGGAGAGCACAAACTAAACCGTGTAGTGGTGGCTTCGTGTTCACCTCGGCTGCACGAGCCCACCTTCAGAAGAGCGTGCGAAGAGGCTGGCTTAAACAAGTATTTGTTTGAGATGGCCAACATAAGGGAGCACTGCAGTTGGGTGCACCTGTATGAGAAGGAGGCTGCCACAGAGAAGGCTAAGGACTTAGTGCGCATGGCTGTGGCCAAAGTGGCGCTGTCGGAGCCTGAAACTGAGAGTGTTGTTCCAATTATACCCAAGGTTCTGGTCATTGGTGGAGGCGTAGCTGGAATTCAAGCTGCCTTGGACTTGGCTGATACGGGTTATAAAGTGTATTTGGTTGAGAAGGAGTCAAGCATAGGCGGAAGAATGGCTCAGATTGATAAGATCTTTCCAACCATGGACTGCTCCATCTGCATTCTTGCACCCAAAATGTCAGACGCTGGGAGACACCCCAACATCGAACTGCTGACTAACAGTGACATCTTAGAGGTGAAGGGCTACATCGGCAACTTTAAGGTTAAGGTGTTGAAGAAACCCCGTTACGTTACAAAAGACTGTTCAGCCTGCGGGGACTGCGTCAAAGTTTGTCCAGTCACGTCGCCAAATGAGTTCGATGTTGGTTTGGCGACGAGGCACGCTATTTATACCCCCTTTGCTCAAGCGGTGCCTTCAACTTACATAATAGACTGTAACCTCTGTCTCAATAAAGAAAACATAATTGTGTGTGACAAGTGCATCAAAGCCTGTGAGAGAAAAACCATTGATTTCAACATGAAACCCGAAACGTTGGAGTTGGATGTAGGCACAATCATTGTTGCCACAGGTGCAGACGTTTACGACCCAGCCTCGCTGGTCAATTATGGATACACAAAATATCCCAACGTGATAACTTCATTGGAATTTGAACGCTTAATCAACGCTGGCGGACCTTCGGGCGGTCGCTTAATCCGTCCCAGTGATATGCAGATTCCCGATTCGGTGGCTTTCATTCAGTGTGTTGGAAGCCGCTCCGAAAGTGGTCATCTGTATTGTAGCAACGTTTGTTGCATGAACACGATTAAGGACAGCTTGCTTATCAAGGAGCACTGGCCCAACACCAAAATCTACGTTTACTATGTCGACATTAGAGCGTATGGCAAGGGTTTTGAAGACCTGTACAAGCGAGCGCGCAAAGAAGGCGTTTTGTTCATTCGAGGCTTGCCCACAGAAATAGTGGAAAACAAGAAAACTCGTGATTTGTGGCTGGTCGGCGAGAACACCTTGCAAAAGGAGGTTTACAAGACAAAGGTGGGTATGGTTATCTTATCAATTGGCATTGAACCAAGACAAGACAGCGATGTCATTCAAAGGCTCTGCACATTGTCGCGAACACCTGACGGATTCTTTATGGAGGCGCATCCGAAACTCCGCCCAGTAGACGCGCCGACAGGAGGCGTTTTCTTAGCGGGTTGCGCCGAATCTCCAAAGGACATTAAGGACAGCGTGACACAGGCGAGCGCTGCAGCCGCACGAGCGAGCATTTTGATGGCTAAGGGCAAGGTCACGGTTGAAGCCATAACCTCGAAGTTAACCCCCGATAATTGCACTGGATGCCAAATGTGTGCCAAGGTCTGTCCCTTCAACGCAATCACGGTTGTTCCAGAACGAAAAAAGGTCGAACTAATCGAAGCTGCTTGTTCGGGATGCGGCACGTGTAGCGCTGAGTGTCCCTTCAACGCTATTACTATGCGTCATTTCACTGATGCTCAGCTTTTCGCCCAAATTGATGCCGCAACTGATGCTGATGCTGATAAGAAAATTGTGGCTTTCTGCTGCAACTGGTGCTCCTACGCTGGCGCCGACTTTGCTGGCGTGAGCCGAATGCAGTATCCCACCAACGTGCGCATTATCAGAACCATGTGTTCGGGCAGAGTGGCGCCACAGTTCGTTGAACGAGCCTTTGCCCGTGGAGCCGCTGCTGTACTTGTTTCGGGTTGTCACTTTGGCGACTGTCACTACATCAACGCCAACTATCAGACGCAGAAGCGGGTGGAGCGCTTGTGGAAGAAGATGGAAAGACTGGGTTTGGACAAGAATCGGTTGCAGCTGGTTTGGATTAGCGCTGCTGAAGGCGAGAAGTTTGCGTCAAAAGTCAAAGAGATGCAGAGCATCGTGAAAAGTGTAAGCCCAGAAGAAATTGAAAAGTCGAAGAAAATGACGGAGAGGGGCTAAAAAAGGTGGTCTTAATGCCTGTAAAAACGTGGCGCAGACCATTAGACGCCGACAAGGTCAAGCCCCCAAAGGGTGAGGTTCACCTACTAAAGGACAGATGCAAGGGCTGCGGTTTCTGCATCCAATTCTGCCCAAAAGAAGTGCTGGAAGAGTCTGATGAAATAAATACGCGTGGAGTTCATCCTCCAAGAGTTAAAGACGAAAACAGATGTGCTCTCTGTGGCTTCTGCTCAGCGGTCTGTCCAGACTTCGCGATATTCACTACAGAAAAGAACTGTCAAGGAGGCTGCTAAATGACTGCGACCACCGCTTCTGTTGAAAAAACCAGACCAGTTGTGCGCTCTGGACGGCGCTTCATGAGCGGAGACATCGCCTGCGCTGAGGGCGCCTTAGCTGCTGGTTGCAGATTTTTTGCTGGCTACCCCATTACGCCTGCTACCGAAATTGCTGAGCACATGGCTCGTCGCCTACCCGAGATTGGCGGAGTCTACATCCAGATGGAAGACGAAATCGGTTCGATGGCAGCTGTTATTGGAGCGTCTTACGCTGGCATCAAGTCAATGACAGCAACATCTGGACCAGGCTTCAGTCTCATGATGGAAAACATAGGCTTAGCACTTATGACCGAAACGCCTTGTGTTATCGTGAACGTTATGAGAGGCGGTCCCAGCACTGGTCAGCCAACTATGCCTGGGCAACAAGACGTCATGCAGGCAAGGTGGGGTTCACACGGCGACTACGAAATCATCGCTTTAGCGCCTTCTTCAGTTCAAGAAATGTTCGACTTAACCGTTGAGGCTTTTAACCTTGCCGAAGCTTTTCGGGTTCCAGTTTTTGTTCTCGCCGACGAAATCGTGGGGCACATGTGGGAACGCGTAACCATTCCAGAAGAGGATTCCATAAAGATTGTGAACCGAAAAAAACCGACAGTTCCGCCAAGCAACGAGTTTACACCGTTCAAGCCAAACGAAGACTTGGTTCCCCCTATGGCTGTTTTCGGAGAAGGCTATCATTTCCACGCCACTGGGCTAACTCACGACGAACGTGGTTATCCCCGAACCGAGAGCGCTGAGGCTCAGACACAACTTGTTCAACGGCTCTGCAACAAGATACGCAAGAACAAAGAGAGAATTGTTCGAGTCGAAAGCACTATGTTGGAAGATGCTGAAGTGGCTGTGGTCGCGTATGGAATCGCTGCAAGGGCAGCATTGAGCGCTGTTAGAAAGGCGAGAGCAATGCATATCAAGGCAGGACTGTTGCGCCCAGTGACCCTGTGGCCTTTTCCAGAAGAGCAAGTTGCTCAAATGTCTAGGCGAGTGAAGGCAATCGTGGTTCCAGAAATGAACTGTGGACAAATCGTGCGCGAGGTGGAGAGAGCGGCCAAAGAGACACCTGTGATATTTTTGCCCAAGTTGGGCGAGGAGCCGCACAAGCCAGACGAGATTTTAGATGCTATAAAGGGGGTGCAAAAGTGATGGAAGAATTGCCGCATCCGTACGAGAAATTCTTGAGAAAGGACCGCATTCCCCACATCTGGTGCGAAGGATGCGGAAACGGAATCATCCTTAACTGTTTTGCAAGGGCGTTAGACGAGTTAAGCGTTGATTTGAACAAGGTTGTGGTGGTGTCGGGTATAGGGTGCATTGGTCGAGTCTCAGGATACACCAACACAGACTCTTTTCACACCACCCACGGCAGACCTATAGCGTTTGCCACAGGCGTTAAACTCGCTAATCCAGAACTAAAAGTGGTAGTCATCAGCGGCGACGGCGACCTCTTCGCCATCGGAGGCAACCATTTCATCCACGCCGCCCGCCGAAATCAAGATATACAGGTTATTTGCGCCAACAACTTCATCTATGGCATGACGGGCGGGCAATACGGACCAACCACACCATTGAACACTTGGACCACTACCACGCCTTATGGAAACATTGAACAAGCCTTCAACCTTGTTCACTTGGCAGCTGCTTGCGGTGCCGTCTATGTGGCCCGTTGGACCACTCTTCACACTCGCTGGTTGACCGAGTCCATAAAGAAAGCGCTGCAGAAGGAAGGCTTCTCGTTCATAGAAGTGATTTCTCAGTGCCCAGAGCTCTTTGGAAGGTACAACAAGATGGAGACATCGATAAAAATGATGCAATGGTTCAAAGAAGCCTCCGACGTTCAACACTTCTCCGACCCAGCCAAGGCTGAAATAACACCTCACCACATAACAGTTGGCGAATTCGTAGACATTGAAAAACCAAGTTATGGACGACTACTCAAAGAAATGCAAGCAAGAGTAGCTGAGAAAAAGTGACATGAGGGGAAAAACAGGATGCGAAAGGAAGTTAGGTTGGCAGGCTTCGGCGGACAGGGCATAATCAGAGCAGGGTTAATGTTAGCCATGGCAGCGTGCATCCACAGCGACAAAAACGCGGTTCAGACACAGTCGTATGGTCCTGAGTCGAGAGGCGGCTCCTGCAAGTCCGAAGTGGTGATTTCAGACGAAGAAATCGATTATCCCAAAGTGGTTGAACCCGACGTTTTGGTTGTCATGTCGCAAGAAGCCTTCAACACCTATGCAGAAACACTCAAACCAAACGGAACCCTTCTGCTAGACCCAGACATGGTGCCCCGACACGAATTCAAAGGCAACGCACGAGTCTTCATGGTGCCATCCACAAAAATGGCTGAAGAAATGGGCAAAACAATAGTCGCCAATGTCATCATGTTAGGCGCTTTAGTCGCCATCACAGGCATAACCAGCGCAGAAGCCTTCAAAAACTCTTTACTCAGCAATATTCCGAAAGGAACAGAGAAACTCAATCTAACAGCTTTCGAAAAAGGCTTTGAATACGGCAAAAAGCTTTTGGAATAAACAGGCAAAGATTAAACGTTATTCCGCCTAAAGTCAAACACCAAAAGGTGAGAAACCAAAATGCTTGTGGGCATAATATCCGACACCCATGACCATTTGCCATTAGTGGACAAAGCCGTAAAGAAACTCATCGACGAAAAGGTTGAGCTTGTCCTGCATGCTGGGGATTACATCTCACCATTCGTGATACAACACTTCAAACCCTTCACAGGCAGATTCATCGGCGTCTTCGGCAACAACGACGGCGACCACGAAGTTTTGAAGATAAGATTTGCAGAATATGGTTTAGAGATTCGAGGCGACTTTGCCGAGGTAAAAATCGACAACATACGTATTGCGTTGCTGCACGGCGGAGAGCCTGGAGGTCCGCCTGGTCCTTCTGAACTACTAAAGTCTCTGATTTCAGCCGAATGCTATGACGTAATCATACACGGGCATGTTCATGACGCCAAGGCTTACAGGAAAGGTAAAACCCTCGTGATTAATCCTGGTGAGGTCTGTGGCTACCTAACCCAAAAACCATCCTTTGCTGTCTTGGACACAAAGACAATGAATGTTAAAATTGTTCCACTCGAATGAGAACTTACCATCTCGTTTTCGCTGCTAACTTGTCCTCTCTGCAGATTATGCGCTTCCGTTAAATCTAAGTTCAACGTTGAGTCAACTGAAGTGAATAAAGAAGGAAATATCAACTTTGAAAGCGGTCATTTTGGCTGCAGGTTTGGGCACTCGACTGTTGCCAGTCACTAAGGAAACGCCAAAAGTGATGCTTCCCTTGTTCGCGGTTGGAAAAGTGTGCAAGCTTTGTTTGAAACCAGTTTTGCAGGCGGTATTTGAACAGTTGCACGACGTGGGTATAAGAGAGTTCTGCTTTGTTGTGGGCAGAGGCAAATTCATCATCAAAGAGTACTTTAAACCCGACCATGGCTTCATCAACTGCCTCAAAGAACACAATAAGAAGGCGCAAGCGGTTGAGATGGAAGACTTCTACAAGAGAATAACCGACTCAAACATAACCTTCGTCAACCAGTCGGAGATGAAGGGCACAGGAGAAGCGGTTTACAGGGCAAGGTCGTTCACAGCCAACGAGCCATTTCTTCTCCACATGGGAGACGACATCGTCCTCTCAAAACAAAACAGCCACCTAAAACGATTAATCCTAACGTTTGAAAACAGAAAAGCAGATGCAACCTTCTTAGTAGCCGAGGTTCCACACCCACAGATGTATGGGGTTGTAAAAGGCAAACAAGTTACGAAAGGACTAATCAAAGTGTCAAGCATTATCTATCAACCAAAGAAACCGGCGTCAAACCTCTCAGACGTGACCGCTTACATGCTGAAACCCAGCATTTTTCCAGAAATCGGAAACGTCAAACCTCTGAAGGAAAGCGGTGAAGTTAGCCTCATCCCAGCCATACAGAGGCTCATTGATAAGAAGGGCAAGGTTTACGGCGTTAAGCTCGAACCACATGAGAAGAGAATCGACATTGGAGATGCGGTGAAGTACCGAGAGGCTCTTAACACAACATACAATTATTTTGCAGGGGAGAAATGAACGTTGAACAACACTCAACAGAAAAACCAGATTCGTGAGCACATTTTCAGAGCGTATGATATTAGAGGAGTTTATGGGAGAGACCTCACACCGCAGATTGCTGAACAAATTGCTATGGGTTTCGGCACTTACATCGGCGGCGCTGGCAAGAATCTGGCGGTTGGCAGAGACGTTAGACTCAGTGGAGAGGAATTGAAAAAGGCGGTGGTTAAGGGTCTTGTGTCTGTGGGCTGCAACGTCCTGGATTTGGGCATGGTCACAACTCCGATTCTCTACTGGACGATTGCACACCTAAAAAGGCAAGGAGGTGTTATGGTCACAGCGTCTCACAACCCGCCTGAGTGGAACGGACTCAAACTCTGTAGAGAAAGAGGTCTTATTGTGGGTCAAGGGTTCGGAATGGAAGAGCTAAAGAATGTTGTCAAAAGAAAGAAGTTCGTGAAGCCAGCCGCACGTGGCAAAAAAGAAACATATAATGTAGTAGACGAGTACAGCCGATTCATTCTTGACCAAATAAAGCTTGAGAGAAAACTCAAAGTTGTTCTGGACACGGGTAACGGGGCAGCAGGGATAATTGCACCCAAACTCTTCAGACAAGTAGGTTGCGAAGTGACGGCTCTAAATGAAGATTTAGACGGCAGATTTCCTTCTCGCAGTCCCGAACCTACGCCAGAGGCGTTGCAGCAGTTGAGGGCTGAGGTGAAAAAAAATGGTGCAGACTTCGGTGTGGGCTATGATGGGGATGGGGACCGAAGCGTGTTTGTGGATGATAAAGGGAGAATTCTCACAGGAGACGTGATTTCGATTATTTTTGCCAGAGCGTTGATTAAAAAAGGTAGAAATAGGGTGGTCTATGACGTTAGTTGTTCTCTTGCGGTTGAAGAGTCCATAAAGGCAAGTGGTGGTGTACCCGTGGTTGAGAAGGTTGGAAGACCGTTTATGATGGAGAGGGTTTTGAGAGAAAACGCCGTATTCGGCGGCGAGAGAAGTGGACACTTTTATTTCTCAGATATTTATGGGATAGACGATGGAACCTACGCCAGTTTGAAGATGGCTGAGATAATTTCAAGAGGCAAAGAGCCGCTTTCGCAGATGGTTGATGCCGTGCCTCAATATTATTCTAGCACTGTAAACATGGCTTGCCCCGATGAGCACAAGTTTGAGGTCACAGAGAAAACCAAGGAATTCTTTGAGAAACTTGGCTACAAGATTATTCAGATTGATGGGGTTAAGGCTTATGATGAAGAGGGTTGGGTGCTCATGCGCCCATCGAACACTGAACCCTTGATCCGAGTTTTTGTTGAAGGAAAAACAAAGGGAAAGCATGGGCAACTCTTGAGTTTGGCTAGGAAAGTGTTGAGAGAGGAGATTAAGAGGACTGCATGAAGGCGATTGTTCTAGCTGCGGGTTTGGGCAAGCGGTTGGCGGCGATAACGAAGGAGACGCCCAAGGTGCTGGTGAAAGTTGGAGAAAAAACGCTTATTGAACATAACATCGAAAAGCTGCGTAAGATTGGAATAAACGACATCGCCTTGGTGATTGGGTATAAGGGAGAGATGGTCAAGGAGGTTCTGGGCAACTCCGTAACATATTATGAGCAACGTGAACAGTTGGGCACCGCACACGCCTTTCTCTGCGGAAAAAAATTCATAGATGAGCCCTATTTTCTAGGCATGAACGGAGACATGTTCTTCACATACCCATTAACAGACTTTATTAAACTGAAGCCGCCTGCGGTTGCGGTCTATCGTGTTGAAGACACACGGCGATATGGAAGAATGGAAATCAAAGGCGGAAGATTGGTTGCGGTTAAGGAGAAGATTGAAGAAGAGACATCAGGTTTCATCAACGCTGGCGTATATCTGTTTCCCAAGCAGATTTTTGAGTGGATTAGGAAGACGCCTCTCAGCCCAAGAAAAGAGTATGAGATAACCGACACCATCCAGATGATGATTAATGAGGACTTACAGTTCACGGTTTACGAGTTGAAGGGCTTCTGGACAGACATAGCCTACCAAACCGACCTAGAAAAAGCAAGAAGCTACATGAGCACCAAACAACTAGATAAAAATTAACCCCGTAGAGTATGAACACAGTCAGTCGAAACTGTTCTCTTGTTCAAAATATCTGATCTGCATTCAAGAACATTTTTCTTTAATTTATTGTTCAACGAACAGAGAAGAACTTAACCAATCAATTCGTAACAAACCAAAAAACACCACGCTAAATAAAACCTATTTGGATCCAAATAGTGGGGCTAGGTCAACAGAGCGCGCACACACGAACACCCACAACCACAGATATGCTCGAATCGTCATTCTCCGTAGACTTTCTCCATGACTCTGGGTGAATAGAGGCATCGCAAGAGGTCACGGCAGCTGTAACATTCGGGCGGAATATGAGTTCTATCAGGAGCACCCCTCATATACAAATATCCTAAATAATGAGGGCAATTTTTTGACATCGCTTCCTCAGAAAATTGAGGCTTGGGTCGTGTCTCCTTAACTTCAGCTAAGCTTTCTCTTGTAGCTTCTTTTTCAGGTCGCCCCACCCTTTCTTCCTCCTCTCCTGTAAATGCACTCTCAACCCGTTTACCCATTTTTTCCTGCCTCAGTTTTATCAAAACCAGTAAAGAAACTAAGACCGCGGGCACACCTATGTAAACCCACAAAGGGTCAAATGGAAACATCGCATCACTAGGGCAACTTGCCCATCCCAGTAGTAGTCAATTAGTCGTCAACAACCAAGATTCATAATAATTATGAACTCAAAATCTTAACACAGACTAATCCAGAAGCTGAAAAAACAAGACGAAGTGCTGTTTTCTTTACATTAAACTAACTTTTTTTGTTTCTCGCTTGAAACGAGACTTGAGACCCTTGCCCCTACCAAGCGTATTTTCCTTTCTGGTCGCAGGTAGGGTTGCATGAGTTCGTGTGCTGTTTTCTCAAAGTCGGAGAGCCTATTTGTCAAGAAGGGCAGAGTCTTGCTATGGGTGTGGGTTTCAAAGTTTTCGTATCGCACCGTTATTGTGACTGTCTTGAAGAGAAAGTTGTTTTGCTTCACTTCTTTGTAGGCATCTTCACAAAGTTTGTCAAGTGTCTGTAAAACAAATCCCCAATCAGAAGTATCCTTTTCAAACGTCACGTTTCTACCAATCGACTTTACTACGCCTCGTAACCCCACCTCGCTTCGATCAATTCCCTGAGCAAAAAGGTAAAGTTGCGTACCCATGACACCAAACTTCTCCACCAAAACCGACGGGTCATAGCGAGCCAAGTCTCCAATTGTCTTGATACCCAGCTTGTTCAGTTTCCGTGCTGTTTTCTTACCCACCCACAACAACTTGTCAATGTCTAAGGGGTCGAGGAAAGTCTTCACGTCCTTTTCTTCCACAACGGTTAAGCCGTCTGGTTTCTGGAAGTCACTGGCTATCTTTGCTATCAGTTTGTTTGGTCCAACACCGATTGAGCATGTCAGCTTTTCTTTTTCATAGATTTCCATCTTGATTTCAAGCGCCAGTCTTCTTGCGTCTTCGTAGTCTTTAACCTTGGGACACACGTCTAAGAAAGCCTCGTCGATGCCCCAAGACTCAAACTTGTCTGCGTGTTTGCTTAAAATATCCATGATTCTGGCAGAAACCTGCAAGTATAGACGATAGTTCACAGGTAGAAACACAGCTTGCTGACACAGCTTCCAAGCCTTCGTGATAGGCATACCAGATCTGACACCGTATTTTCTAGCCTCGTAGTTGCATGTGCTGACCACGCCACGTCCTTTTCCTTCTTTTGGATCGGCTCCCACAACAACGGGCTTGCCTCTTATTTCAGGGTGTTCTCGTTCCTCGACGGCGGCGAAAAACTGGTCCATGTCAACGTGAAAAATAACTCTTTTTGGAACAGCCGCCATGTCTTCAAAATCTCCTAAGGGTCTTCAATGTAAACTATCAGCAGAAGTTGTTATAGGTTTTCAAAAACAGTTAATACACATCCATTGCCGTTGATGGCAAGCCATAGTTACAATGTCCATGCCAAAACTTTTATTCCCATTCAACATAACTCAAAAAAAGGAGTGAAATAAACATGAGCATTTTGTTGACTAAAGAGCAGAGAAAGAAACTCATCGACGAACTGAACAAAGGTGTAGCGCGAGAAATCACTGCAATCATACAATATTCCTATCATCACGTAATGGCTGAAGGCATGGAAAGCCCAGCGCTCTCAGAAATGTTTGAAAAGGTAGCCAAAGAAGAGATGGAACACTTGGAAGAGTTCTCTGACAGAATCAACTATCTCGGGGGAGTTCCAACAACCAAACCAAATCCGATTAAGGTTGGCGGCACGCTGAAGCAGATGGTTCAAGACGACTTGGAATTAGAATACCAAGCCATACGAATGTACAAGGGACAAATCAAAATTGCGAAGGAAATAAGCGACACAACCACACGACTCATGCTTGAAAAAATCTTAGCCACCGAGGAAGAACACGCCGACAAATGGGAAACAGTGCTCAAAAAACGAGCAAAATAAAAAAATAATCCCTCCATATTTTCTTGTTCAGCTCCACACACTAAGCCTAGATTTCGACATACGCTTGGTTTCTGCAATGAATTGCTAATAGGCTCCAAGTCTTGAAAGAAAAAACCATGTGCAAGGTTGTTCTATAACAATACATGTTACTTTTAATATTCTCTTCGGTTAATCTTCTCTTTTAGGTGATAGAATGTTAGATATACCATCTATCTCAGCAATAGTTGCAGCTATAGGTGTGTTAATAGGTGTAGCGTTTACTGCACTACAACTGCGAGACTTGGTTAAAACAAGACAAACAGACCTCGTCATGAGACTGTATTCAACATACGGCAGCAAGGAATTTCAAGACGCATTGTGGAAACTAGAAGCTAGGGAATACAAGGACTACAAAGACTATGAGAAGAAGTATGGTTTCTCAGAAGTAACTCAGATAGGCACATTCTTTGAAGGAATAGGCGTTCTCCTAAAGAGAAAACTAATAAACATTGGTCTAGTTGACGACCTCTTCACTGCCCCAACCAAGTTATCATGGGAAAAAACAAAGCCCTTGGCAGAAGACATGAGAAAACACTTCAATGCACCAACAGTATACGAGTAGTTTGAATACCTATACAATGAAATGAAGAAAAGAGAACAAAAACTACAACCAGCAACAGCCTAAACAAACAACAACTTCCTTTCTTTTTGTTTTTCCACAAAAGTTTCATCTCTTTAACGTTTATGGATACTGTCTACAGAAACCAGAGTCCCAAATATGGGATGGGATTTCGCTATTCTAAGCCTTCGCCATACATCTGACCCGGAGCCAAAGCGTCTGGAAACCTTGTTCTGAGTTGAAGTCTAGCCTCATAACATAAGTGGCAGGCGTCAGCGTAGGTTTGTTTATGGGATAAATCGAATTCTTTGACGAGGGCGGCGGGTCCGCCTTCCACAAGTGGATTCATAATGGGATGAGAATTTGCGTCATACGATTGAATGATTTGAGAGAAGGGGCGTTTCCACGCATTTCCTATGGAAAGCCCTTGACAAACGTGAATGTAGCCCAAGGAGTCAATGTGTACTCTCTCTGGAGAGGCTAATTTCTCGTGGGGACATTCCTTCAATTCTGTCCATGGTTTGCTTGGCGCTCCTTCCAACAGTTTTTTCGCAGCTCGTCCTCGGTACATGAGTTCACCTGCACCGCCAGGCAACTCTACTAGCTTTTCAGGCATTTTTGAGGTAGCCATTACTCCAACCTTCATAATGCCGAGTTTCTGGGCTGCTTCGACGCCGTTTTTCACCCTTTCAGCCTCTATGTCTTCCCCGTGATAAGCATCGCTGCTCAACCCTAAGTCTGAGACCCCTAATTCTGCAAGGGGTCGCAACCATTCTAAAGCATCTTCGAGGCAAGTTGCCCAGTAAGCGTTGGAGAGCACCTCTACTTTAAAGCCTAAACCCCGGGCTTCTCTTATTCCTTTTACCAAAATGGGGTAGTAGAGAAAGGGCTCGCCGCCTTCAAAAGCCACCCATTCAACTGTTCCAAGTTTTTTTGCTTCTTTAAGCAGTTCGTTAACCTGTTTTAGTGTCATGGTCTCAAGGTATTTTGGACTGCTCCACACGAAGCAGTGGTCGCATTCTTGTGTGCATTGATAGGTCAAGAGAAAGTGGATTCCAGTCAAGACCATGTGTCAACTTGCCCCCATTATCTACCAGAAGATACACGGTTAAATATAAGAACTAGAGGTGTCCTTCACCATTCATACAGGGTCAAAGTATGGGAAAACTTCTCATAGTGTTGTTTTCACCCCCAATGCAGTCACAGAATACAGACACGGTCTTTGAACTCGCAAAGGCTGCCGTTGAGATGGGACACAAGGTCACAATCTTCTGCGACATCGACGCAGTCTACAACCTAATAGCGAAACAAATTTTGCCAAACCAGTCTACAGCAGCATATAAACTCACTCAATTAGTAAAGCAAGGCGTGCAGATTTTGGCTTGCAGAGAGAGCGCCAGACAAAGAGGCTTGGATGTCAAAAGTGAGTTTTTGCAAGGTGTTGTTGAAAGTAGCCTAGGGAGATTAGCCGAGTTGATGGAGGAAGCTGACAGGGTCATAGCGTTTGGAGCCTAAAAAGAAGCGGTAAACATGCCCAGAGAGATTCTTTTGATAGTTAAAAGCCCTCCATATGGCACTGTTAGAGCTGCTGAAGGCTTCAGAATGGCTACCGCTATGATTGCCATGGACATCCTTCCTCAACTGCTCTTCATCGACGATGGAGTCTACTGTCTGCTGAAGAATCAAAAGCCAGAGGTAGCTGACTTAAACTCCTTCGCCGAACGGTTGAAGACACTCGCCGACTTGGTTGGATTGCACGCTGTTTCAGATTCAATGGTCAAGCGAAACCTTCAAAATAGCGACTTCGACGAAGCCTACAACGTTAAAACAATATCTCTCAAAGAAGCCGCAGAATTAATCACAGAAAACAAGGTGGTAATAACATTCTAGGAGGAAAATAGCCGTGCTCATCATCCTGAGTAAGTCGCTTTCAGTTAACAGCTATGACTCAATTCTTAAAGTCGCTGAGAGAGCATGTGAGAAAGGAGAGGAAGTAGCAATTTTGCACATTCAAGATGCATGTATGGCTACTACAATGGATGAATATTTTGAGAGACTTGCTGAGGGAGGAATAAACACATACGTTTTGAGAGCTGACTGCGAGGCGCGAGGTCTCTTAGAAAAAGTTGGCAGAGACGTCAAGGTTATCGATTACAAAGAATGGGTCAATCTTTTGATGGAGGAGCACGACAAAATAGTTTCTTGGACCACCTAGACAACTCGGTCAAGTTTTTCATGCTTTCAACGACAGGTCAATTAGAGCTTTAAATAAGAAACAACAACTTACAATTCAAGGGTTGAAAAATGGAAACGAAGACTACTTATTTTGACGAGCCGGGACCACGCAACACCGACGCAGTTATCGACGCTGTAAAAGAGCGACTTAAGGGTTCTAACATAAAAAATGTTGTAGTGGCCTCGGAGAGCGGAAAAACTGCATTAAAAGTCGCTAAAGCCTTGAAAGATATTGGCGTGAAAATTGTTTGTGTGTCCGGATACGCTGGCATTAGAAAAACGGAAAACCGTTCGTGGCCTGACATAAAGGGTAAAATGAAAAAAGAATTAGAAACTCTCAACGTGAAAATTCTAAATGAGACACCTTGGATATTCAGAAGCACATTTGATTATCAACTTCTTGGAGAACACGCGCCGTCAACCATTATTCACAAGTTTTTGAGCAGGACCATGGGTTACGGGTTCAAGACTGCAATAGAGATTACATTGTTAGCAGCGGAAGCTGGTGCAATTCCAATCGATGAAGAAGCCGTTGCAGTTGCTGGAACAGGTTGGCTTGGTGGTGGCGCAGACTGTGCAATAATTATAAAACCATCGGTTTTGCCTGACAGTTTCTTTATCGACTTAGAAAAGGGCATGGAGGTCAGAGAAATTATTGCCATTCCAAGGGTAAAGTTCCCTGAACGGTTGATTAAACTGCTAAAATCAAAGGGAGACACTTTCTGAAGCCGCAATGGAAAGCATAACTTACGTCAAACTACATGCATGACATATTCATTTTCCAAGCTAGGCTTAGGTTTCTATCCACCATACCCAGCCTCTTCTCTCCACTGAAAGCTGCCCCCTAATGGTTCCCTTCAGCCTCAGCCTGTTCAAGAAGACAGGAGTCTTGTCGGGACACTGAACCAACCTTTTTTTGGTTTCTTCTTCAATTTCTCTTGTAGTCATTGGTTTTCCAGCCGCCTTGAGTATAGAGAGAACTAAATTTATGGCTTCTTCCTCGCTGAGACTGCGCACACTCATGCCTTCACAACCCATTATTGTTGATTTAAGACGCATGTTTCAAATCAATGTTTCGAGTGAAACCAACAACTCCCATGCAACTGATTGTTCGACAAACATCGCCTACAAGTATCACGACCTACTTGGACCCAAATAGAGGGGCTAGGTCAACCCTTTTCGTACAACTATTTTTGACACGAGGCTTCTGTCTTTCAAGTTCTCTTGTTTAGATGCTCGTTTCACGGTACCTATAGGCTTCAGTTTCACTTCTTTGATACGTGACACTTAACCACCGCTTGCAGCTTGCCATATTCTTGATGAATGTATTTTTTTCTTTAGAAGAGGCTCCGTAACCTTCAGTTTTTAGACATATGGATCTTATTGTGAGGGTTCTGCGTGGATAGTGACAACTGCTTCTCTGAACTTTTTCTTTATCTCCCTTTCAACGTCCGACACATCATCATGCATGGCGTCAACTGAAACGCTCTTGTCGAAAGAACAATCTATGTTGATGTAGAGGCGCTTTTCACTCACGTAGGTTACAATGCGGTTGACTCTGCGTATGTTTGGGTGCGCCTGAACAATATGCCTAATCATTCTTTGAACCTGCGCATCCTCAACGACAAACTCTCGGTGAACCTTGGGCAAATGGGGCTCGATGTGAACCGTAACATTTTCGATGCCCTCGATTTGTTGTACCAAATTTTTCTCGATTTTTTCCACTATGTCATGGGCTTCTTCGATAGAAAGCTGAGGGTCTACCAGAGCGTGCAAAGTGATATAGAGCTTGCCCTTTGAATAGACACTGCTCATGCTGTGGACCTCTTGTACGCCTTCGACGCTCATTGAAAGAGTTTCAATCTCCTTTTCTATCGGCTTCTCTTCTCCTACTGGTTCGATGTGAACAGTCACAGTGGAGTCGCCATGTGACCTAACGATATTAGCCTCGATTCGTGAGGCTACACCATGGGCTTCTGCCAGTCCCATCGAATCCGGTACACATATTGTGGTCTCTACATAGGTCTTGATCCCCACTCTTCTGACCTTCAACTCTTTGCATAGTGATACACCCTGAGTGCTCAATATCTCTTTTCGGATGTTTGAAACTATGCTCGTTGAAATTGCGTCGCTTAGTTCGGAACCGCTAGTGCGAATCAGCCTGAGGCTCAGGTAAATCAGTAGAGAGCCCAAGACAATTGAGGCAGTGGCATCTGCTCTATCATCGAAGCCAATGTATGTTAGACCGAAGCCAAGAAAAGCTATGATTGTAGACGCGAAGTCCGAGAGTGCATGATAAAGGCTGGCTTTTACGGTTAGGCTACCTTGACCTCTCCCCCAGAGTGTTCCTATTCTAAAAAAGTCTACCGCCAACGTGTAACCAATAGCCCAAAAACCTATGGGCAAGTGTTCGATTTTGACATTGAAATAGATTCTGGAGCCGGCTTCAATTATTAAAAAGGCTGCTAAACCGATGAGAGCCACACCACCAATCAAGCCGCCTATCGGCTCAATTTTGCCATGCCCGTATAGATGCTCCTCATCCGGAGGCTTCAGCGACAACAGGGTTGTTACAAGAAGTATGAGTGTTGTCACTGAGTCAAATAAGGCGTGGGCTGCATCGCTCAAGATAGCAAGGCTTTGCGTGAGTAACCCAGCGATGCCCTCAATGACCACAACGCTAGCTATCGCGATAAAAGAAAGTTGAAGAGCCCTGACCTTTGTGATGCTTTTTCCCAAAGCCATACCGCAATCATTGATAGACACCTTTTCAAGGGAGATTTAAGGGTTAGGGTTTCATGATAAACTTTAACCATGGACACTTCTGAACAAGTTAGGCTCCTCTCGTCAGAGAGTCTCGAAAAAATAAATAAACATAAAAATGAAGGCTAAGATTCAACGTAAGTGTTTAAAAGCCATAACGCTGTAGCATATTGAAGGTTGAGCGAAACCCATGACTTTCACAGCTATAGACAGCATTCTCAGTGGACGATTTGCAGGTAAAAAAGTGAACATAAGAGGATGGATATACAGGAAACGAGAAAGCAAGGACACAACCTTCATCGTTATACGAGATGCAACAGGTGTCATACAATGCACCATCAAGGGAAAAAGCAAGGCTTGGAAAGACGCCCAAAAAGCCACAATCGAATCCTCAGTCATACTTGGAGGGACAGTCAAAGAAGACGAAAGAGCACCTGGTGGCTTCGAAATAGCCGCAGATAAACTGGAAGTCGTCGGGCTGTCAGAAGTTTTTCCAATAGCCAAAGACAAGAGCGAAGAATTTCTGCGTGATGTCCGCCACCTATGGTTGCGTAGCCGAAAAATGAACACCATAATGAAGATACGCGCTGAAGTGCTCAGGTTTATACACGAGTTTTTCAAGAAACAAGGCTTTTTCGAGGTTTCTCCGCCCATGTTTATATCGAGCGCGGTTGAAGGCGGCGCCACATTGTTTGGGCTGAAGTATTTTGACGACAGCATGTATTTGACGCAGAGCGCTCAGTTGCACCTGGAGGTGTTAATCTACTCTTTGGAAAAAGTCTACTGTGTGGCTCCCTCTTTCAGGGCAGAGAAGAGCCGAACGATTAGGCATTTGACCGAGTTCTGGCACGTGGAATCTGAGGAAGCCTGGACAACACTCGACGACCTCATGCGTTTAGAAGAGCAACTCGTTAGTTACGTATGTCAAAACACAGCGAAGAAGTGCAGAAAAGAACTTGAAGCATTGGGACTTGACCCTAAAGAACTCTTGAAGGTAAAGGCGCCCTTTCCAAAAATCACCTACGATGAAGCTATTAAACGACTTCAAAAGAGAGGTTTCAAGATTCAGTGGGGCGATGACTTTGGATTCAACGAGGAACGAGCCTTAGCTGAAGACTTGGCTGGTCCTTTGTTTGTTTACGCTTACCCAAAGAAGATTAAGGCGTTTTACGTGAAGGCTTACCTGGACAAGCCAGAACTCGTTATGTCCGCCGACCTGATTGTTCCCCGAATCGGCGAGTTAACAACTGGAGGTGCAAGAGTGGACGACAAAGACGAGCTGATACAAAACTTGAAGGCTTTTGATTTGAGACCCGAAGACTACGAATGGTACGTAGACCTCAGAAAATATGGCACTGTGCCGCACACAGGCATGGGAATGGGCGTTGAACGACTCTTGGCTTGGATGCTCAATCTAGAAAGCGTCATGGACACAATTCCGTTTCCACGCACAACGAGAAGGTCGTATCCCTAAATTTGGGGCATTTTAACGCATTTTTCGGTTTTCTTGTATACGCAGAAGGCGCTTGGTGATCTCTATGCTGAGAAGTACTACTAGACACCAGCCAATTATAAGTCCAGCCTCGTATCCGCCTATGGAAGTTATTCCCAATGCTTGACGCGCTACTTGTATGTTAACCAAAATTAGTACAAGTATGGTTTCCCATAAAATTGCCAACAAAAGGAACTTATGCGGTTTTGCCTCCAAGAGCGTATACTTTAATGAGCGACAATTCAGTGCTAGAATCAATTCAAAGAATATTAATACCAAAAAGAGTCTGGTTTGAGCTATCTCAACGTCTTGGGGCAAAGAGCTTAGGAAAACCCAGAGCAAAAGGGGGACTTCTATCAATACTGCCCGCAAAAGGAAAGATTTCACTTCTTTTGTAAACACTGTTTCTTTAGGATGTCGAGGGGGTCTTTTCATGACATCGGGGTCAGATGGGCTGACACCCAGAGCTATAGCGGGAAGTCCGTCGGTGGCTAAGTTAATGTATAGAATTTGTACTGGAAGAAGAGGTAGAGGATATCCCGCTAGAACCGCAATTGAAAGCAACACTATTTCTACAAGGTTGGCTTGAAGAAGGTATGTGAGATATTTCTTTATGTTGTCGTAAATCCATCGGCCAAGTTCAATTGCGTTCACTATAGTGGCGAAGTTGTCGTCTGTAAGCACTAAGTCTGATGCTTCCTTGGTCACGTCTGTTCCCGTTATGCCCATTGCCACGCCAATGTCTGCGTGTTTAAGCGCTGGAGCATCGTTAACACCGTCACCAGTCATAGCAACAATGTGTCCCTTCTTTTTCCATGCCTGAACAATCTTCAGCTTATGCGTCGGAGAAACTCGGGCATACACAGAAACCTTTTCGACAATGTCTTCAAACTCTTCATCAATCATTTTTTCTAAGTCTTCGCCTGTGAGTACAATGTCCCCTTCTTGGTAGATGCCCGTCTCCTTAGCTATTGCCACTGCAGTGAGCTTGTGATCGCCCGTTATCATGATTGGTCTTATCTTGACTTGTTTACACACTTCCACAGCCTTTATTGCCTCTTCTCTCGGCGGATCCATCATTCCGATCAAGCCTAAGAAAATCAGATCCTTCTCTAACGTTTCTTCGTCAAAATTCGTGATGTTTGCGGATGTTTTCTTATAGGCTACGCCTAGCACTCTGAGAGCTTCTTTAGCCATTTCTTCGTTTACGCTTAAAATCTCCTTTCTTCCTTCGTCAGTTAACTTCTCCACTCTGTCTAATTCATGTAAATGGGCGCATCGTTCTAACACTGTTTCGGGTGCACCTTTCATGTAAACAATTTGATCACTTTGAGTTGTGGAGTGAAGCGTGGTCATTCGTTTTCTTTCAGAGCTAAAGGGTATTTCGCCTTCACGTGGGTATTTCTTTTGCACTTCGGTCTTTTGAAGACCTGCCTTTGCAGCAACTACAACGAGTGCTCCTTCAGTTGGATCGCCTTTAATACGCCATTTGCCTTCTTCAACTATTAATTCGGCATCATTGCATAGAAGAGAGCCCTTCATTAGGAGAGAGAAGTGTTCGCTTTTGAGAACACTGTTGTTTCCTTCTACGTGGAATTCGCCCTTCGGCGCATATCCAACGCCTGTAACGTCTATTACTTGGGAGCCAGCGTAAATCTTGCGCACTGTCATTTCTCCTTTTGTTAATGTGCCAGTTTTATCTGAACAAATCACTGTGACTGAGCCAAGTGTTTCAACAGCTGGCATTTTCCTCACAAGGGCGTTTCTTTTAGCCATTTTGTACATGCCAATGGCGAGACTGCCTGTAACAACGGCTGGTAAGGCTTCTGGAACCGCGGCTACAGCCAATGCGATGCCAAACAAAACTACCTGTATTAGGGGCATGCCTCTAAAGGTTCCAAGAATCATCACGGAAACACTAATAGATAAAGCAGTTATGCCCAGCCACTTGCCTAACTCTTTAGTTCTTTTTTCTAAAGGCGTTTCTTCCTTAACGACAACAGTCACTTGTTTAGCAATTTTTCCAAACTCGGTGTTCATACCTGTATCTACTACTAACGCTTTTCCCTTTCCACTAGTCACTTCAGTGCCTGAAAAAACCATGTTTTTTCTATCGAGAATCGAAACATCTCTAGAAAGCCTCATGGTTTCCTTAGATACAGGCATAGATTCGCCAGTCAAAGAGGCTTCGTTGGTTCGAAGATTTATTGTCTCGATTAATCGAGCATCAGCAGGTATTTTGTCTCCTTCTCTCAAGACAAGGATATCGCCAGGCACTATTTCTCTCGCCTGTAAGGTTACCTCTTTTCCATCCCTTATTACCACTGTAGTGGGGCTGAGCATCTGTTTCAGTGCTTCTAGGGCTTTTTCAGCACGGTATTCTTGGGTAAAACCGAGCATGGCGGAAACAAGCACTATGGCAAAAATAACCATCGCATCAATAGGATGCCCTGTGACTAAGGAAATTATAGTGGCACCAATAAGTATCAGTATGAGGATGCTTTTGAATTGTCTGAAGAACATGGCTACAGGTGAGATTTTTCCTAAGGCTGCTAACTCGTTGAACCCATACTGATTTAATCTGCTTGCGGCTTCCTCTTGAGTCAACCCCTGTTTGTTGGTTTTAAGTCTATCTAAGGCTTCTGTGACTTCTAGAGCATACCATGTCTCTTCTGCGTTCACGGAAAGTTTCCTCGGAAAAGGTTTCTGGACGGCTACATCTATATTCAAATAATTCTTAATAAACTTGAACTCTGTCTAGGTCATGTCCAGCGCCATATTTTTCTGCCGTAGAATATTTCTGGCAGTATCAGTAAGCCTGAGAGAGACGCCACTATCACGACTGTCCAATCGAACGGATTAACAATAGGAACGGTGTTGAACAATCCCATGTTGGTGCCTGGCAGCATTATAAAGGGTATAAGCAACGTCAATCCAGCGGATGCTATCACTGCAACCAATAAGAATTTGTTAGAGAAGAACCCAACTCTAAACGCATTTCGCTTTTCAGAGCGGCAATTCCACACTACTATCAGTTCCTGCAGAGTTGCCCGCATAAAAGCCATAGTTCTCGCATATTCCAAGGGTTGCCGTAGTATGTAGTATTGCCAATAAAATATGCCTCCAGTTAGAGCAAATTGAGCAGTAAAAGTCGCAATAATGGAGGCAATTCTTCCATAAAGCACACCTTCATTTGGGTTGCGTGGAGGTCTCTTCATCACATCTTCTTCAGGAGGATCCATAGTCAATGCAAGTGCTGGTCCTCCATCGGTGACCAGGTTTAACCAAAGAATCATGCCAGGGAGAAGTGGAAGCTCTAAGCCCATCAGGGCGAAAAGTCCAATGATTCCCAGCTCATCGAAATTGCAACGCAACAGGAAGAATGAAAATTTTCTTATGTTGTCATAGATTGTTCGTCCGCCTTCAACGGCGTTGACTATAGTGGCGAAGTTGTCGTCTGCGAGCACCATGTCTGCGGCTTCTCGGGTTACGTCTGTGCCAGTGATGCCCATTGCCACTCCGATGTCTGCTTGCTTGAGTGCAGGCGCATCGTTCACTCCGTCGCCTGTCATGGCAACTATATGACCCTTCTTTTTCAACGCCCTGACTATGCGAAGCTTGTGTTCAGGCGAGACTCTAGCGTAAACCGATACGTCCTCTACTTTTTTCTCAAAGTCTTCGTCGCTTATGCTGTCAAGTTCGGCTCCAGTCAAAACCATATCGCTTTTCAGCATGCCCAACTCTTTGGCTATAGCAACCGCCGTCAGCTTGTGGTCTCCTGTTATCATGACCGTCTTTATACCCGCTTGTTGGCATTTCACATTGGCTTCTTTTGCTTCCTCCCTCGGCGGGTCAATCATGCCCATTAAACCCAAGAAAACCAAGCCATTTTCTACACTTTCTTCGTCAACTTTTTCGAGGGCGTCGCCGGGCAAGTCTTTGTAGGCTATGCCAAGCACACGTAGGGCGTCACTCGCCATTCTTTCGTTAATCTCTAAGATGGCTTTCCTCTCTTTTGTAGAGAGTTTCTTTGTTTTACCATCTAGAAGAATGTAAGCACTGCGCTCTAAGATGATTTCTGGAGCCCCCTTTACATAGGCGACAGGTGCTCCTTCCGGCGTCTTGTGGACGGTTGTCATGCGTTTTCTCTCAGACGTGAACGGCACTTCACGGACGCGAGGATACAAGGCTTCCATGTCTTTCTTGATCATTCCCGCCTTAGTGGCTGCCACTATGAGAGCCCCTTCAGTCGTATCTCCAATCACACTTTTACCATCATAATAGGCGTTTGTGCACAGCATGCTGGCTCTTAGCAAAAGGGCGAGATCACCATTTTCTTTCGGGTCTAAGGATGCGCCGCTCTCCAAAAACTGGCCTGTGGGTGTGTAGCCCGCTCCAGTCACTTCGATCGTTTTGCCGTCTGCATAGATTTTGCGAACTGTCATTTCACCCTTGGTCAACGTGCCCGTTTTGTCTGAGCAAATGATAGTTGTGGCTCCCAAGGTTTCGGCTGAGGAAAGTTTCCTTATGATGGAATTGCGTTTTGCGAGCTCCCGGGCGCCGAGGGCAAGCGACACAGTTACGACGGCGGGCAAGCCTTCTGGGACGGCTGAAACCGCAAGGGCAACTGCCGTCTCAAACGCGTCTATGATATTTTTTATGGCTTCGGTTGCATGGGTTACTCCGATAACGAAAATCTCGTATAATTCAAGAGCAAAAATGATAGCGCACACAACCACAATTATTATTCCAAGTTTTTTGGCGAAGCGTTCCAGCTTCTGCTTCAGAGGAGTTTCTTCCTCCTCCATAGTCTGAACCATCTCTGCAATCTTTCCGAATTCGGTATTCATGCCGGTAGATGTGATTACGGCTTTTCCCCTACCATACGTTATGTGAGTGGCCATGAAAACCGAATTTTTTCTGTCAGCTACAGGCGTTTTCTCGTCTAGAACACCTAATTCCTTGTTAACCGGCGTCGACTCACCTGTCAAAACTGCCTCATCAGTCTTCAAATCCACAACTTCTAAAAGATGTCCGTCAGAAGGAATGCGGTCACCTGCTTCAAGAAGAACGATTTCTCCAGGCACAACTTCACGTGCCGGTATAATTTCCTCGCCCCCGTCTCGAAGCACACGAGCCTTTGGAGCAGTCAGTTTCTTCATGGCTTCCATGGCTTTTTCAGAACGGTACTCCTGAACAAAGCCAACGACGGAGTTAAGAACAACAATAGCAGCAATTGTTGAGCCGTCGATGAGTTCCCCGATTAAGAACGAGATTGCAGTGGCTATCAAAAGCATAATAACAAAGACGTCCTTAAACTGACTGAGAAAAATCTGCAACGGAGTTATTCCTTTTCGCTCTCGTAGTTCGTTGTATCCAAACTGGCGCAGTCGTTGTTCGGCTTCTGCGCGGCTTAACCCTCTTGGGTCGGTCCGCAAAGTGCTCAAGACTTCGTCAACATTCATATTGTGCCACGCAGAGACCATAGCAACCGCCAGTCTGATAGAGAGGTTTTTCTTTTAACACGCCGTCGTTTTAGCCTTTAGAGTTAAGCCCAAACATCCACTTATAAGAGTTTTCTCGAAAAAAGCGAAGACTCGTTCACTTTGCGCCAGCTTCTAGTAGTTTTTTGAGCTCTTCGTAGGCTCTTTTGACATCCTCAACTGATGCTTCATCTTCAAGTGTGGAGATATCGCCTATGGGCATGCCCATGGAAACAGCCTTCAACACGCGTCTCATTATCTTGCCGCTTCGAGTTTTTGGTAGGCTGTGCACAAAGTATATTTCGTCAGGTGTAGCCACGGGTCCGATGGTTTCTCGCACGTGTTCCTTTAATTCTTTTTTCAATTTTTCTGTTGGCTTGTAGCCTTGCTTTAATATTACGAAAATGGCAACACTTTCACCCTTGATTTCGTGAGGTTTACCTATGGCGGCTGCCTCACTCACGGCTGGGTGCTCGATTACTGCGCTTTCTAACTCCATTGTGCCTATTCTGTGACCTGCAATTTTCAACACTTCGTCTGCTCTTCCCAGCAGCCAGAAGTAGCCGTCTTCGTCTCTTATGGCGTAGTCGCCTGTTAGGTAGAGTCCTGGAAACCGTGACCAATAGACCTCTTTATACCTCTTTGGGTCTTGATAGAGGGTCATGAACATGCCTGGCCAAGGCTTCTTAATCACAAGATAACCCTTAACACCTGGAGGAACAGGCTTACCATTTTCGTCGACAACCTCAGGTTGGATGCCAAGTAGTGGAAAGGTTGCAGAACCAGGCTTGAGTGGAACCAGCACAAGACCAGGAGCGGGTGAAATCATAAATCCTCCTGTTTCGGTTTGCCACCAAGTGTCGACTATAGGGCATCTTTCTTTGCCTATGTTCTTGTAGTACCACAGCCAAGCCTCTGGGTTTATGGGTTCGCCCACTGAACCAAGAATCTCAAGGCTGGAGAGGTTGTGTTTCTTAGGCCATTCTTCTCCATACTTCATGAGCATTCTAATAGCGGTGGGCGAGGTGTAGAAAATGGTTACGCCATATTTCTCTATAATTTCCCACCATCTGTCGGGTTTGGGATAGTCTGGTGCACCTTCATAGAGGACAATAGTGGCTGCGTGGCACAAAGGTGCATAAACTATGGAGCTGTGCCCCGTCACCCAACCAATGTCGGCTGTACACCAATACACGGATTCATCTCTTATATCAAATGCCCACTTGTAGGCTGAGTGATTGAAGACCATGTATCCGCCTGTGTTGTGCACTATGCCCTTTGGCCTGCCCGTTGTTCCAGACGTGTAAAGAATGTAAAGAGGATCATTGGCTTCAACTGGAAGTGGCTCAACATACTCTTTACCGTTTTTAATTATTTCATGATACCAGAAGTCTCTTCCCTCTTTCATTGGGATTTCGATGTTAGCCCTTTTTATCACAATGACGCTTTCTATGGAGGGACATCTCTCCAAGCATGCGTCTACGGTTTTCTTCAGAGGTATAAGGTTGCCCCTTCGAAAAGTTCCGTCCGCAGTCACCAAAACCTTGGCTTGCGTGTCGTCAATTCTGTCCGCAAGCGCTTGGGCGCTGAAGCCAGAGAACACAACTGTGTGGATTGCGCCTAATCGCGCTGTTGCAAGCATGGTTATTGGCAACTCGGGAATAAGTGGCAAGTAAAATGCCACTCTTGAGCCTTTGTCTATCCTCAACTGTTGCAGCACCGAAGCGAAACGATTCACTTCGGAATAGAGTTGGGAATAACTCCAAGTCTTGGCGTTGCCGAACTCGTCCTCCCAATATATGGCTACTTTGCTTCTCCGCCAAGTTCTAACATGCCTATCTAAGCAGAGATATGAAGCGTTGAGGAGGCCCCCGACAAACCAGCGGGCAAAAGGTGGGTCCCACTCTAATACTTTGTCCCACATCCTAAACCATTCAAGTTTTCTCGCTTCACCGTCCCAGAACTTATCAGGGTCTTTGATTGATTCTTCATAAAACTCCAAGTACTTCTTAGTCGTGGGAGAAAGCCTTTGTTCAAATGGAAGAGCAGACCGTTCCAATGAGTCCTCACCTTGGAAAGTGGTTGATACAGTAACAATAGTCTAAATAAGCCTATCGTTAAGTAAACGGAATAAAAATTAAAACAAACTTTGAATTTAGCGAAGAGTCAATGACACACTGAGTCTCTGTGCATAAAAAAGAAAAGTTTGTTAAATGTGGCTGAACCCGATTTAGTTATTGCCTATTTTGCGACTTTCCCGATGGGTAGTACAGTTTTTCCGTGAGCCTCATTCAAGACTTCGGCAAGTGCCAAATAAAAGGCGCTAAAGCCGCAGATTATGCCTTCAACCCCAATTATGCGGGTGAATACCTCCAAGTTTGCAGTTGTTATTGTTGTGTAGGCGAGAAGCGCCGACTTGGCCGCGAGTAAGAAGAACAGTACTGCGAGGCTCATGAAAACGAATTGTAATGTGCGATTAGCTTTCAGCGTGCCAAAGAACATGGCGAAGGTGAAGAGCCCCCACATGAAGAAGTAAGCTGTAAATGCTTCTTGGCTAACTGTCCAAGGTGTAGCACTTTCAAGGAAAGGCCAGACTCCACGCTCTGCAACGTCCCTCACTCCAAGCCAATTTAGAGTCACAAAAGACAACCAAAACAATCCATACGATGTAAACGCCGTTGTTCCAAACGTGTTGCCTTTCTTATACTCAAGTATGCCTGCAAAAATCTGCGCCAGACCACCATATAATATGCCCATCCCAAGAATTATGCCATCGATTGGACCTAATCGAGCATTGTGAACAAAGTTTAAGAGAACTGTTGTCATTCCGAAGCCCAAGAGCCCAAGTGGCGCTGGATTAGCGAGTTTTTCACTCATTTCTTAAGTCTTCCAATTTGTTTTGAAGCCCAAATAAAACTGGCGTTGCGCATATAAGCGTTTTGATAACGATTTTCTTATATACGGGATAAATAATAACGATTCAAAACTAAGGTATTGTGCGTAGGAGAACTGCGGAATGGAGTGGCTGGTAATTGCGCCAATCGCTGGCCTTGTTTCAATAGTCTTCGCATTTTATCTCTATCATTACGTGAACAAACAGGACGCTGGCTCTCCCAAAATGAAGGAGATCTCAGAGGCGATAAGGATAGGAGCCAACGCTTATTTGAAAAGGCAAAACGTGACCTTGGCAGTGTTCGTTGCAATTATGGCAATAATAATTGCAATCTTTTTTAGCTATTATATGGCTCTAGCTTATGTTCTTGGTTCTTTCTGCACCACCATAGCCGCATACTTCGGAATGAATGCTGCCGTAAGAGCCAATGTGAGAACTTCCAACGCTGCAAGAAAGGGTTTGAATCAAGCTTTTTCTGTGGCATTCTTTGGTGGAGCAGTGATGGGATTGTCCATAGTGGGCATGGCTCTCTTAGGCGCAAGCATCCTTTATTATGTTTTTAGCAATATTTACCAGGATCCGAAGGCTGCATTAGACACCATCTTGGGCTTCAGTTTCGGCGCAAGCGCGCTGGCACTTTTCGCAAAGGCAGGCGGAGGCATCTACACAAAAACTGCGGATATTGGTGCCGACCTCGTTGGAAAGGTTGAGATAGGCATCCCCGAAGATGACCCTCGAAACCCAGCGGTCATTGCTGATAACGTGGGTGATAATGTTGGCGACGTGGCTGGGATGGGCGCTGACCTAACTGACTCCTACATCGCAGGCATGATAGCTGCAATGATAATAGGTGCCGAAACGTATGTAGGGCAAACCGTCTATATTATTCTTCCCCTGCTGATTAAAGCAACTGGGATATTCGCGTCTGTGCTGGGATTGCTTTTTGTAAGAGTTGGAAGAAGAGGTAACCCCGGCGCCGCGCTTAACAGAGGAACATTCGCAACATGCTTCTTATTTGCAATCATAACTTTTTTAGTTATCCATTTCGTAGGAATCGACCCTCCCGAGCGTGGTCTCGGCATATTTTTTTCTGCGGTTGCAGGATTAATAGCTGGGATGGTTATTGGAATAACAACCGACTTTTTCACATCAATAGATAGAACGCCAGTTTTGAAAACTGCAGAAGCTGCAAAAACTGGAGCCGCTATAAGTATTTTGACAGGTTTTTCGTATGGCATAATGAGCATTGTTCCTCCTGTTCTTGGCATTGTTGTTGCTATGCTGGCTTCGTGGAATATCTCTACAATGTTTGGTGTTGACCCCTTCTACGGCATCGCCACAGCCGCTGTCGGAATGTTAGCCACGTTGGGAATGATAATTTCCGCCGATGCTTATGGACCTATAGTAGATAACGCCAAAGGCATTGCGGAACAGTCGGGCTTGGGCGAAGAGGTAATAGAAATGGCAGATAGGCTAGATGCCGCGGGAAACACTGCAAAAGCCATAACGAAAGGCTTCGCCATAGGCGCCGCTGCCCTGCAGGTTATTGCGCTGTTCCACGCTTTCGCATTAGTGGTTGGAGTTAAGGTCATCGACCTAATGGACCCGAAGATCGTCGGTGGCGTTTTTATTGGTGCGCTGATGCCTCCGTTGTTTTCGGCGTTGTTGATTTTGGCTGTTGGAAAAAATGGCTACAGGATGGTTGAGGAGATAAGGAGACAGTTCAAAGCTAACCCTGGCATAATGGAGGGAACGTCTAAACCAGATTACGCTAGGTGCGTTGACATAGCGACGAAAGGAGCTTTGAAAGAGCTTATTCTACCAGGTGTCTTGGCAATCATAGTTCCCTTAGCTGTAGGCTTCTTATTGGGTCCAGCTGCCCTCGCAGGCTTCCTTGCAGGCAGTATAATCACTGGTATAATTTTCGCTTTGTTGATGGCTAATTCAGGCGGCACGTGGGATAATGCTAAAAAATTCATAGAAGCTGGAAAGTTTGGCGGTAAAGGCTCAGAGGCTCACAAGGCTGCGGTTATAGGTGACACAGTCGGCGATCCATTCAAGGACACTGCTGGTCCCTCGCTTAACACCATGATTACAGTTATGACTCTTGTAGCTACAGTGTTTGCTCCGTTAATCGCTCTCTATGCCTTGTAAGGCAGATTTTGCCTTAGAAGTTTCATTCAATAATTCTATACTTGTTCAACTTGCTTTGCAGCATTGTGAGGACCATTGCTTTTTAAGAACCACGTAATGTATTCTTTGTTGAAGAGACATGCGAAGACTGGCAGACCCAACTAAAAAAGCAACAAGTACAGGCAAACTTTCTGGAAAAGATAATCTCTGGATACTTCAGCTGCTAGACAACGCTGGTCTTGCTGCAGACTTGAATTACAGCGCAGATTATCTTGTGGCTAAGGCTTCGGGTGTGGCTTGGGGAAAAGGCTTGTGTGTCGCTTGCAAGGGCGGCAAGTTTTTGTGCGGAAAGACTCGTTGCCCACTGCTGGTCAGAGCCAATTTCTATTTGAAGACAATGCCGCTCATTAGAAGCTTGAATGTGGACGGTGCTTCTCCACCCAGCGTGTTTGTTGGCAGAATTGGTTATCCCTACGTGTATGCAGGTCCAATGGTTCCACCAGTCCATGAGGACACGAGTCTTTACGATTTACCTGAGTTGTGGTTCGGCAAATCCATAGACGAAATCGTGGGTTTCCGCTCTCTGCTGATTCGAGGCAAGCATCGGGTTCATGTCAGCCGATTTGAAGAGGCGGGTAGAATCATGGACAAGACGCGAGAACTCGCCTTGGCTGTTAATCCTGTTGACGTAGAGTTAGCTTTGACAAAGCCGCCCCGCCGCAATCTGGTTTTAGACGACGAGGTTCAACCGTTTGGTCCGTCTGCGCCTCTGCGAGACCTGCGGGTTGGCACAGCGCATTGGGATCATCAGATCGAGAAGGCTTATTACGACACTGACTTGAAGGCAACTGATGCGGTTCTCAGCCTCTTTGAAAAGGGAGTGTTGGTCACAAAGATTCAACGTGCCTTTAGCGTCGGAGCCTTTGGGCTAGAACAGAACCGACGCTTAGTGCCTACACGCTGGAGCATAACGGCAGTTGACAGCATACTTTCAAAGGATTTGATGGAAAAAATCAAAACTTATCCCGAAATCAATGAGTTCCGTGTTTATGAGTCGCGCTACTTGGACAACATCTTTGAGGTTTTGATGCTGCCGCAGGCTTGGAGCTACGAAGCCATGGAAGCATGGTATCCAGGCACCATTTGGAACCCGTCTGGCACAAGTGTTTGGCACCTGGCAGCAAGTGAAGGTTATGATGGCAGAACCACATACGCCGAGATTGGTGGATGCTACTATGCTGCTCGCTTAGCGGTCTGCGAATACCTCGTCAAAGAACGGAGACAAGCAACTGTCATTGTTTTGCGTGAGGCTCATCCTGGCTACATCATGCCAGTTGGGGTTTGGCAGGTTAGGGAAAACGTCCGAAACGCCATGCGCCAACCGCCACTAAAATTCAACACGTTAGACGAAGCGCTCAAAAGAGTTACGAGCCAGTTCCAAATCCCGTTACAAGAATGGATAAGACACAGCAAACTTTTGCAAGACGCGCTGTTTCAAAAAAGAGTGACACAGTATTTTAGAAACAGCGAATAACCAACGTGTTTATGGAGTCTTTCTCTGCGATTTTAAAGCTATCTTACGTAGGATTCATTTATCCAAACCCTTGTTCCTTCAGTGTTTATGCTTGCTTTAAGTCCCATCGGGAAGGGTAAGTTAGGGGTATGATGACCGAAATCCATGCTCGCGATTATCGGAAAATCAAATTCTCTTGTAATTTCCAAAATGACTCTCTTGACTTCACGTGTCATATCCCTTACTTTGCTGGTCATTTTTTGTGTTATGTTGGCTTCTTCGCCTCTTATCTTACCGATCAACATGCCCTTCGCTCTATCAAATAAACCAGCCTCTCTGAATTGAACTAGTCTTTGGTCAATATGATCTAACGGCTGTGTCATGGCTTCCCAAAAGACAATAATATCTTCATTCAGTTTCGGGAAGTAGGGGGTTGCTAGCAATGATTGCAGACTTGGCATGTTTCCACCAAATAGTCTACCTTCAGCGTTGCCTTCTCGCCAGACTTCCCAATGTGTGAATGTTGGCAACAACCCCAATGGTTCAGCGTTCTTTGTTACCTTAAAGAAAAGGTCTAGTTCATACTTGGCTTCTTTGCTGTCCATGTTTGCTCCGAACCCGAAAACGATATCCGTCTGATGAAGACCAACTAGACCAGTCTTAGCTAAGAAAGCCACGTGAAATGTTGTAATATCACTCATTCCAGAGAAAATCTTAGGATTCGCTCTTATTAGATTAAAATCTAAATAGCGTAGAGTTCGAATTGCGACCTGCCCGCCTAGAGCGCAAATAATTGCCTTCACTTCTTTATCTGCAAACATGCTGTTAATATCCTCGGCTCTTTGAATGTCGGTTCCTGCCATGTAGCCACAATACTGAAGTTTAACAGTTTTCCCCTCTTTCACGTTAAACCCAAACTTTTTAAGATTAGCAACTCCCTTAAGGTACATACTTTTAAAAGGTAAGACTGGATGGGAAGGTGCAATCACTCCAACAGTGTCGCCGTCATTAAGCTTCGGTGGCTTCAAGAGTTTCATCTCGACCACATTAATGAAAGAAAAGGATAAAATAATATTTTAATCTTCACTGAAACCTAAAGTCTACGGTTTAAGGGAGTAATTCGATGAACGAATTATTTGTTCAAACTATAGATGAAGTAGCTTATGGCTTCATACAGTTTGCCAAGGCTAACCATTACGGAATTGAAATCACTTCCTTTGCTCTCCCATGGGTTCTTGACGGAGATTGGAGAACTCATCTTCAATCTTACAAACTGGCTTTGAAAGGTTTTGCAGATGAAGTGGCAATACACGGGGTTTTCATGGATATGGTTACAGCCAGCAGAGACGCAAAAATAGTTGCTGTGGCAAAGGAAAGAATATTGCAAAACATCGAAATTGCAAAACAACTTAAGGCGAAAATAGTGACTTTCTGTTCATGTTTTAATCCATGCATCGCCATTGGCTCACCTGGATACGTGGATGGATACAAAAAGAGGCAAATTAGGTTTTGGAACGAACTACTAGAGTCAGTAGACGATGGCGATCTTAGACTTGTTTTGGAAAACCTATGGGAACCTCAACCTGAGCTTGTACGAGATGTACTAGACGGCGTCAACTCAGAAAATTTTAAGGCATTACTTGACACGGGTCATGCGAATATTTTCTCCAAGGTGCCTATCGAAAAATGGGTTGAAGCACTTTCAGACCATTTATCGTATATTCATTTAAATGACAATCACGGGGATGCCGACAACAACCTTGCACCAGGAGAGGGAAATATCAGGTGGGACAGGTTCTTTGATTCATTAAAATGCTATGGGCTAAAACCTCGAATATGCCTAGAGGTTGAGGCTTACGGAAATCGCTCCAAGCTTGAGAACACAAAGAGAGCTATAGAGTACCTCAAGAAGATGAGGTTCTACCCCTTTTAAGTCAGCTTGTTCGATATGACAAGAGCTTCCGAAAAATGTTTTGAGAAACTTTCTGGCTTTATAGCTGAAGTGACAATCAATTAAGATAAGTCAATGAGGAATGAGATGGCAAAGTATGATTGTTGAGTTACCTATACAGTTTCTGCGCTGGAACTACTTCCCAAGACGAGACTCGGCTAAGTCTTTCTTAGAGGGCAAACACGAAAAAGACATGAACAAGTTCTTCTTGGACAGCACAAGGCATAATCCAGCCCTGTGCACAGCCTATCAGCGCGACGACGGCTCCATTTTTATCAACGCCAAAATCGTAGGTGTTGGCTACGTTTTAAAGAAAGAGAGGCTACGAGGTGCTATCGCCGCCTTTAAGCAACACTTGGAAAACGGCGACAGATTGTTTGGTGAGGCGGGAGACAAGGCTAAGATCGACGAGGCAACGAAAACATATCAGCGTGAAGGAATGTTTCTGTTAATGGAGCACATTTACCTGTCAGAGGAAGAGGCACAAGCTTTCGTAGACTTCACTAAAATGTCAACGATGGAGCTAGCTAAGAGCAAGCCATGGTCATCCAAACATACGTGGCAAATAGTACAAAAGAATCGAACAGCATGCCTCCTCTTCTATCGACCACCCAACCTCAGCTTTGAACTACACGGCTGGCTAGACATACACACACAAGGCTTATACCACGAGTTTGTCAACGCCGTCCACGACTTATTTCATTATGTACCGCCACAAAAACGCAAAATGGAAAGACCAGTATACATATTCAACGTGGAGGAAGCCTACGACAACACCCCCACACCAAACGCATACGGAACAAAAATAGCATAACGCCTCATCTTGCAATACGCAGTCAATTAACACTCAACACTCATCAGCCTCAACAAAACCAACCAAAGACTGCATGCTCCAACCGTCAAAAGCAAAAGGCAACACATCCAAAATCAACCAATCAAACACTCCCAAAACACAATAGAAGCCCAGTAGAAGACAGAGCCAAGACGAGCCTCTTTCAAATGATTCATTTCACATTTGGAGCCAAATAGAGGGCTCTAGACCCCCCTCTACCCGTCTCTCTGTCTCTCTATCACCCAGTATCACTTTCTAATAGAGGGGCTAGGTCAACCAAGCGCACACACAAACACCATATCTCACCCATTCTCCTCAAAAAACTCCTGCAACCGCCTAGTCTCAGGCTGACTCAAAACCTCAGCGCATCTTCTAGGATCTAAAGACTTGAAATCCAAACCCAAGCTTTCTAACAATCCTTGGACACCCTTAGCCAAACTTGGCGCCACTAATACACCTCTCACTTCCCGATTCACCGAATTTCTAATAGCAGTAACATACTTGGACAACTGCAAAGCCGCCTCTTTCCTCGCAGTCTTCCTCTTAATCTCAACAACCACGAATCTGCCAGCATTGTCAATACCGTAAACATCCACAAACCCGGGCTCAACCTTCTTCTCATACGATATGAGCTTGAACCCATCCTCAACCAACGAAGGCTCCATCAAAATCGCCTTCTGCATATCCTCCTCACTGGCGTGCAAAGCAAACTCGCCTCCATCAATCAGACTCAAGACAGAGAGCAAATAGACACTCTCAAACGATATCCGAACCGACTCAGGCGGCTTCCTCCTAACAGCACGAATCTGCAACACGTTTCCAGACGCATTGGCTTGAAAGATGCATCCTGGGGGCTGCCAATTAACCGGTTCGTAACCAATTGGTCTGTGAACCAAAACTGAACCGTCTTCTTTGAAGATTACGATGCGTTCACCAAGCTCTAATCTAGAGCTGGCGCGCCCTCGGTAGTCAACTGAGCAGTTACCAACTATCAGGAGTGCCTTCCGCTTAGAAAGCGCTTCCCTTACCAGCAAGACTGCCTTCTCAACAGCTGGATTCTGCACAACAATGATGGACTCTCGAGTCGACATTGCTTAGTTTCGCCAACAAAGGTTTAGAAGACATCAGATCAAATAAGACTTCTGAAAAGCCCATGACAGAGTGGAAGAAGAAACGCCGAACCATGCGGCACTACGACCAGTCAGCCTCACTGTACGATGCCCAATACTACGAGGAACAAAAGGCAAAAATAAAGACTGCATTAGCTGAGCTCGCCATTAAAAAACAAAGCATCATACTAGACGCAGGCTGCGGAACAGGCTTGCTATTTCCTCACGTCGCAAAGAAAGCTAAACTCGTCGTGGGCATAGACGTTTCATTCAGCATCCTCAAGGAGGCAAAGAAAAGAGCGAAAAGGCAAGCAAACGCTGCTATAGTTAGAGCCGATACAGATTGCGAACCTTTCCAAAACGATACCTTTGACGCCGCCTTCGCAATTACCCTACTCCAAAACACACCCAACCCCCATCAAACCCTCACAGAAATGAAACGGGTGACCAAACAAAACGCCACAATAATTGCTACAGGCTTTAAAAAAGCCTTCTCTCAAAAAGAATTCAATCAACTGCTCAGAGTAGCTGGACTCGAAATAAAAGCTTTGAGACTCGATGAAAACCTTAAAGAATACATTGCAACATGCACAAAATCCTCAAAGAAAACCTTAAAAGAACCCAGACGGCTCTGTAATAGCCCAGAGGAATAATAAAATGCCGACTCATGGAAGCCTCGCAAAGGCTGGAAAAGTTAGGGGTCAAACTCCCAAAATCGCGCCCACAGAAAAGAAGGGACAAATGCCCAGAATGCGCAGTCGACGCAACTACGAGAAGAGAATTGTCCTTCAACGCAAGTCTGGACAAAACTGGATTTAGAATATTTTTTACTTAAAAACGAGCAATTCCTATTCTATGTCTTCTCACTTAGTCCCGCATTGCCCTAAAGCAGACAGTGAAAAAAGTTGTTCGTTGAAACCGATGATGAAGCTACAATGCTATTCCTCTTGAGTTTATGTAGATTTTGCAATTTTTTAGCTTAATTTTGCGGAAAACAAAAATACCCAAACATGTACTTTATTTTATGAGGGGGTGAATTAAACGAGATTTGCACCTGCCATTCTACTTTGCCTGATGCTTGTCTTAGTCATCTATGGCTTCAGTGTTGCTATCTCTACATCTTTAAACATTCAAACTTTAAAAGTAAATTGTTGGGTTGACACGCGTGCAAATAACTATCATTTGTCAGCACGCATGACGCACAATATTGACCCATCGGGCGAACCTATTGACGATCCGAAACCAAACTAACACTAAGTCTGGGCATACCAAGTTTGTGAAAGTTTGAAGGGAGGATTCGTCTGAGCCGGCTTGAAGACTTCGAGTGGATGCTTCATTATCTTAAAGTATTAGATTCAATCAACGCGAAAATTATTGAGGGACTGGGGAAGCACGACCCGAAAAATATTTCAGCCCTCGCAAAATCTATTGGTCTGCCTTCCACTACTGTTGCTTTTCGCATCAAAAAACTGATGGGCGAAGGGTATCTCAAAGTTAGAGCGAAACTCAATTCTCCCAAGCTCGGGTTAATGAAAGCCGTTCTGTTCGCTGACACTAAACATGGACTTGAAGACAAATTATTTAAAATAATTGAGAACGTGGGCTACTGGACTTACATAGCGCCCTGCTACGGCAAATTCAACGGCTTCTATGCTGTTTTCTCTTTTCCAGCCTTATACAAAAAGAAACTAGAAGACTATTTAGACAATGCTAAGCAATTGGGCGTTATATCAAATTACGTGTTCCACTGGACGACAAACATTTACGAGGTAGCTCCGAACTTCAATTGGTTCGACTTCAAGAAAAGAGCGTGGAGTTTTTCATGGAAGAAATGGATCGAAGAGATTCTTAAAGCCTCAAGAAATCTCTCTGAACGTCTGAGGGATCCCAAGATTTATGCTGTAACGGTAGACAAAATCGATTTGCTCATGCTGAAGGAGATGGAGAAAAACGGAACGATTGGCTTTACAAAGCTAGCCCAAGTTGTCAAAATAACACCGCAAGGAGTCCGACACAGATATTATCAGCATGTTGTCAAACGACGCCTCATTGCTGAGTATGAAATCTCTATTTTTCCATATCCGTTACAGTCATCTGACCTTTGTGGTATTTTCCTTGATTTTAAAGACAAAGAGTCTCTAGCTAAGTTTGTCAACACCCTTCAGAACAAGCCATTTATACTCAACTACGCCAAGGTGATTGGACAAAATTATCTTGTAGTTCACTCTTATACGCCAAAGATTGAATTCTCAAACTTTATTGAATCGCTTAACCGTTTAGTCGAAAGTGACGTGTTGAGAGACTTTTTTTACGTTATGTTGGATGTTGCGTCTTTTAAACGCCAAACTGTGTCTTTTGAATACTTCAAGGATGGTAAGTGGCCCTACGATCACGAAGAAAAAATGAAGGAACTCCTGACCAGTGTGCCCCTCAAAATTGCCTAGAAAATGTTGCCTACGGGACTTTGAGTGACGCATGAACCAGAATAAATCAATTTCATTTTCTACAAAAAAATTGAATTTTTTTATAGTTTGTAAAAACTTTTAAGTCTGAACATGTTACTAATTACCGACTTCGAATAGATACGTGCAAGAGAGAAAAGGGACAAAGAATGGAAGGCTGGATAGAAGGTGCTTTGGCGCATCCTTCTTCTGAATCCTTTCTCTCTCTTCAGCGGGTCTAGCCTTCCATTCGTCCAATCTTGCGCTCAGTTATCATGGCTACTTTCAGTCTTAAGACTTTTGGAAGAATCTTCTAGTATGTAGGTAATGCTGCGAGTCACCGCGTTGCTTCTTTGAGTGCGGTTTCTCTTCCTGCTGCTTTGGTAGACAGTTTAGTGAACAAATTGTTTTTTTAATAGTTCTGACAACGTAAATAAATGTTCAGAAGAAATTATAACCCAGATGTTAGTGTCCATTTATGAGTTGACCTCTTATGCCAGCAGACATGGCGTTAATCAATGGCAACGTAATAACAATGGCTCCCTTCAAGCCTAGGGCAAATGCAGTCGCCATAGGAGACTCAAAAATAGTTGCAGTTGGCACAAATACTCAGATAACGCAGCGGATTGGCAAAGACACGAAGATAATAGACTTGAGAGGAAAAACTGTTGTCCCAGGGTTTATTGACACACACGCACACATGGCTGGCTTCGGGCGTTCATTAACTTGGATTAATCTGAGAGGCGTCAAATCCATAAAAGAGATGCAGAGACAACTGCAAGAGCGAGTGAAAAAAACGCCTAGGGGGAAGTGGATTCTTGGGCGAGGATGGGACCAAGACCGCTTCAAAGAAAGACGATATCCAACTCGATGGGATCTAGACGAGGTTTCACCCTTTAATCCAGTGGTTTTCAATCGTGTTTGTGGTCACATATGCGTCGCAAACAGCAAGGCTTTCGAGCTCGCAAAAATAACCAAAGAGACTATTCCACCGCCAAATGGACAGATAGACAGAGACCTAGAGACAGGTGAGCCCACTGGTATCTTGAGAGAGGCAGCCACAGACCTCGTTTGGAGCATTCTGCCAGAGCCAAGTGAAAAAGAACTGACCAAGGCTTGCAGCTTGGCGTGTGAGAAAGCTGTAGAGGCTGGGTTAACAAGCGTCCACTGGTTTGTATATAAGCCGATCGAGATTCGCATTCTCCAGAGGCTACGAGAGCAAGGCAAACTGCCACTACGAGCCTACATAGTAGTTCCAATAGAGTTTCTGTGTTGCCTCGCAGACGCTGGCGTGAGCACGGGGTTCGGCGACCACACCTTAAGGCTGGGAGGCGTCAAGGTTCTGGCTGATGGGTCGTTGGGCGCCCGTACAGCAGCCCTCAATGAGCCGTATGATGATGAGCCTTCGACGAAGGGAATACTTTGTTGCAGTCAAAAAGAATTGTATGAGATGATAATGGAGGCTCAGAGAGTGAGCTTTCAGGTGTGCGTCCACGCCATAGGCGACAGAGCCATGAGCGTGGTGTTGAATGCTTTTGAAAAAGCTTTGAAACACTTCCATAAAAAGGCGTATCGTCACCGTGTAGAGCATGCTTCAGTCTTGAATAAGCAACTTGTTAAGCGTTTGAAAAGGCTTGGTTTAATCGTTTGTGTTCAGCCTCACTTTGTCGTATCCGACTTTTGGGTTGAGGCTCGTCTTGGACCTGGCAGAGCTAGGTGGACTTATCCGTTTAAGACTCTAATCAACAGTGGGGTTTTGATTGCTGGCGGTTCTGACTGTCCTGTGGAGCCTATCAGTCCTTTGTTGGGTGTTTATGCTCTAGTGGCTAGAGAGTCTTTTCCTGAAGAGCGAGTCAGTGTTGAGGAAGCATTGAGGATTTATACTGTCAATGCGGCGTATGCTTCTTTTGAGGAGGACGTGAAGGGTTTGATAGAGGTGGGTAAGCTAGCTGACTTTACGGTTTTGTCTCACAATCCATTGATGGTTGAGCCTGAGAGGATTAGGGATATTGAGGTTGAGATGACTATTGTTGGAGGAAAGATTGTTTATTCGAGGTCGCGATAATGCTTATAGTTTATGTTTTTTGTGTGTGTGCGCACAAGGGTAGACCGCCCTCTATTAGGATCCAATTAGGCTTCAAATATGTTTGTTGAGAGGGATTCAGACGGGTAGAGGGTTGTCTAGTCCCGTCTATTTGGAGCCAAATAGGCGTTGAGATAGATAGAGATGGGTGGAGGCTTATCTTGAGACGCCTATGAGGTTCTAAATAGTCTATGTATGTTTTTCTTGGGTTTTTGGGCGAGGCGATTCTGTTCCACTTCAAGCTCATTTCAGGTCAACAAACAAATAATCAACGCAGAAACCCAAAACTGCGCAGTTTAAATATGAATTTTAATCAATTCAATTAAACATGTGTGGTTTTTCAAATGGGTAGGGAAAAATGGTTAGAAAGTTTGGAAGCTATTCTTGTATTTGTTGTGCCTTTGCTCTTTTTAATTCCTTTTTATATGCTGGGTTATTTAACTGAAGTTTCAGGTAATTATATTTCATACGCGATTTACATTGCATGTTCGATGGCGTTGACCAAATACAACGGAAGATCATTAGCAGAAATAGGGTTAACACGTAAAGGATTACTCCCTAGCTTAGGACTTTCTGGAGTTTTAGTTGCAGCCGCATTTTTGAGAAGGCTTATGTTTGCCGATTTGAAACTTTCACCAGATGTAAATTCGTGGGTGGCTGTTGCACTTGGTTTTTTCTATTGGGCAGTCAGTGGCCTAGGGTAAGAGATATTGTTCAGGGGACTGATCTTGTTTTCCTTTGACAGATGGAAGGGTTGGAAGGTTGCATTGCTTGTTTCGTCTGTCCTTTTCGGGTTGATGCATGTGCGGCAGGGCATGGTTGGTGTAATAGGCACTGTTTTTATAGGTGGGTATTGGGGATGGGTAGTTCTAAAAACCAAAAACATAATCGGAACCAGTATAGCTCACAGTTTGTACAACTTCCTCTTCGCTTTTATTCTTGCTTAAAGTAAATAGATCCAGTTCGACTTCTTTCTCAAAAATATTATATGTAGTTTTTAGTTTTTTGGTATTCATTAGAAAAAATGTAGCATTTATCTGAAAGCGCTTAAAACGCAATATTGTAGATGATTTGACCAATGAACAGAGAAGTCAACCGCGAAATCATAGCACGTCTAATGCAGATTTCGAAGCCGACAACAAGAGACCTAAACCTGATCAAAATGCAAGTTGCCAACGAACACAAATTGGAAACAATTCCACCAAACTCACAGCTGATACAACAATTAAAGCCGCAAGAGAGACGCAAACTTCTACCCATTCTCCGCAGAAAAACAGTCAGAACAATATCAGGCGTCACAGTGATAGCCGTGATGACTAAACCTGCTCCTTGCCCAAAAAAAGCGCCCTGCTCCTACTGCCCAGGCGGTCCGCCATACGGCGTTCCGCAGAGCTACACTGGGCACGAGCCCGCTGCGATGAGGGGCATACAGAATCGGTTCAATCCTTTTAGGCAGGTGACAAATCGCATAAAGCAACTCGAGTCTATTGGGCACAGGGTTGACAAGGTTGAACTAATCATAATGGGTGGAACCTTTCCCAGCACTCCAAAAAACTATCAAGAACGGTTTGTTCAAAGATGCTTAGACGCCATAACCAAACAAAAGTCTCAATCACTTGAAGAAGCGAAGAATAATGCTGAGACAAGTCGTGTTCGCAATGTGGGCATCACGGTGGAAACAAGACCTGACTGGGCTAAAGAGGTGCAGGTTGACAAAATGTTGTCGATGGGTGTCACCCGTGTGGAACTCGGCGTGCAAAACATATATGACGACATCTACACGCTAGTAAAGAGGGAGCACACCGTTCAAGACGTTGTGGAAGCCACGCGTGTGCTGAAGGACGCTGGTTTAAAAGTAGCTTATCACATGATGCCTGGGCTGCCTGGCTCCAACTTCAAACGAGACTTGAAAGCGTTCCAAAAGATTTTCTCTGATCCCAATTTTAAGCCTGACATGATCAAGATTTACCCTTGCCTCGTTCTCAAGGGAACCCAAGCCTACGAATGGTGGAGAAGAGGCGAATACACGCCTTACACAACCGAAGAAGCGGTCGAGCTCATACTTGAAGTTAAGAAAATCATTCCACCATGGGTGCGGATAATGAGGGTTCAACGCGACATCCCAGCGTATCTGATTGAGGCTGGCGTGAATCAAGGCAACCTTCGAGAATTGGTGCAGAAAAGGCTGAAAGAACAAGGCATGCGGTGCCGCTGCATACGATGTCGAGAGGTGGGGCACCGCTGGTTAACAGACAGAATCAAGCCTAACCCCGACAACATTCAGGTTTTGACCCGTAAAGAAAAGGCTTCACATGGTGAGGAAATCTTTCTCTCAGTAGAAGACAGAGAAAACGATGTTCTTGTGGGTTATCTGCGACTGCGCATTCCATCAGAAAAGGCGCACAGACCAGAAATCAGCTCACAACCCTGCTCTATTGTGCGTGAATTACACGTTTATGGTCCATTAGTTCCCGTTGGAAAACACTTAGCGAAGGCTTGGCAGCACAGGGGTTATGGAAGCATATTGTTGTCTGAAGCCGAAAGCGTTTCTAAGAGAGACTACGACTGCGGGAAAGTTGTCATCACAAGCGCATTGGGAACAAGGCAATACTACAAAAGATTCGGTTATCACCACGAAGGACCTTACATGTCGAAGACTTTCTGATTGAGTGTTTTATTGTTTTGAGCTTGAATGCTTTCATGTGCAAAATCTTATCTGTTCGTTTAAGGTAGAAAAGCCGAAGGGAGCAAGACGGAATGAATCATGAAGAACGTGTTCAACTGGCAAACAAGTTGACTGACATGATGGTTAAGAAGTATGGAGATGAGATTCTTCTAGGCGGCATCGGTGGATCCACCGCCAGAAACACTGACACAGAATATTCAGATTTAGAGATGTTTTTCATCGTAAGTAATAATTCAAAAGCGAAAAGCCGTCAATTCGGCTTCGCCTACAAAGGAATGCCTGTTGAAGTTCTTGTTAAAAAGATTGCAGAAGTGGAGAGAGACATTAAAGAAGTCGAGATTGAGTGGCCGTTAAAAATGGGAATACTATTCAACTCGAAAATTACTTACGGTGACAGAGCCATTTTGGAAAGATTCAGAAAAACATTAGAAAGTATTCCGCAGGAAAAATTTGACAGATTCATTGCCAAAGAGACTGCACTATGTTACGAAGGACTCGGCAGATTAAAAGCAGTCAAAATAAGAAAGAACCTCCACGAGACGGGATTATTTGTGGCGGAGGTGCTACAAGAATTTAATTTGTTAGTGGCAATACTTAACAGAGAATTCATCAGCCACGACTACCTCGGTGGCTTACATGAAGCCTTCAAATTCGAAAAACTCCCAAAAGACTACGAAAAGATTACTCGAAAACTATTCAATTGGACCACTCTGAGCCTAGATGAAATAATTAACTTGGCTCAAGAGTTCGTTAACAACTTTGTTGAATTAGCATCCGAAAACGGGATCAAGGTAGAAGAACATACACCGCTTGAAGAAGTGGAACTGTGAGAGTTGCATACTGATTGAGCGCATTAATGGAGAGATAATGTTTGGGTGAAGAATTTCCTGGTTACCGTGGAGAAGCGCTTCAACTTCTGAAACATGCGAAGGCTGAGATAGGTGACATAATACGCATCGTTAAAGACGGAGAAACCTACGAAGGCATCCTCATTCCTCGTTCTGAATATGGAGACGACAAACACATAGTGGTCAAGTTGAAAACAGGCTACAACATAGGCGTAAGCATAACACCAACCACAAAAATAGAAAAAATCGGTGTGGGAATAAAACCCACTTTCGTTCCGCCCACGCTTCCAGAACAAAAACCAACTTTGCCAAAAGTTGCCATCATAAGCACAGGCGGCACAATCGCCAGCCGAGTAGATTATCGAACAGGCGGAGTGCGACCAGCCCTCTCTGCCAGCGACCTCTACAGCGTGGTTCCTGAACTCTCAGAAATAGCCAACATAGACGCTGAGATTCTCTTCAGCCTATTCAGCGAAGACATCAAAGCCAAACACTGGACTGAAATGGCAAAGGCTGTTGCAAAACACATTGAAAAAGGCGCAGCGGGAGTTGTGGTGGCTCACGGAACAGACACGCTCGGATACACAGCTGCTGCGCTCAGCTTTGCCTTGCAAGACTTGCCCGTGCCCGTGATTATGGTGGCTTCTCAACGCTCAGCCGACCGTCCGAGTTCCGACGCCGCAACCAACCTTATAGGAGCGGTGAACGCAGCGGCTTACGCACCCTTTGCCGAAGTCGCCGTTGCCATACACGAAACAACCTCCGACAGAGACATTGTACTCCATCGTGGCACAAAGACTCGAAAATGCCACACCAGTCGCCGAGACACATTCAAATCGGTCAACACCGCACCACTCGCAAAAGCAGTAAACGGAAAAATCATAATGCTGACAAAAGATTATTGCAAAAGAGATGCTTCACGAAAGTTGAGTTTGAAACCCAACTTCGACGAGAGGGCAGCACTCATCAAGTTTTATCCAGGTTTAAACCCAGAAGTCATAGATTGGCACGTTGATAAGGGTTGCAAGGGCATAATTCTCGAGGGAACAGGGCTGGGGCACGTTGGTGGCTATTTGTTTTCAGCCGTTCGAAGGGCTATTGACAAAAACGTGTTGGTAGCCATGACTTCACAGTGCATTTGGGGACGGTTAGGCATGACAGTCTACGACCACGGTCGCGACCTCTTAGCCATGGGAGTGATCCCACTCGAGGACATGTTGGCAGAAACAGCCCTCGTGAAACTCATGTGGGTCTTGGGACAAAAAAAAGACATGCAAGAAGCCAAGAAACTACTCACAAAAAACATAGCAAACGAAATCTCGCCCCGAACCGAATTCGAAGAGGCTCAGGGTGAAACCGAATGAACATCGATTACACGAAGATAGGGCTGAAAGTGGGGCTTGAAGTCCATCAGCAACTAGACACAACAGAAAAATTATTTTGCTCATGCAAGCCCGAGCTCTTCAAGGAAGAACCCGAAATCACGTTTTTGAGGAGACTGCGCCCAACCCAAAGCGAACTGGGTCAGGTTGACCCCGCCGCATTCTTCGAGTTCCAGAAGGGCGTCAAAATACTCTATGAAGCTAATCGGGAAACCTCTTGCCTCGTCGAGATGGATGAAGAACCGCCTCACAACCTGAACAGAGAAGCGGTTGAAATCGCGTTGACAGTTGCTCTGATGGTCAATGCAAAACCAGCTAACGAGATTCATGTCATGCGCAAGACTGTGATAGACGGCTCCAACACCACGGGCTTCCAACGAACGTGCATCATAGCCCTCGACGGAAGCACAGATGTAGACGGAAAGAAAATTCCAATTCAACTTGTTGCGTTAGAAGAAGACGCGGCTAGGAAAACTGGAGAAGAAGAAGGCGGAAGAATCATTCGCTACCGAATTGACCGCTTAGGCATACCTTTAATCGAAGTTACAACCGCGCCTGTCCTCTATTCTCCTCAAGAAGCCCAAAAAACAGCCCTAACGATTGGGCGCATACTCAGAGCAACGGGCAAGGTCAAACGTGGCTTGGGAACCATTCGCCAAGACTTGAACATTTCCGTTCCAGACGGTGCCCTCATCGAGATAAAAGGAGTCCAAGAGCTAGAGTTAGTCTCCAAAGTCATCGAATACGAGGTGGAGCGTCAAATTAATCTCTTGAAGATTAGAGACGAACTCAAAAAACAGGATTTGAACGAAAGCGGCGTCCAAGATAAGTTTTTAGATGTCACAACGGTTTTTAACAGAACCAAATGCAAAGTCATTAAGAAGGCATTAGACGAGAGCAAAAAAGTTTTGGCGGTCAAGCTGCCTCAATTCGCCAACCTGCTCAAAACAGAATTGGCGCCGGGAATACGGCTTGGAACCGAGATGGCAGACAGAGCCCACTTTTGGGGTAGAGTGGGCGGTATTTTCCACACAGACGAGTTGCCTGCTTATGGAATAACAAACGAAGAAGTCAATCAAGTAAGACACTTAATCAAGGCAGACGAGCAAGACGCTGTGGTACTCGTAGCAGATAGCGTGGAAAACGCGACAGACGCACTTAGAGCCGTGACCGAGAGAGCCAGAGAAGCGTTGAAAGGCGTTCCAGAAGAGACACGCGGAGCCAATCCAGACGGCACAACCCGTTACATGAGACCGCGACCCGGAGCAGCGCGGATGTATCCTGAAACCGACGTGCCGCCGATTCAGGTCACTGAAGACTCTTTGAAACTGCTACGTTCACATCTTCCAGAACTGCCAGAGCAGAAAATGACTCGCTTAATGAAAGAGTATGGGCTCAATCAGAAGCTTGCCAAGCAGGTTTTGGATTCGGAGTACTCGCAACTCTTCGAGACAGTTGTTAAGCAGACCAAGGTTCCATCCACTGTTATCGCGGCTACCTTGACAGAAACGTTCAAGGGCATAAAGCGTGAAGGAATTGAAATCGAAAGCGTCAGTGATGAGCAGATTTTGGAATTGTTTCGGTTGATTGGCGCTGGAAAAGCAGCCAAGGAGGCTATAGCAGATGTTGTTTCTTGGTTGGCGAAACACGAGGATGCTTCAGTGAAAGATTCATTGGAGAGTCTAGGCTTAGGGATGCTTTCTGAAGCCGAATTGCAGTCAATCGTAGACGATTTGCTCAGAGAAAACAAGAGTCTGGCGGAAAAGGGCAAAGAAGCGTTTGGTCCCTTAATGGGGTTGATAATGAAAAAAGTTCGCGGCAGAGCAGACGCCGAATTAGTAGCTCGAGTTTTAAAGAAGAAATTGGAATAGCCAAGTCTGCTGAATTGTGGCGTCGAGCATGAGTGAAGAAGGCAAGTCTGACCGTCTAAGTGAAGTGAGTAAGAAGCTGGACTTGATCATGCAGAGACTCGACACTCTCGAATCTATCATCTTAAAGAATCCTGAATATGCTGGGTTGGCTGCGTCTCTCAGAGTGATAAGAGCGGGTGTTGGACTCTACGATGAACCTCTCAAGGTTTTGTCTCGCTTCAAAACAGCCGAACGCTATATCAAACGTCCACCTATCGCGCAAGATGACATCTCACGTTGCATAGTTCAAGCCTTAGCCATGAAGGAATGCCTCAACATATCAGCCATCACCCGTCAAGTGCAGGCGATGAGGGGCAAAGCTTCAAGGAGAATAATTCGAGAACGCCTAAAACGCCTTGAAAAAGACGGTGTGGTCCGCAAGGTGGAAGGCTTCGGAAACGCCTATGAACTCGTAGGGGAGCAAGGTGACCAATAAACTGACCACTTTTTTCCACGATAATTAAGTCATGTGTCCAGCCTCTATATTGTATCAGAGGTGAAAAAACATGAACGTGAGAAAAAACGGAAAAACTGCGCACAAAACAGGTTGGATTCGGAACAAGTTGCTTGGAAAAACTGTGCACATTCACTCAGCATTTTCAATAGATTCAAATGGCTTCGAAAACACCGCAGCTTATCTTTTTGATGAGAATACGAGAAAGTCAGTGGAGGCAGCACACTTAGAGGCAGAACGATGGAGAGCCGAGGCTGGCAAACTAAGACTCAAGCTATGCTAGTCTGTTTCCAAAAGAGTTAACTGAATTGAAAATCATAGCAAAAGGGAGGTGAAAAAATGAGTGAAAAACCAGAGAAGAAAAAAACCGCATCCGAAGATGTGGAAGAACTCAAGGAAGTCCTTAGCGCTGTCTCAACCGAAGTGCCAGCGTTGATAAAGAGCATAATAGGCGCTGTCTTCTCAGAAGAAGCAGGCAAAAACATGGGGCGCGCAGCCGCAGCTTTCTACAAAGAACTCAAGGACAGCGGAATGCCAGACAACGTTGCCGTCAAAATGACAGAAGACTACATAGGCGTTTTCACAAGTCTCGGGGACATTCTGAAGCGGGTTGGTGAAGGAAAAGGAAAAGTCTTCATTTCAGGCGGAGAGAAAGGTAAAGAAATCGGAGAAGAAATCGAAAAACGAGTCAAAGAGAAACTGGTCGAGAAAAAGAAGGCAGAAGCAGAAGAGGAAGAAGAATAGTTTTGTTCTCTCTTTTCTCTTTTTTACTGGAGGAAAAAACAACATGGGAAAGACAAGAAGCCTTCTCATACTCAGCGTTATGAGCGGTGCGGTCTCAGTAATTCGGCTTTTGGGCAGTCTAGCAGTAATATATTTGGGCTTAGGATGGAAAGTGCGGAAGGCACGAAGAGCATTAGAAAAAGAACTGAGAAAAGCAGGCATGTCGAAAGAAGACGCGCGGAAGATTGGCGCTCAATATGCTGCAGTAAAGGACAATGCTATAAAAGCGATTAAGCGCTCCGTTACTGGATTCCGTTTTGGCTAGGTTGACCTTCTTATCTTTTGGAAGAGTCAAATCGTTCATTGTGGAGTAAAGGATAGTAACTGTTAAATTCTCATTCGTTCATTCATGAGGAGAAAAAGAGGAATCGACAATGGTGACAGCCTTCATTCTTGTAAAGGTGGGTACAGGTGAACAACTCAACTTTGTGAAGTCGGTTAAAGAAGAGGTAAGCAAGATAAAGGGTGTGGCAAAAGTCTACGGAGTCTTCGGAAGATACGACTTAATAGCACAGGTAGAAGCGCCCACGCTAGAGGAACTCTCCCGCATAATCATAGACAAAATGAGAGCTATCAACGGAGTCCTTTCCACAGAATCCCTCGTCGTAGGGTACTAAACAGCCCTGTTGTCAATAAAGACTTAAAAATTCTTTTTTTTTTTACCCACGTACACGCTCTAGTGTTACGATTTCCAAACATTGCGCTTTATGTCATCAAACACTTGCGAGCAACAGAGAGAAGAAAACATGGTTTCGAGTTCTATGGATTCCGCTAGCTGAATTGCTTGTTTATCGGGAAACGCTATAGCATTGACTCCTACTTTCACCGCCAGCGTGTCTGTTTCTATTCGGTGTTTTCCCTTGGGTCGCATACAACCAAGCACTAAAGGCGTTTCTGGCAACATGAACCTCGCGGCAACAAGCACTCGGGCTATGTCTTCTGGCGAAGGCGGCGCTACATCTTGCATAGAGGTGCCACGTATAGGCATCAGGGCAATTACTATGACTGCTGAAGGTGAATATTTTGAAATCATCTTGAGCGCGTGAAATTCGCCTAGAAGCTTGCCGTAGTGAAGCCCAACCAACACGTGAGGCACCAGTGGAAGGCCAGATTGATGCAGCGCAGAGAGCGACTTGTTGTAGTCGCTGATCCGCACATTCAGTTGATAAATCTCTTTTATGGTTTCGTCTGAACCAATTATGTCGATGAGCGCAGCGTCCACACCTGCTTCTTTAAGCCTCCGTGCCATGTCGAAGTCCATCACACCAGTGTGCACAACAACAGTCAAACCTAGCCTTTGTTTAACCTCAGCGATGGCGTCCACAAACTTATCTAATGGCACAGAACCGTCTGGAAGACAGCCCCCACTTATCAAACAACCGATTCCGCCCTTTCTCTTCACATCAGAGCAGACCTCGATTAGCTGCTTAGGCGTGAGCGCAATAATCATAGTGTTGAGTACTTTGCCCCCGCAGTGCTTGCACTTTAAGGCGCAGAAGGAGCCAGTTACCGAGATGGAAGGAAAGGCTGTGGGAGACGAACAGAAGCGATCGGTCTTATAATACATGAAACTGGGAGCGTAAAACCGAATCCTCTTGCCAAAATTTCTCCAACTAATGTCGCGTGCCATGGTCAAAGCTTGTTCAAGCTCAGTTTTGTCAGCGTTTAACAGTCTTTCAGGGTTGTCTATCCAATTCAATCTTAATTACGCGCACCTTGAATACGATAAATATTAAGCCAATCGCTATTTAACCCATTAATTGGGTCGAAAAGAAAATGCGTCTTGAAGCGTTGAGCGAAGAGTTATGGAGAAAGTTGAGAGAAAAGTTTCCCGAGAAAAGCATGGTTGTTGAAACGGTGAAAGTGATGGAGGAACTCGGTGAAGTCGCAGATTTAGCCTTGAGGGTTCACAAGAGACAGAGGAAACGTAAACTACTATCAGATGAAGAGCTGAGGAAAAGGATTAAAGAAGAAATCTCAGATGTCATAATTACGTTGGTTATGATGGCGAAAGACATGGACATCAAAATTTGGGAAGCGTTGGAGGAAAGGATGACAGAAGAACTGAACCTTCCACTTTGAAAAAAGAACAGAGCACATCTGAAGAGAGATTCAACCATGACTACAACAGACTTGCCTGAGAAAGTTCGTGTTTCTGTAGGTTCAGCCATGGTTCTCGGGTTGATTAGGGGTAGGCTTGATGATCCACCACCAACAACTGTCTACTTGTTGACTTATCACGAAGGCAAGTGCTCAGCCAACTGCGGCTTCTGCCCCCAAGCCCGAACAAGTACAAGTCGAGCCGACATGCTTTCACGTGTAACATGGCCCGCATTTCCAACAGAAGATGCCATCTCAAAGATAGCCCTTGCAGCTGAAAAAGGAATCATACAAAGAGTCTGCATTCAAGCCATAAACTATCCATCTGTTTTCGATGACCTATTAGCGCTCTCAAACACCATAGTGACACGCGCAAAAGTGCCTACCTCAGTCTCCTGTCAACCTCTGAATATGGCGCAGATGAGAAAGTTGGCTGAAGTGGGAGTTGACAGAGTCAGCATCGCGTTAGACGCTGCCACACCAGAACTATTTGGAAAAGTCAAGGGCGCATCATCTCATAGCCCATACGCATGGGAGAAACAACGCAAAACGCTGGAAGAAGCTGTTCAAGTTTTCGGTAAAGGCTTAGTGTCCACACACCTTATTGTTGGTCTCGGCGAAAACGAACAACAAATAATCCAAACCGTTCAGTGGTGCGTTGATTTAGGGGTTTGTCCCAGCCTCTTTGCCTTCACTCCGATTCCTGGAACAAGCTTAGAAGGACTGCCTCAACCGTCAATAACCTCATATAGAAGGGTTCAGCTGGCTCGCTACTTTATAGTTCATGGAAAAACTCGCTTTGAAAATATGAAGTTTGATGTTGAAGGAAGAATCGTTGACTTGGGTGTTTCTAGGCAACTGTTACGAGATGCTGTGGGGAGTGGCAATCCGTTTCAGACGTCTGGTTGCCCCGGCTGCAACCGTCCCTACTACAACGAAAGGCCAGGCGGACCAATATACAATTATCCAAGACCGTTGCTACTGCAGGAAAAAATGGAGATTAAGAAGCAGTTAGAGAAGGAAAGCAATTGGACGCTTGGTATCTGATAGACGCTGAGACTGAAGGCAGCTCTGTTAAGCTGAAGTTTTTCGACCCCTCAGCCAACACTTTAAAAGAGTTTAGGGACAATACATACAAGCCATATTTTTTCATTCCCTACCCACTCAGTAAAAGAGATGAAGAATCAGTTCGGAGTCTCTACGGAGAAGTTGAAGTTGTTAAGAAAATTGACTTGTACACTAATGAAGCAAGAGATGTTGCCAAGGTCAAATTGTTCAAGCCCGAGTTTCTCACTAAAGCCGTAAGAAAGTTTGAAACAGTTTGGGAGAGCGAAATCGAATTCCACAACAGTTATGCCTACGACCACGGCTTAATTTTTGGCGCTCAGCACTTGGTGCAAGACAACAACTTCATGCCGATTTCGGGAATTTCTGAAGAATTGAGAACAAAGTTTGATAAAGTGTTTGGAAATGTCAAAGCCGTTGACCCGTTGAAATTTAGTCAACTTGAGCATTGGTTCGGACTGCTGCATCAACCAGTACCAAAACTTCGACCTGAAATGTTAGGTGTGAGTGGAGAGGTCGACCCAGACAGATACTTTTTTGCGTTTACGTTGTCAAGGATAGTCAACTTGCCTGTCCCTCACGCCTATTCAAGCCGAAGTGTGAGTGACTGGTTGAAGTCTATGATGTACACGTATTTGCGCAAGAACAACATTTTGATTCCAACGTCTAAAGAACTGCGCAGGGGATTAGAAACCCATGTGGTGCCAGGTGCTTTAACCATCACGCCGAAGAGTGGAATATACTTTAACACAGTTGTAGCTGACTTTGAAAGCCTGTACCCAAGCTGCATCGACAGTTACAATCTGTCTTATGAAACAGTTGACTGCAACCATGAAGAGTGCAAGATCAACAAAGTTAATGAAGTTGGGCATCACATCTGCGTGAAACGGAGAGGCTTCCTCGCAGCGTTAATTGGCGCATTGAAAGAATTACGCATTCGTTGGTTCAAGCCGCTTTCAAAAGACTCTTCGCTCCCGCAAAGTGAGCACCACAAGGCTGAACTCACAGCTAGACTGCTCAAACTGTTAACGGTTTCGAGTTATGGCGTTTCTGTGCGCATTCACGGTTTGGCATGCCCGCCTTTGGCCGAATCGATAACCGGTTATGGACGATGGGCTCTTAAAACCACGTGGAACACTGCTGAACAGAACGGATTGCACCCGGTTTACGGAGACACAGACTCAATCTTCTTAGAAAACGCTTCCCTTGAAAAAGTTGACTGGCTGATAAAGACTGCGAAAGAACGGCTCCGTTTAGACTTAGCTGTTGAGAGGAACTACTCAGTGTGCGTGCTGTCCAAGGCTAAGAAAGCTTATTTCGGCATCTTCTCAGACGGCACACCAGACCTGAAAGGATTGACAGCCATAAAATCCAACGCACCAAATTTCATTCAAAACGTGTTCAAGGACTGCGTCAAAGAACTGAGTCACGTAAAAAACGCTCAAGAATATGAGCAGGCGAGAGTGAAGATCGCAGAAATCGTTCAAGACGCCGTCAAAAACCTAAGAGACAGAAAAATTGAACTCAAAGACCTAGTTTTTTCAGTGAGCCTATATCACGACCCAAAGGAAAAATTGGCGTCAAAGGTTTTGCCTCAAGCCTACCAGTGTGCAGCCCAACTCATCGACTCTGGCAGAGAAGTGAAACAACGAGACACGATTTCTTTCATCAAGGTCAAGCCCTTCACCTATCGTGGAAAAGAGTTCACGGTGAAACCTACAGACAGGGTGAGAAGTGTTTCAGAAATAAATGTGGAAGACTACGTGCGCAATCTAACAACTGCATTGAATCAAACCTTCCAGCCCATGGGAATACGATTTAAAACTGAAGCTAAGAGGGAAGCAAAAATAACTGAGTGGTTAGGCAAGTGATACTAATTATTTTCCTCTTGCCCTGTCCCATGCTTCGGTTATCTCTTTTACGAACGCCGGAGGAATGGCGAAAATATCCTGAGGTTTCTTAACGTATAGGTAGAAAACATAACTTCTATCGAAGGCTCCCTGCCTTAACTGAACATACTCTGGCTTTCTTGGAAGCTTCTTTTCATATTGTTCTATTACTTCGTCAAACGTTTTCTCCAACTTATTTGTAGGGAGAGTGTGGTCGAAGGATAAGTCCACAGTGTAACAGTACAACGGAGACCTTCCGCCTCGATACCTATAATTCACAACATTCTGGTCTAACACCTTCAGATTACTTATGAAAACCTGAGTGCCGCTTCGCGTCAAAATTTTCGTATAGTTGAATGTTATCTCGTCAACCACACCTTCAATGTTATCGATTCGAACGTAGTCGTTCACTCGAAATGGACGAGTCACAAAAATAAAGAGGCCAGCCATAAAGTTTCCAAGAGTTCGTTGAGAAGCAAAACCGATGGCTGCACCACCCAGGGCTGAGTAAGCAACCAACCAGTCTGGGGGTACGCCTCCAATCCTCATGACAGTGGCTACTGCACCCAAAAGAATCAAAAGACGGAAAATAAGCACCAAACCGTTTGTGACGTGGGGCGGCCACTCTTTTCGCTTTGAGACCCGCTTTAAATATCTTGTAATTAAGCGCTCAAGAATTATTGCAACAGCGACTAAAACTACTGCCTCAATGTAAATGAGATAAGGCTGGATGTCGTCCCAAAGAGTCATAGGGTTTTTTCTCCAAATGAATTAAGATTCTATCAGCACTTCATATACGAAGCCTATTAACTTTTCCAAGAACAGTTGCGCCTTCGTTTTCCGTTGTATGAAACCACACAAAAAATAAGTAAACAAAGCACTAACAACCGTAACAAGAGGAAGCGCTTCCATTGAAGTTCAAATTTGAATCGCTCCGAGAACAAGACTTAGACACGTGTGCAGATGCTGTAATCTCAACACTTAAAGGTCAACTCGCAAAAGTAAGCGAGGACAAAGAAACCGTCAAAAGAATGATATATGGAGAAAGAGTGGAAACACTGATAGCTAGGAGAGAAAACAAAATAGTCGGCTTAATCAGCGGCACCTACCCCATTCAACCAAGAATCACTTTCATAACAGTCACAGACGCGCAAAGCGCCAGAGAGGGCTTAAGCAGCCTACTCATCGACGAATTCCTCAAGACAGCCAGAAAACGCACACCAAAAGCACGGTTTATTCTTCACAACGAATTCGCCGAAAACCACAAAGCCATAGGACTCTTCTCAATGAAGGGTTTCATCGTCACTGGCTTCATGAGAGATACAGTCACGGGTCAAGACGTTGTCTTCATGAAGAAACCGTTGTAGCTTCAAGGTCAGATTATTCTTTTTCAAGCAGGGCTTCCCAGATTTGGAACCCGCCCACTGTTTCGGGTCTTTCAACAGGGTTGTACCATTTTTTCATAGTGCCCGCTCTAGACCTCATTTTCCAACCGAATGACTTGGGTTCCTTGTCTATTCTCTCCAATAGAGTTTCTAATTTTTGAACTATCTCTTCTCTGTCTCTTCTTTCAAAGCTTTTAGGGTCAATTTCGGCTTCCACGCCTAACTTGTCTATCTCAGAGATGAACCTCTTGATTTTTTTGAGATTGGTGGTGGCTGTGTACCAAAATCCCCAGTCTCCAGACAATAGTTTGGCTATGTATGAGGCATCTATGCTTTCCATTCCTCCCTTTTCCTCAACCTTATGAGCTTTTAGCAAGAGTAGACAGTCCTTAAGGTCTTTTGCACTAAACGCTTCCCACATCTGTATTTTCTCTAGTAACAAGTCGCTAACAGGGATTGTAGGGTGATCTAGTTCAAGTCTTCCGCCAAAATCTATAGGATGATTCGCTACCAATAATTTGTTGAAGAAAACGTCCACGTAAAACCAACCCTTCGGATGATAATATATCTGCCTCTCAGACGCAGCTGAAGAGAGGGTTGCCCTTCTTTTGGCGTATCCAATCTCACTGAAGAAGTCTTTCACTTTTTCCCTGTGCTTAGCATAAGACATGAAGTCTATGTCGCTGTATTCTTGACCCTTCAAAGCGCCTGTTCCTACCCTGCCGAGTTTCTTTGCGAAGTCTCTTGAATCTTGACAGTGTATGGCTATTCCTAGTCCGCCTAATATTCTCAGGGTCACGCCTTTTTTGTCGGCTTCTTTAACTATCGTTTCCGCTTCCGTGAGAAAAACTTCTGTGGGAATTATTCCCTTCCACTCTTCAGGCAGTTCTCTTCTGATTTCTTTGTCGAGCAACCAAGCCATTAGCGCTACTGTTCTCCTTTAACCTTCTATTCTCTGAAGCCTAATGATCTCATTGCCTTTCAACTCAATCAGAAATGCCCTCAATATGCCTTCTGCATACTCGCTTCCAGGGTTAACGCAGTGAGTCCTGCCAATTTTCATTGAGCCAGATGCTTCATGTATGTGCCCATGTAACCCAAGCAGGGGCTGATATTTTTCAATCATTTTTCGTACAGCTTTTGAGCCCACTGGAACCATGACGACGCTTCCGCCTTGGATTATGGGGTTTAAGTCTTTGTCAAGTAGTGGGGCTTCGTCTAGTTTAGACTGGTAGGGTGGGGCGTGAAAGTTGAATATGGCTGAGCTTGTGTCCTTCACCTGAGAAATGTATTTTTCTAGTCTAGCTTCCAGCTTATCGTCTTCTTCTTCTCTGGCTGTTTGCCACGGGCTTGGGTTGACCCAGCCCGTGCTTACCATTTCATGCATGCTATCAAGGTATATTATTTTACCTTCTGCGTTAATTATGTCCTTGTGTTCTTTGATCACGTCGTCTACGAGGGTTCGGTCATCGTTTCCTGGGCACACAATTACTTTTGTTTCGCTTGTAACCTTTTCTCTGACAATGTCAAACCAGTTTTTCAGCGTTGTGGTCATGACTTTGTGGAAGACTTCGTCCACTTTTGCTGGGTTTTGGCTCATCTCTTCGTATTCGCTTTCGCTGGTTTGGTGAGGGTAGTAGCCTATTCCACGGATGTCTTTGTAGGCTTTTTCCAATTCATTGGAGTCTATTGTGTGGGTTTTTTTAAAGAGGTAGTAACTGTATTTTCCGTCGCTTCTTTCTATTATGGGAACAATCATTTTTCCAGTTAGGTCTCCGCCGCAGATGGCTACGTTCACTTTGAGCATGGCTGAGGCGTTGAGGAATTTTCTCCATGTGCCCTCGGACCCGTGCATGTCTGTGGCGAAGAGAATCTTTGTGGCTAAGTCTTTTTTCTTTTTTAATAGAAATGCCAATCGAATCGTTCCTAATTTCTGTTTTTCTAGGTATTAGAAGGATTGCGGAGATATTTAAGTTTAAAATTCCTAGGAAAGGCTTAAATTTTCTTAGAGTTAAGAAGTAGAGTTTTGGTGAATAAAAAATATGGGTTCAAGTAAGCCAGGATTGTTCGCAAGAGAAGCTACAGGACTAGTGAGAGAAGTAGGATTCATGCTGGGAGTAATAGTCATTCTCACCCACGTCATCGGCTTAGGCTGGCAGAAAAGAGCATTTCAGTTTACCGGTCCACGACCTATACCGACTGATTTGCTTCCACTCGGTCTTCCAGCGATATTCTGGGCTTTCGTAGCTGGCGGCATAGTTGTGCTGATTACTGGTTACGCAGTTGGATACATAACTGCGGCTATGCCAAGGTCTGGTGGTGGATATGTAACCATTTCAAGGGTAATTCATCCTTTCGTAGGGTACAATGCGGGCTGGCTGATGTTCCTTGCAGAAGCCTTTTCTTACGGGCTAATTGGGGTCGCGGTCTTTGAAGCCATAATGATATTCTATAACATCGCTCTTGCACCAACAGTCATAGCTTTTAATGCAACCGTGCTCTTCGTAGGAGGCCTCGTGATTGTCTGGCTATTTGCAATAATTGCTTTGTTGGGCACAAAACTCTATGGTCGACTCATGGAAGCAATGTTCTATATCCCAGCGGTAGTAACAGTTGCTTTCTTCGCCATGTGGATTGCAGGCGCGATGGACCCAAGCGCTACTGGTCCTTTGGCTAAAGGAGTGCAAGACGTTATGGGAGCGCCGCCTGAGACACTTGTGACACTTGCCATAAATACGGGTATGACGACGAATATTGCAGGATTCTTTGACGCTTTTTCCGTTGCACTTGGAGGAGCGTTCTGGGCTTACATGGGATGGTACGCAACCACCTTCATAGCTGGTGAGGTCAAAGAGGCAAACAAAAAGCTTCCATGGGTAGTTTTATCCGCTGGTCTAATAATAATGATAGTTTACCTCGCAGCCTCGTCTATGTCAGCAATATCAACTCTGAATGTAGCTACTCGAACGGTTGATGGACATCAATGGAGTTTCTTCCAAGCATACTCTTGGCTAAGTTATCCATCAAGTGGGGCTAAAGCGGCAGTAGAAGCAGCTAGAGCAACAATTCCTAATTTCCAGCCCGCATGGAGCACTGGAATTGCAGCTATAATTGCCAGAGGCATGAACTTGGGATGGCTTTCATGGCTGATTGCGTTAGCTGGTGTGTTCTGGCTTGCAAACGACATACCGCCATTCCTCTTGGTCGCTTCCAGAACGTTTTTCGCCATGTCATTTGACCGAATGATGCCTGAAAGCTTCGCATATGTCAGCGAGAGATGGCATGCACCCGTCTGGTCACTCATCATTACCGCAGTTGCTGGAATCTTAGGATGCATAGCAGAGTCAAACGTTGCCGACTTGGGGACGTACTTCGCTTTTGCAGGGGTAGTTGGAACTGACATATTCGACGCGGCCTTCCTCACCCTGTTCTGCGTATCCTGTATGCTGCTTCCACTAGAGAGAAAAGAAATCTATGACAGAGCCGCGGTTAAGCATTCAATAGGCTTCGTTGTAGGATTAGGATTCTTTGCAACGTTAGGCGCAGCATTCTGTTTGTACATCTTCATAAAAGAATCACCTTACATTTGGTCGTTCTTCACTAGTGGTGCAACAACAGCTGACCTATGGAGTGCGGCTGGCTTCTGGGGCTGCATCTTAGTTGGGATACTGCTATACGTCTACCACATGTACAGGAACACAACCAAGGGCGTCGACATGCGAACTCTCTATCTGAGCATCCCACCAGAATAGCCTTAAATATACTCCCCTCTTTTTCTTTTTCTAACATTAAAACTACTGGTGTTCTAAGCATGTACGAACTAAACTTTATCACCGAAATCGTAGAGGAAAAACTCGCCAAAGGAAACCTAAGATGGCTGGCAAACTTCAAAGAGATTCACAGAGACTATGCAATAGACGATTTAACAGTCCCGGTTTACGCTCTGGGAAGCCTAGAAGAAAGAGGATTCCTCCTCTCCAGAATATTCTCGGCTTTCGTAACGCCAAAATACAAAATTCACTTCCTACTCTACACATCAACCGACATCGACGTTAAGTTTTTAAGGAAACTAATCTTATCGAGCAAAAACAAATTTGGTCCCGATGACTGGATTTTCATTGAACTGGTTCAAAACAAACCTATTGAGAAAGCCGTAAAAGACGCCGTTAAAAACATCGCCGACAAGAGAGTTGGCGTAGTTGTATCCAGTCTCACTTCAAGGGATGAAGCTTTTTCAGAAAATGTCCTTGGAAAGGGTCTAAAAAAGCAGTTAAAATTGACCGAAGCGAGATTTGAAGCATTCGACGCACCGGACTACTTGAAGGGCTTCGCCATCGTATTTTTCATAGGCACCTTCATGTTGATTTCCTTACAATTGTTTTTTACAATACAAGCCGTTAATCCACTGTCTCTTTTACTCATGTTCATGTTCTCAGCAATACTTGGGTATTCTATCTACAAAACACGTTACCACACAGTCTTAGAATTGGACAATAAAAGATTCAAGATCTTGAAAGGAAAGTCATCAACTCAAGGCAAGTGGGCAGACTTTGCAGATGTGGCGATATATATTTCTCCAAAACGTGAGTCATTCCTCAGACTCTATTCAAAAGAAGGGACATTGGATCTGCCACTTTCAAGAGTTGGCATTTCCAGAAAAGAAGCTTACGGCGCAATCAAGCAACTGCTGAAGAAAAAATAAACTTATTCAATCAACGGTGTCTCAACGGCAGTATTCCACCAGGGTTTATCCCACTTCTTATCTACCTTCGGCAGTCTTTCTAGAAGCGTTTGGATTCTATCCACAACAGTTGCAGCCTCACTTTTCTTCACCCACGTTTCGAGTATCCAAGGTTTTTCAACTAAGTTCTGAAGATTCAGCGTGGCTGTCAGAGCAAACTTTTCGTCTTTTTCTAAAACTCTGTTTATCTTCCCGTGGTCTATTTCCCCTCTTCCAGTTCCAATCGAGTGATCTAAAAATATCGCACAAATGTCTCTCACATCTTTCTCCTCCATTCCTAGGACAACTTTGTCTTCTGCATAGCTTGGATAAGGCAGAATTCTGAATTCTTGCTTGAACTCTTTAAGTTCCCCAAGTCTCTCTTTTGGAAAGTCCATGATGAACTGAACCTTAGACAGTATTAAATTATCTAAGCCTATCGTGCACAGATTTTCTCTGCATTCCGCAAATGCTTCCCTAACATCCACCTTGTGCCTCAAACTAATGCTGTCGCAGAGTATATCCATCACTGTTACAGTGGGAATCCCTTCCTCCGTCACTCCATTGATTGTCCTAATTCTGTACCTTTCCCCATGCCTCAACGCACTGAAGAGCCTATCACTCTTAGTGCTAAAAGATTTATACCGTGTTCCAAAAGCCTTATCCATGTTTAAAAGAAGCTTGTAAAAATCCGACCCCTGCTTTCTAGGAACAATGAAATCCGTATCCTTAATTTTCCTTGCCACGGAACTGGCACCGTTAGCGTGTTCGCAACAGATTTTGACAGCCGCCCCGCCAAACAAAAGAACCGGAATGGGTTTATCACTAACCTTCTTTTCAAAGGCGTTAGGATACAGTTTATGGAGTTCTGGAGCTTTGAGAGCCGTCCAAATGGTGACCATAGCATTCTTCATTGGGAAGTATTCCATGTCCACATATGATGGCACGCCAAGCTCGTCTCTTATCTCCTCAGGATCCACACTTGACCCTAGAGGCAGTTCAACCTCGAACTTGGTACCATCCATATCTTCATAGAGAATGGCTTTCTGAGGCATATTCTTAGTAGATTCTTTTCAGATTATTAAATTGGTTGGTCGTTATCAACTACTGAGCGCACACACACGCAAACCAACAACAATAATTTTGATAAATTCTTCAGAAAGTTATTTAAGTCATTTCTAATGAATCTTAAAGAGACAGTTAAGAGGAGAACGAGATGAGACTAGATTATAGCCTATACGTTGTCGCTCTAATATGTTTTATAATAGCAGGCGTGTTTCTAGCCTACCCAGATTACTCCATTGCCATAGCCATCTTCGCGGTTCTAGGTATTCTGTTCGTCGCAGGAGGTTACGTTTTTAGACCTAAGGTTGCCGTTCCCGCTCCCAAAGCACCTTCACCATTACCAGAACCTTCTCCACCCCCGTCACCTCCACAAGTTGAGGAAAAAGTAGAGGAAGCTCCTGTTCCCGTTGCACCACAACCAGCCGAAGAGCAAGTTCCATCTATTCCACTCGCACCTCCACCGCCCCCACCAGCAGAGGAGGCTCCGACTCCAGCTCCAACTTTGGAAGAACCTGCCAAGGTGGAAGAGGAAAAGCCAGCGGAGAAACCTGTTAGAAGGCGAAGAAGAAAGAAGACGACTTAGCAGACCTTCTCCTAAAAACGCTGGATATTAAGAAAGTAACATTGCTATGATTTTCTAAGTCTTTTTCTTGTTCTTTTTCAGCGTGTCTTCCAGACAGAAGCATTCTTGAGGCTTATACTCCCAGTGGTCGCAGTGGTCAAGGGTTGAAACAACTGGGTTTCCCAGTTTCTGAAATTTGACAAAACAGAAAATCTGGTCTGGATAATCATACGTGTTGTGGTAACGGCAATTCCCGCAAAATTTCTTTCCCGAGTTGACTGTGTTCTTCAAGAGTTTTCATCCTCCTTTTTCTCACGGGTTCCCTTTTCGCTGAAAATCTTTTCCAAGACGCTCCAGAACCGCTGCAACTATTAATGGAAAAGCGATTAGCGCATCGCTTATTACCATGGTTTTGTCGGCTTTTCTTTTTACCTTTCCCCAACTGATTGTTTCTTCTATGGTGGATCCTGAAAGTCCGCCTGGTTCAGGTCTATCAGTGGTGATGATGACGACGTAGTCTAAGCCTTTGCCCGTCATCAGGGCAGCGTGTTGAACAGAATTGCGAGGCACACCGCCTCCGAGGATAACCGCGCCGAGTCGTTTCGACTGCTCCATTATTTTCAATATTTCAGGCACCTCTTGAAAAGCGTTTACTGTTAGCGCCTTTCCTTTTTTGTTGCGAATAGTGTGTACACGGTGTATGTATGCGAATTCTGAGTCGCGCATGGCTGGTAAAAATATTGGAACGTTGGATTCGTACCCTGACCTAACAATGGAATTTTGATCTTTAAGTCGCTTTCCAACCTCTCGCATGAGTTCGTTGGTGGAAAGTGTGTCTGCATTGCTTTTTGCAGCGATTTGGTCGAACATTTCTATGAGAGTTTTGTCAGCTTTTACGAAGTCTTCTTCAGGAACAAACACATCATAGATGCGGTATATGTGATACTTGTAGAGTGTGTAATCGTCTACGAACCAGTGTCCCTTGTAATGATGCCCGCCTAAAGCCTCGATGAGGTCGTGTACCATGTTTGCCCCGGTGCTCACAAGCGCATCGATTAATCTTTTCCGAATCAAATCAGCAATAGTCAGGCGCAGACCAGCTGGCACCATAGCGCCTGCCAAAGCGAGAAAGACTGTGCATTCTTTATCTCTGACCATACGTTCAAAGACGTCGCACGCTGATGCCAGTCTGCCTGCTCCAAAAGAACCCGAGTTGTCAAATTGCTGTATGAGTTGATTCACAGTCATTTCAGGTTGAAGAACCATGTGCGTCACAGGCGTGTTCAAAAAATCTTCACGTTTCATCTCTTCAGTTAGCTCCTCAATTATTGAAACATAGTTTAATGTGCTTTGAGAATGAAAAGCTTTCTAGTGTTTGATTCTTAAAGCACTGCTAATTCTTTCCTTAGGTTAGGCTTAAAAATAAAATAGAAAAGAATAGCAGATAATAACAACAAAAACACCAAAAATATTTTATCGCAGTGCGTTTTGATACGGTTTTGAAACGAGGCAACCTTTTGAAACTGAAACAACTAACCCAAAACGATATTGCTCATTGCCAAAGGCGCGGATACTTCGACGAACACCTGGCAAGCTTATATTCGATAGCGTATGGAGAACCCTATATTTACCTGAACAAGTATCTTCTTTATCACGACCCAGTGAGCAAAATCGTTTGGCTTACTCTGTTTGGGCTCGACCACGACAAAAACACAGGCAAAGACGCAATCGAATGTTTTGAGGTCTCTGTGAAATCCTTCCAACCAAACAAAGTTATAACAACCTCACCAACACGTTTGCCGCCGAACTTGGGAGATTTTCACTGTGAGACCGTTTACCAAGACAAAGATTATCACATAAATCTTCAGCAATTCGACGAAAAACTGAACGGAGGCTCATACAAACACCTTCGATACCGTGTGAACAATGCGGAAAAGCGTGGCTACACACTTGCTGTGGGCAAAGAGTTAACGGTTGCTCATTCTCACATTTTAGCGTTGCACCTAACGAAAAGGAATTACGCCCCTTGGGATTACCAGCTCTACTTGAGACTCGGTGAATATCTTAGAAGGTTTTCTTCACCCAGAGTCTTCAACGTGTTTTCCGAAGACACACTCATCGGCTTCGATGTGGTTGACTTTTTGGCTGACACGATGGTAACGCCGCTGGGCTTTTATCTGAATTATTCTTCATTAGCAGATTTCATTTTGTATCAAGAGATTTTGCACGGGAAGAGGCAAGGCTTCAAATGGCTCGACATAGGATGGACTTGCAACAATCCTGGATTGACGGAGTTCAAGGAGAAGTGGAAGGCCGTTTCAAGGTTTGATGTGTGCATGCAAGAATACCATAAAAAGCTTAGATAAAAACTCAAGAAAAAGACGAGTACGTAGGTAAGAAAGACGTTCAGAGAAGTTTTGAGCTAAAGCAGGTTTTTACTCTGTTTCAGCCTCGGTTCCAGTTTCTTCCGTCTCTTCTTCGGCTTCTGTTTCTTCAGCCTTAGCTTCAGCTTTTCCCACGACTTCAGCTTCGCAGAATCTTCGGCTTATCCTTGTTACTCGGATTTTGACTTTGTCGCCTGGTTTTGTGTTGGGGACAAAGACCACTAGTCCCTTGATTCTTGCTATTCCTTCGCCTCGGCGGCTAGTCTCTTGAATCTCCACGTCGTATTCTTTGCCTATTTCAACTGGTTTGGGTGGGAATCTTGGGCCGAAGCCTCTTCCCTCTCTTCTTCCGTATGGGCCTCTTCTTCTTTCATATTCCATTTTTTTCACCTCTCATTGATGCTTACAAAACATTTTTTCTTTGATTCGAATGTTCTTGTGCTGTTTATGAGACACTGAGTTTTCCGTATCTGCCGACGTTTAGTTGCATCTCGCCTCTGAAGGTTGTTATGTAGCCGTTTTCGATTTTTATGTTGTCGTCTACTTTGACTTGGTCGATTTGGTCGTTCCATAGGGTTAGTTTTATTGAACCTGTTCCATCGCTGACAGTAGCGTTGGCCACGCGATGTACCACATCCTTGTATCTTGAAAGAACCTCTCTTGTGGCTTCTTTACCGACGACCTTCGCTTCGACGTCTACGCGTTTCATTCCGTCTCTTAAGTCTTTTATTTTCAATTTTTCCTCCCCGTGCTTTTAGTTTTTCCGCGATTGCGAACTCCACAACGATACATTTGAGTCTATGAAGTGTTCTGGGATTCTGGTTTTTGGCACTAAGATAAAGAGTCCTCTTCGTCTGTTTTTGGTTTTTTCTAAGAGCCCTCTCGGCATGTTTCTTTTTCGTCCTTATCGTGGAGACTTAGCTTGCCAAACAGAACAAGCTTCGTCGGCAAAAGCCGTTGTGCTTAGTTCTGTTGGACTGAGCTATGGCTGAGGAGAGCGCTTTTGTGTGATATAAGCTTTGTTATGACGCTAGTGTGTGTTTGTTTTAGAGAGTGTTGTTTGTGTGTGTGCGCTGGGTTGACCTAGCCCCTCTATTAGGATCCAAATAGAAAGTGATACTGGGTGAGAGACAGAGAGACAGATAGGCGGGTAGAGGGTTGTCAGAACAGTCTGTTTGGAGTCAAATAGTGTCTAGTGTGGTTATACTATTGTTTTGGAGAAATGTTTTTCAGATGGTTTTTTGCTGTTTTGTTGGTTTTATGACGTTTGGCATAAGTTTTTAAATATGACTATTGTCATATTATTTACATTCGGAAGTTAAAGCTTTTTAGAGCGTTCACCCAAGACTGTGGAAGCCCTTCTAGTTGCAAAGAAGTTAAATATGGTTGTTGCAGTTAATTATGGCGAGGAGAAAAGCATGTCTAGATGTGGATGTGGCTCAACAAAGAAGAAGAAAGTGACCAAAGAGAAAAAGAAGTAAGGAAAAAAAGAGCCACGCTAAGGACGTTTAGTCTTGTTTGGCTCGCAACGACGATAGTATCTAGAACACTGTGGTAGACAAATCTCTGAAGATATTTTTTGGTTCAGCGCTGGGAAATTTTTGATGAAGGAACGTTAGTTAGTTCTCCCACAGCTGAAAATAGATGTCCGACGACATCTTAATATTGGTTTGATTTTGAGTTTCAGTGTTGACTTCTCTTTTTAGTTGAGGCGCACCTGAAGGCATGGTGCTAAGTTCTTATGTTGCTTAATCCTTTTTTCCATTTGATGAATATTATGAGACCAGCGATTGCTATTGCCGTTGTTACTGCACTGTAGGTGAAGGCTACGCTAGCATTGAGATGTTCCCATAAAGTTCCCACTATGATGTTTGCCGCTAAGAAGCATAGTCCAACTGTTAGGTAATAAATTCCGTAGACGGTCGCCCTTAACTCGTTAGGTGCATAAGTGGGTATCAATGCTCTTTGAATTGTTTCTGCTGTTCCAATGTAAATTCCGAAAACCACTGCAATCAAAAAAGCAAAGGCTACGTTACCTTGAAGAATGATACTTAGCAAGGACGCTGAAAAAAATGCAACATACCCCATGAGCAAGACGGGTTCTTTACCAATCTTGTCAGACAGGGCACCCATAGGTATGCCAACAGCAGTGTGAGCCACTTGAATTAGCGCATAAACTAAAGAACTCAAAGCTAAAGGCACACCGAGTTCACTAGCCTTCAACAGAATGAATGAATAATTGAAGGCTCCAATAGAAAAAATACTTATCACTATGAGCAGAAGAACAAAGTCTTTACGAAGAACTTTTTTCACGTCGCTCAATAATTTTTCCTGTCGACGTTTCCCAGCAGTTTCTCTCACAAAAATCAATAAAATAACTAACGCTATGACCCCAGGTATGAGAGAAAGCAGGAAAACTTCTCTTATTCCTATTCCAACGAACAGAAGAAGTATGGATGTCAGTATGGGTCCGACTATTGCTCCAGACTGGTCTAAGGTTCTGTGCAACCCAAAAGCCTTGCCTAAATGTTCGTCGGAAATTGACTCGCTCAACAATGCGTCACGAGGCGAGGTTCTTATGCTCTTACCAACACGGTCACTTATCCTTATTGCTAAAGCGTCTGTCCAACTTTTAGCCACAGCAAAAAATGGCTTTACAACATTTGACAAGGCATAACCCACAAACACAAGAGTTTTCCTCCTGCCTAACCTGTCTGAAATAAATCCAGATACCATTCGGAAAGCGTAACTGACAGATTCAGCAAATCCTTCAATGATTCCGAAGATGTCTTTTGTCGCCCTAAGTTCCTCTACTACAAAAAGAGGTAAGATGCCAAGAATCATCTCAGTTGAAATGTCAGTGAAGAAACTGACAAAACCCAGCGAAATCACGTTTCGAAAGTCTTTAGCAGACGGTGTTTTAGCTTGTTTGTGCATTTTTCAAAGTTCCATGTTTGTTACAGTTTTGTTTTTAAGTGACGAGTACAACTATAAAAACTCTTTACACTTCAATCAAGGTGACTTGAGGAACCACTCTTGGAACAAGTTGTAAAAATCTTACAAGAAATTGTTGGGTCAGAAAACGTATCAGACGCCAAGCCCATTTGCGAGGCATATGTTACAAGAGCAATAATGGATGTCAGTTCAAAGGCTCCAGCCATAGTTGTTAGACCGAAAAGCGTTGAAGAAGTCCAAGCTGTGTTGAAGCTGGCTAATGAAAAGAAGATTCCAGTTGTGCCCCATTCGGGTGGTTTAAGCGGTGGCGAGGCAACGCCTACTCAAGAGGGGTCAATTCTACTCGACTTGCGCCGTATGAACCAGATTGTTGAGGTCAACAGCGACGCTCGATACATGATTGTGGAACCTGGAGTGACGTCTGCCCAAGCTTGGACGTACATGCAAGAGAACCATCCTGATTATCGACCTGGTATTCCCGATGGCGCACCGCCATCAGCCACAATAGTGGGCGACCATCTGGACAGAGGCTTCCACTTCTTATCAACCAAATATGGACCTGCAGCCGATGCAGTGCTGGGTCTTGAGGTGGTTCTGCCAACTGGAGAGGTTGTGCGAACTGGTGCTGGAGCATTGCCTACTGCCAAATGGTTCTACCGGTGGATGTTTGGTCCGGATCTCACGGGTCTCTTTCTTGGTTCTCAGGGAACATTAGGTGTAGTCACTAAGATGGCTGTCAAGATTTTTCCAATGCCTAAGGTTAGAGAAGTTGTAGCCTTTGGAGCAAGCGAGTGGAAATACCTCATCGAGCCCTGCCTAGAAGTTTTGAAAACAGAGTCAATTGACCTAGCGCAGGGTGGCAACTATCACTTGGCAACAACCAGACGAGCCAAGTTTACATGGCCTCCTCTGCCCAAGCCCAAAGTGTTGCCAACAGTTTGGATGAACTTTGAACTAGGCGCCGAAAGCAAAGAAGGACTCGAAACCACGAAAAACAGAATCAACGAGATTCTGAGGCGGTATCAAAGCCAATACGGAGAATCTAACCTGTTCGAGTGGAAACTGGATGTTCGTAGCATAGTAGCTCGGCTGACAAAGCCCAACAGAATCTCTGTACCATACGCGGGTCACAAAGGGGGCGGCTTGCTCTTCATCACATGGTACATGCCATGGCAAGACTCAGGCAAGTTCTGCCAGGCAGCCGAAAAACTGATGACTAAACACAGGGTCTCGCCGGTTGTGTGGTTGGCTGCCGTTGACCACGGTCGCCAAGCCCTAGTCATGCCCATAGTCTTGTTCGACCCTAAATCACCTGAAGAACTCAAAACTGTCGAAGCCCTAGACCAAGAGATGACCGAACAATTCTTAAGCATGGGCGGAATCCCGTACAGACCCAACTTGGCAGTACATGCGCCCATGGCGATGTCAAAGTCAGTTGGTTACTACCACTTGCTGAAGATCATTAAGCGTGCAGTTGACCCAAACGGGATAATGCATCCTGGAAGGCTAGGGTTATTAGCAGTGGAGGAGGAAGCGAGAACATGACATACTTGGAAAAGTTCAAGGAAGACGCCTACAACTGTCTCCACTGTCGACTGTGCACCTTCACATGGTCTTGGCCAAATGAGAAAGGAATATGGCCAAAAGGAAGCTTTCAATCAACATGCCCGTCAGGTGAAAAGTACGAGTTTGAAGCCTTTTTTGGCGGGGGCAAATCTTGGTTAGCCAGAGCGGTATTGGAAGGAAGAGTAGACATCAAGGACCCAGCGTTAGTAGACATCCTCTTCGCTTGCCCAACGTGTGGAAGTTGCCAGCAACAGTGCACACTGGAGGAGCCAGAAGTTGGCTATCACCATCGAATAATGTCGTTAATTGAAGCCTTGAGAGCCGACTGCGTCAAAGCTGGATCAGGGCTACCTGGCAAACAGAAGGCTTTTGGTGTTCACATCGGCAAGGAACACAACCCATACATGGAACTCCACAAAGACCGACTTTCATGGCTACCAGCCGACGTCAAGCTGCCCGAGAAAGCAGAAACAGTCTACTACGTTGGATGCACATCGGCTTACAGACAGAAAGAACTAGCCAAGGCAACGGTTGAAGTTTTCCAAAAGGCCAACATTAACTTTACCATCATGAAAGACGAGTGGTGCTGCTCCTCGCCTCTACTACGAACTGGACAGTGGGAGACCAGCTGGGTCTCAGCCAGATACGTGGCTCAACACAACGTGAAAGAGGCTGAAAAAACCGGAGCAAACACCATAGTAACAACGTGTTCAGGCTGTTACCGAACTTGGAAGAAGGACTACACGGAAGAATACAAGGACCTGTTAAACGCAAATCACAGTTTCCAAATTCTCCACACCACCGAGCTGCTGGAACTGTTATTAAAGAAAGGCGGACTGCAACCAAAAAACAACATCAAAATGCAGGTTACATACCACGACCCATGCCACCTAGGACGCCACATGGGCACTTATGACCCGCCGCGAAACCTGCTAAAAGCTATTCCAGGCATCGAGTTAGTTGAGATGCCCAGAACGCGAGAAAACGCTTGGTGCTGCGGCTCCGGAGGCGGCGTCAAATCAGGCTACCCAGAATGGGCGGTTGAAATCTCAGGTGAAAGAGTCAAGGAAGCAGAGCAGTTGGGCGTTGAAGCCATAGTTTCAGCCTGCCCCTTCTGCGAGCGCAACCTCACTGACGCCATAAACAAGTACGGGTCAAAACTGAAGGTCTACGACGTAGTCGAGTTGGTAAACATGGCGCTTTAGCGCGAGGTTAAAGAGTTTTCTCAAGACTTTGAAGACTGAAACTCGTGTTAGCGCACCCATTCTTTATGAGCGGAACTGCTTGTCCGGCTAAGCCCATCTGTTTGAGCCCTTCTCCCCCAAGCTTCATTTCCTGACCACACGCGACTCCAACTACTCCTTCGTATTTGTTTCTCTTCAGTATGTCGAGGATGCATGAGCCGCCAGGCAAAACGTACACATCGTAACCTTTCTTTTCACCCAACTTTGTGGCTTTGTTAACTAGGCAGTCTTCAGAGCAGTGACCACACTTGTATGATGGAATCTCAGAGTTGAAACTTGCTTCGCATCGATTGTCCATGTGTTTTCTTGAACAGTGAGGCAAAAACAACACCCTCTTTTTTGTTTTCTCGAAGCGTTCTCGCTCTGAAACGTTTTGGACGTAAACATCTACGAGGTCTTCAACCAACTGCAAGGCGTCGGGCACGTCTAAACCTGTGATTTCAGTGAGCTTGAACTTGTCGGACAAGTGTCTGGCTTTCAAACCCAGCCGTTTGTGAAGTTTTCTCTCAGCAGCAACCCTTGCCAGTTCTTTGAAAAACGACTTTGAAATGCTAGAAAGGTCAAAGCTGAACTTGTAGGGCATGCTCTCTACCTACTTACGAAGAGACGTTTAAAATTAACGCATTAAGAGGTGAGTTGCACAGGCTTAAACTTGACGCTATTCTGTCATTCGATGATCAAATGAGGCGCAACCCGCACTGGAAACCCGATCTGAAAGAGTTTTGGACGACGCAACCCGTGCCTGCGCCAAATCACTCCAAGTCAAGTAAGAACACTCCGTGAAGAATTAAAAAAAGAAGGGGGACTGTTAAAGGGTTATCTCGAACATGAGTCTCTCGACAAGTTCTTTGTAACGGTTTCTAATGGTGACCTCGGTCACTTGCGCAATTTCGGCGATTTCTCGCTGCGTCTTTCTTTCACCAGTCAACACAGAGGCGATGTAGCTGGCTGCTGCTGCTATGCCGGTTGGTCCTCTGCCAGAAGTCAGTTTAAGGTCTCTGGCTGTTGAGAGAATTTTATGCGCGATTTCTTCAACCTTGCCCTGCATGGTGAGCTGATTAGAAAACTTTGTAATGTATTGACTTGGTTTCAAGGGTGGAATAAAATAATCGAGTTCTTTGATGAGAAATCGGTAGCTTCGCCCAACCTCCTTCTTGTTGATGTTTGAAGCCTGCGCGATTTCCTCCAATGTGCGGGCGAGTCCGCACTGGCGACAAGCCACATAGATTGCTGCAGATGTGACGCCCTGAATCGACCTTCCGCGAATCAAATGCTCCTTAACAGCCTTCCTGTAAATGACTGAGGCTGTTTCCAGAATGTTCTTCGGTAGATTCAGTGAGTTAGCTATCTTGGAAATTTCAGAAAGAGCGAAAGCGAGGTTGCGCTCGGTGGCGTCTGAGACTCTAATGCGTCTCTGCCACTTCCGCAACCGATAAATCTGAGCCTTCTGACCAGGCGACAATCTCTTGCCGTATATGTCGCGGTCGTGCCAGTCAATCATGGTTGAAAGCCCTTTATCGTGAATAGTGTAGGTTAATGGAGCGCCCACGCGGGCTCTCTTTGCCCTCTGTTCGTCGTCAAAAGCGCGCCATTCGGGTCCACGGTCAGCGAGTTTGGCGGCAATCACGAAGCCGCAGTCCATACAAACGATTTCAGCGCATTCGTAGTCTCGCATGAGTCTTGTGCTGCCACATTCAGGACACTGCTGAATCTTCACGGGCAGCGAGGGTACTTCTTCCATGTCTTCTGCGCTCATCTTCTCCTCTTCTCCCTTCTCAATTTGAAAGAGGGGGCTGCGTACAGAAGGTGGTTAACGAAATGGCTTGGCTCTTCCACGTTGGGTCTCACCGCAACATAAGGAGAAGAGACTGGTCCAAAAACGTCGAAAACCACGCCCACATTTTTGAGGTTTTCATCAACAACTCTGTCGCCGATGTGAGGAATGTTCTCCGCCTTTAGAATCATGTTCTTGGTAGAACTCACGTGGAGAACGAAGCCTATTCTCTGCAAACCTTCGTTTTCCCCTCTCATAAAATGTGCCAGCAATTTTCAAACGGAGCGCATTATTTAAACCTTTCTTAAAGACAAACGTTAAATTCGATTCTGTTCTCTAATGTTGGCGAGTTCTTTTGCAACTCTGCGGATGATCTGCGTCTTAGAAGCACCCTTCGGCACGAGTATCAAACCAGTTTTTTGCCACTGAGCTTGCGGATGCTTAACATCAGGAACCACCTCAGTTTGCAGGCCACATCTTTCCGATGCCCTTTGAATTTCATCTAGTCTCGGAGACGTTACAGCTAATCCTTTGGGTATTCTTCTCCCCTGCACCCTGGTTTTGGTAGAGTCAAAGTAGGCTGGCCACAAAACGACCTTGTCTTGTTTTCGCATAATGCAACCCGAAGAGTTACTGAACCGAAGCTTCTTTGGGTGATAGAACCGCGTTTACTATTCCGTCTTGACCTGGACGAGAGGTTACTCTAGCCACTCCCAAAGGAGTCTCTATTATAGTTCCCTTGGTGATAACGCCTCGACGATTGTAGTCCACGTTAGCCGGATTTCGAACCACGCGCAAAATCTCAACCTTTTCGGTTTTCCCGGATGAAGGGTTTGACACGTTGGCTTGATTCACGCTCAAAAGTCTGATTTTTAAGTTGGCTCCGTGTTGGCGGTCAATCTTTTTCTTGGACTCTCCTTGTGTAGTCTCGGTTGGAAAAGCCCCTTTCTCGTATCTGCGTTTCGTTCTGTAAGGACGTTTTCTACCGCCAGAAGACTTCCTTTTTTTAAGGTCTCCGTGCCAAACCGACAATTTTAAGATGCCTCGCACTATCCTGATGCGACTATCAAGATAAGTGAGGTTGTTTATTTAAATTTCCTTTTCAATAGAATTGAGTTGTCAAAGAACCTTTTATGTGCGGTTGTTGGAGTGAAGGCGACTGTAACAAGACATAATGTCGTCTCTCGAGACTACATTGCCACAACCACAGCATCGACGATCTTCATCTTCACTGATAATCAGTTTATTTTCGAAGACTGGATGAAAATTGGTGGTGCCGCATTCGCATTGAACCTTTAAGAACTGCACTGGAGGGAGAGCGTTCTTGCGTTTGCCTTTTTCGTATCCTTCGTCGAAGCCTTTTTCGTATCCTTTCCTGTATCCTTCGTTGAATCCGTTCCTGTAGCCCACGCGTTTGGCTTCTTCGGTTTCGTCTGACAAAATGAGTGGTCTCCTTTCTCTCTCTATGATAAAACATTGTGGAGGAGTTAATTATGCCTTATTGAAGATATCTTCTATATTATAAGAAGTGAATTATTCTCAAGAACGATACATCTAGAAGTTTGTTTGTGTGTGTGCGCACAGCTGACCTAGCCCCTCTATTAGGATCCAAATAGAAAGTGATACTTGGCGAGAGACAGAGACAGGGGTAGAGGCTCGTCTAGAGCCCGTGTATTTGGAGCCAAATAGGTGTTTGTGGTAAAGCATATTACATTCTTGGTGGAACTTTAGTGGTTGGAAGGTTCGTTGGTTTTGGATGGTAAGTCTCGTCAGAGATGACGATTGGGATTTATAAGTGAGCGGGGAGAAGCTATAGATTACAAAGAATTTTCGAAAGCAATTTGTGAGGCAGGAAGTCATAACAACTAAAAAGAGGAGGTCATTATGGAAGTTGTCATAAAAGCTCACGACTTAACTAAGCGCTACCCTAACATTCTGGCAGTAGACCACGTACACTTTGAAGTTTACCAAGGTGAGTTCTTTGGTTTACTTGGTCCTAACGGTGCTGGTAAAACCACCACAATTCGCATGCTTACAGGACAAACAAAACCTACTTTAGGTATGGCTGTAGTTGCTAGCTTCGACATCACGCATCAACTAACCAAGGCAAAAGAACACGTGGGAGTTGTGCCAGAAGTCTCCAACCTCTATGACGAAATGAGCGCTTGGGACAACCTCATTTTTGCGGCTCAACTTTATGGCGTACCCAGAAATGAGCGAGATAAAAGGGCGAAGGAACTTCTTGAGCTCTTTGGGCTTTATGAGCGACGGAGGGACCGTGTTGGCAATTTTTCCAGAGGGATGAAAAGGCGTCTAACAATAGCCGCAGCCTTAATTCATAAACCGGACATACTCTTTTTGGACGAGCCTACGACAGGTCTTGATGTTCAAAGCTCGAGAATGATTAGAAATCTTTTAAAGGAACTAAACAAGAGCGGCGCATCCATTTTTCTCACGACGCACTACATTGAAGAGGCCGACCAACTGTGCCAGCGTGTTGCCATAATTAATCAAGGAAAAATAGTTGCTGTGGATAATCCCGAAAAGCTTAAGGCTGCTATTGAGGAGCGACATGTTATCGAGATTTCTTTTAGTCCATCTGAGGACTTAGAGGATAAGCTGAGAGGCTTAAACAATGTGAGCAACGTTTCACGAGTTGGGGACAAGTTTAGGCTTTATGTTGAAGAAGCTTCGGAAGTCGTCACACTCCTCATTGATCTTGCCAGAGAGAACAATTTGAGGATCATATCGATTAACACGTTGAAACCAAGCTTGGAGGATGCCTTTGTTAAAATCACGGGACTTAGCCCTGAAGTTATGGCAAGTGAGAAGGAGCCAGTTAAGAGAGAGAAGAGTGGAAGCGTTGGTTAAGGCATGGATACAGAGCATAATTAAAGCAGTTTACATAGCTAAGAAAGATGCAAAGATATACTTTTTCAAGTGGCCAAACATCACGTTCGGTCTTCTTCTTCCAGCAATCATTTATCTGGCTTTCTCTGTCGGAAGACCCACAGAAATCTCCTTGACTATACCCGGTCTTGTGGCGATGGCGGCGCTTTTTGGTGCTGGAGCAATTCAATCTGTTGCGTTGCCGTTGGAAAGAGCAACAGGAACCTTTGACAGGTTGCTGGCCGCCCCAGTTTCGTTGGCTACGATAATAGTTGGCAAGGCGTTGGGAGGGTTCTTTTTTGGCATGGTTCTATCAATGGCATACTCATTGATTGTTATACGGCTCTCCGGAGCTACGCTTACCTATCCATTCCTTTTCGCTTTTGGAGTCATACTCTCGTCGTTCGTATTTTCAGCATTGGGTGTGTGCATCTCGGCGCCCTTTCGAGATATACCAGAAGCTATGCCCCCTGCAACCCTTCTCCGCGTTTCAATGGTCTTCTTAGGTGGAGTACTCATCCCAGTTGCGACATTGCCAAACTTTCTTCAACTGATAGCCTACTTGCTTCCACTAACATATGCGGTTGACATGTTGCACCAAGCAATGACAGGACAAATAATTACACAATCGTTTCTCGTGGATACAGCAGCTCTGGTAGTATTCTCTGTCTTCTTTTTTGCAGCAGCTGTCTTGATACTTGAAAGAACACTTCATTAGAGCATGTAAGAGGAGAATTGGTGACAAAAGTGGAAATGGCAAGCAACTGGGTTGATGGCTTTGTCAAAGCATTCTACATCGCCAAAAAAGATGCAAAAGTCTACTATTTCAAGGCTCCAAATTTTACCTACGGTCTGTTAATGCCTGTTTCATTGTTTCTCGCATTCTCCATCGCTGGACAAATTGATTCAACGTTAATTGTCTCAGGGCTAACTTCTCTGGTAATTTTGTTCGGAACTACCTCCATTGAGGCGGTGGCAGTGGTCCTTGAGAAGCAGACTGGCACGTTTGAAAGGCTACTGGCAGCGCCTGTTTCATTCTTCACTATACTTCTTGGAAAAGCGCTGGCAGGTTTTTTCTTCGGGTTGGTCATGGCAACGTTGATTCTTGTTCCATTGACGGTTGTTTCTGGAACTGTTTTAGCGAATCCTGTGCTGGTTTTTATTGCAATCGCATTTTCTTCGCTGACTTTTTCAGCGCTCGGTGTCCTGGTTTCTGCCTATGCAAAGTGGGTTCCCGAAGCCCAGATGCTCTCTAATTTTCTTAGATTTCCAATGGCTTTTCTCTCTGGAACTTTTGTTCCCTTGGGTCTCATGCCGTCCCAATTGCGGGTTGTTGCTCGTTTCTTGCCACTCACGTATTCCGTGGAGGCGTTGAGGACATCCCTAAATGATTCAGCAGTCACATTCACTTACTTGCTCGACATTCTTGTTCTAGCTCTATTTTCTCTGGCGCTTTTGGTGATAGCTGCTCAGGTGCTTCAAAGAAAACTTGAATGATTTCCATCAAATTACTATCGCTTTTGAACCCAGCCGTAGTCAGAATAAATCTTTCTCACTTCATTAGAAGTCAGCAAATCGATGAATTTTCTAGATAACTCAGCATCCTTAGTGTAAGAAACCATGGCGACTACCGTGCTTCTAAAGACTTGAAGATCAGAAGGCAACTCGATCACTTCACAAGTGTCTGGCCAAATAGACTGAAATGCATTCCAACCAAATATGGCGTCAACTTTCTCCTGATGAATTAAGCCCATGAGAGAACCGCATGCGTCCGCATGATGCGTTATATTTCGTCTAATCTGGTCAGTTAATCCAGCCTTACTGGCAACATCATCCCACACACCCTTCAAACATCCGTCGGTAGCTATTCCGATGCGAACATTCTCCTTGCACAAGTCGTTTAATGATGTAATCTTAGCCAGGTTTCCAATAGGAACGATTATTACTGACCTTCGAAACCCCAGACTCCTTCTAGAACCTTTGACGACCAGTCCACGATCTTCTGCCTCGTCCAAAATGTATTCGGCTCCACACGAGATGACATCGCCCTCCTTTGATATTGCAATTGCAGCCAACAGGTTACTCGGCTTGCCCACTGTCAATTTACAAGGTATTCCAAACTTATTCTCGGAGATGTCAATAGCTTTTTGAAGAGGCGGAGCAACGGCACCTGCAGAATAAACGCGAAGCTGATCCGCTTGTGAGGCCATTGACAGAATCACCAAGTTTCCCTTGGTTTATGAAACATAAATTCCTTTCCAATCAAAAAATAACTAGTAAATAAAATTTCCGACAGGTTAAGCCTCGAAACTTTCGATTTAGCTATCAATGTAGTAATGATCACTGAGTGGTGGATTCTGTTGCCGATTCCAGCTTAACGAGGTCTTCTTTCTCAAACACGTTTTTGAGCTGTTGCTTCATGGTTTTTAGGTCGTGGCTAAAACCAAAATAGTCGGCGAAAAACTCGGTAGTCCTTAAAACCTTGCTTCTTCCCGCTCGTTCCCGAGCAATAAGGTCGAGTTCTTCGAGTTGCTTGAGATGATTGTAGATATGGTGCCCCCGCACGTCGATGACCTGCGTCTGCGTGACTGGTTGCCGATAGGCTATGTAAGACAGAGTTTTTAGTGGACCAATCGAAAGAAGCGGTCGAAAGGCTAGTCTGCGCACCTGAGGCGTGTATTCTATCTTCAACTGCATAACAAACCGTTCGTCTTCCAACTCTAAAATTTCAAGAGCTGTTTCACGACTCTTATAAGTCTCCATCAGAGTTTTTGCCAGTCGCCTGGCCTTATTTTTGGAGCGAGTTTTGAGAACCGAAGCCAAGGTTCGCAGGTCGAGTGGACGCCCTGCCACGTAGAGAGCAGCCTCTAGCAAGGCTAAGTCTCGTTTTGTCTCTGGACTCTCAGACGTCAACATCAAACAACTCCCACTGGCGGTTTTTCATCAGCAGAAGCAGAACTGCCTTGGAGCACTATGTAAATCTCAGTTTGGTCTTCGTTTTGCCAGAGAGTGATGTCACCCTTCTGCGCAAGGAATAGGAGAACAATGAAGGTCTTTATGGCTTCGAGTCGTTCAAACCCAGCGATTACCTTTGAAAAGAGGACAAATCTGCTCTGCGTGGCTAATCTTGACAACTTGTGATAGAGCCTGTCCATCTGTTTCTCGATTTCCATCAAGTAAAGGTCAAGTGGAGGAAGAATTTCAGGTGGAGGCGGCAGAATAGGCTCAGTTCGAGGCTTTAGAGCCAGCAGGTGTTCACCCTTCAACACTTCGTCTAACACCTTTAACAGTTCCTGCACCGTTGTAGACGTCAACTCGTATCGGACGGGCAGAAAAAGAGGCGGCGGCAAGAAATCAGGCGGCACCTTGGGCGGAACAGGAGGCTCTTCCAATTCTAAAAGAAGCTTCGATTTCATTAGATAAATGGCAGAGGAAGAGTCGAGGGCTACGCCTGAAGCCCTGAAGTCGATTTCTCCACGTTTCTCCATCTCCTCTAAGAACGTGGTGAGCAGGAAGGCGATGTTTACGTCCCATGGATGTAGGTTGCGCAGTCTGTTGAGTTCGAACAGAATGTTCCACGGGGGCTGAAAATAGAAGGGCTTCTTGCTGTTGAGTGTAGGCGAGGGTGAGGACACGCTTAGGCTGCCTCCTTAAATGTTGCAGAGACCACGTGGGACACGCCCTTATGTTCGTAGACGCCGTAGACTCGTTGGGCTTTGTTTGCAATCTCGGGCTTCAAAGTGATGACAACAAACTGCGACTTGACAGACTCCTCAACCAACAGATCGCCGAGCTTTGCCACGTGTAAGGCGTCTAAGTGCGCATCTACCTCATCCAGCAAATAGAAAGCAGCGGGCATGAAGTCTTGTATAGCAAACAGAAAAGCCACAGCCGTAACAGAACGCTCGCCGCTGCTGGCTCCACTCACCAGAATAGGCGGCTTGCCTGGAAACTGCACAACCATGTCAACCCCGCCTGTGAAGGGTTCCTCTGGGTTCTCAATTCTCAATGAAGCTTCTCCGCCGTCTGTCAGTTTTTGGAAGTATTCACTGAAGTTTCCGTTTATCTTGCTGAAGGCTTCTGTAAAAACTTGGCGTTTTTTGCGTTCAATCTCTTCCATAAAGGCGATTATGGACTGCTTTTCCTTTTCCAACTCGTTCATTCGGACAGAGAGTTCTTTGTAGCGTGATATCTGCTCGGCATAGTGGGCTAGTGCCAGCTGGTTAACAGCTCCGAGGCGCTCTAACTCGTAGCGCATCAGCTTCAACGACGACTCTGTTGCCTCAAGTTGGCTCGGAGAAACTACCAGCGGCTCTTCGTAGCCGAATTCCTTCAACTGAGAGACACGCTGGTCTAATTGCATCTGCAATGTTTGTAGGCTGAGCTGAAGTTGGTTGAGCAAGCGTTCAGCGTGCTCGTACTCCGCGTCTACCCGGCGCAGTTGCTTGTCGATGTCATCAATTTGGTCTGTGAACTTTTTGGACTCTTTTCGAGCCGTCAGAATGGAACGTGTCAACTCTTCCTTGGAGTTCTCCAGCTTTGAGAGTTCGCCTTCAAGCGTCACTTTTTCTTGAATAGCTTCCTTGACCTCGCTTTCCAGCGTGAAGAGTTGATGTTCCACTTTCCTGAGTTGAATCTTTATGTTGTCGTATCCAATTTTTAGAACTTTTTCAAGCTTAGCCGTTGATGTGGACAACTCCGATTCCACGGTGCTCAGCCTCTGGCTCAGCACGACGAGTTCGTCTCCGAGCTTTCCCCGCTGAACCTCCAACTCTTGAATGTGTGACGGGTCTACCTTGCGTCTCAACGTGGCTAGTTCACTGCGCAGCTTCTGTGTCTCCTTGCGCAAGGCATTGCGCTGAGCACGTTGAACGCCCATCTGTGCTTTCTCTTTTTCAAGTCGGTTTTTGACGGCTAGGACGTAGCCTTCAATGCGTTTGACGTTTCGATTGGTGACCTTGACGCTTCGGCGCACGCGCATGATTTCGCTCTCAAGTGTGTTTGTGGCTTCAGTTAGTCTTGTGATTTCGGTTCTTGTCTTGTTGATTTCTTCTTCAAATCCTGTTATGTCAGTTCCTCTTCTACTAAGGTGTTCTTGAAGGGTTCGAACAGCTTCGTCTAAACTCTTGACGGCTGCCTCCTTTGGAATGAGTGTGGAGAAGTCTATGGGCGCTCGATAATAGCCCGATTGGATTGCGCCACCCGCCTCGTAGAGGTCGCCATTAACAGTGACCGTGCGAAAGCCTTCACGGCAAGCCTTGAAAGCTGCCTTGTCGTCTTTGGCTAGAAGTGTGTCACCAAAAACGAAGGTTACCGCCGGCTCAAAGCGCTTAGAATATCGGACCAGTTCGGATGCGGCTCCGCTCAGACCATCAATCTTTGGGCGGTTAATCGGCTTTATGTTCAGCAACTCTCTGAGTGGAATTATTTTGATTCTGCCCAGTTTTAGGCGTCTCAGTGTTTCGGTGCATGCAAACGCTGTGTTAACATCTTGAACAACGATGGAGTCGAGCCATCCCGCTGCTACAGCCTCAACCACGTGTTCGTAGCCTTTCTCGGTCTTGACGAGGTTTCGGAGTCGTCCGAAGACGCCTGGAATAACGCCTAGTTCTCCCATCTCTTCGATGCCTCTGAGAGCCATTTCTTCGCTTGCAACTGTTTCTGCAAGTTCACGTTGGGTGGCAAACTCTACCACGGCTTCTCTGGCGGAGTCGGCAATTTTGCCAGCCTCGGCGATTTCGCGTTCTATGACTTCTTTTTGGGCTATCCTTCGCTCGAGGGTTTGCTGAAGGCTCTTGAGTCTCGTTTTTTGTTCTCTTTGCACTTCGCCTAGGTCTGTGAGAGACTTGTTGAGTTCGCCTAGTGTTGCTGTAAACCTTTCCTTTCGAGCGTTCAAGTCTTCTAATCGATGAGACAGCATCCTAACAGTTGTTTGACTCTGGGCGTGTTCGCTCCTCAGCACAACAAGATTTTGATACAGTTTGTCTAATCGTTGTTCGATTTCGCGAATTCGTTTGCTGTTTTCACCCAAGTTTGCCCAGAGCTGAGAAGTTTCCGAAGCCAACGCGTCGTGTTGTGACTGCTTGACACCGATTTCTTTAGCCAGACGATTGTGTTCACGCTTGGATTGATCCAGAGTCTTGCGGTTAGCAACCACATCGTTTTTGATGGCTTCTAGTTGTTGTAAGCTGTTTTCTCGAACCTTCTTGAGCCCTTCGAGACTGGTTGTTCCAGCGCCTATTTTTGTGGCGAGTTCGGTCATTCTGGACTTTATGTCTCCAATTTTGATCTGAACCTCGAGGACCCGTGTGCCGCCTTCTTCCACCTTCTCTGAACTGAAATTTCTCCATTCGGTTTCGATTCCGTGGCGTTGCCCGCGCAGCTTTTCTCGCAGCTTTTTCATGTTTTCAACTTTGCCGCTGGCTTCCTCGACCTTCGATGATACGTCTTTGATTTTTGTTTGAACCTCGCCTATTTCGTGGCTGATTTTTATGGTTTCGAATCGTTTTATCTCGTTTTGAATGAAGTTGAAGCGTTGAAGCTGGTTGCGTTCTCGTTCTAGGTCGTCTACTCGTTTCTGAACTTCATCGATTCTGCCCATGGCTGTTTTGATGGATATTTCAGCGGCTCGCAGCTTCTCTTCTGCTTCCGCCTTTTCGGCATCGTATTGGGCGATGCCAACCATGTCTTCTATGATTTTTCTGCGCTCCAAAGGTGCGATTTCAGCCATTCGGGTTATTGTTCCCTGCAGAACGAAGTTGTGTCCAGTGGCGCTGATGCCAGCCATAGCCAACGTGTCCACAATGTTGGCCCTTGACATACGTCTCCCGTTCAGTCGATAGACGCTCTGTCCGTTTCTGTAGACTTCCCGTGAGACAGTTACTGTGCTCGTGTCTACGGGTATGCGGTTGTCTGAGTTGTCAAACTGCATGATAACCTTGGCGGCTTTCGCCTTCTCCACGTTTGCTTCCGGTGAACCGTGAAAAATGAGTTTGGCGAAATTTTCGGCGCGTAACCGCCTTGCGCTGAGTTCGCCCAGTCCAAAAAGAATGGCGTCCATGATGTTTGTTTTGCCGCTTCCGTTTGGTCCTGTTATGACTGTGAAGCCTTTCTCTAACAAAATAGAGGTGGTTTGTCCGAAGGTTTTGAAGCTTCTCAGTTCAATTTTTTTGATGTGTGGCATTTTGTGTTAAGCCATCCTTCACCTCTCTCGTGTAGGCATCTGCCAATTTTTGGACTAACAATTCTTCTATAGAAGCGTTCTAGAGAAGTTATACATACTGAATAAGTTTTAACTGTTTTGCACAAAAGTGAGGTTACAGAGCCTTTACACTGCTCAACTTTTCTGCAGTCTTCTTGACAAAGAGTTTCAGTTTTTCATCCTCGCCGTAAACAAGCATGTATCCGTTTGTCTGCACCTTGGAAGAAAGCCCTATCTCCTCAGCCAGCTTTTTGATTTCTTTTTCAGGCGTTTCCTTTGAGACCTGAACGCGCACCCACTTTTGTCCTCTTGGGAGACCTGGCACAAACTTTGAGGAAGGTTTGGCACCTTCTTCTGCAGCCTTTGCTAGTCTCGCTTCCTTAATCTTCTGCATCCACTCGTCAACAAACTCTGACCCAAACTTCTTCTGCGCCTCAAAGATGAGGTAGGACTCCACATTTCCAAGATAAAGTTCTATGGAAGGGATGTTTTCAACGCGAGACTGGTCTGCCCTCAAAACCTCTATCATGGTTTTGGCAGCACGCAAGTCCTCCATCACGTCTGATGGAATGGATTCGCCTCTCCTCCGAAACTCAGTAATCAAGTCAGCAAGCGTCTTCCAGACCTCATCATGCCCCATTCGATTGCCTCACTCGCCTTTCTATGACTCAGCAGTAATTTAGGTTTCGGCATCACCTCCAATGTTCGAAACATTAGAATGCTATAGCCATATGGTGTGCCTTCAAAAAGAAATTTAGACTTGAAATCATAATTAAGTAATAGTATGACAAAAGAAAGATTCAAAATAATTCCAACAGTCTATTTGATTTTGATGAAAGATGATGGCAAGATTCTTCTTTCTCGAAGATGTAATACTGGCTTTCATGATGGAGAATATAGTTTACCTGCTGGCCATCTATCTGGAAATGAGACTTTGGTTCAGGCAATGATTAGAGAGGCGGAAGAAGAAATCGGAGTAAAATTAAGCCCAGAAGATTTGAAATTAATCCATGTTATGCATAGAAAAGAACCAAATGAGGAAAGAGTCAATTTCTTTTTTAGGGCTGAAAAATGGGTTGACGAGCCAAAAATTATGGAGCCACATAAATGTGATAGCCTGCAATGGTTTGATATTAACAATCTTCCAGATAATGTGATTCCATACGTAAGACAAGCTATCAATCGCTCTAACAATGAAATATTTTACAGCGAAATAGGTTGGTAAAAAAGCAAGTAAAAATATAACTATTATCCCTAAACCTATACGAAAAGGTTTTTAGTGCAACTATTGGAGATATCCCCCGCAAACTCCCTTTTTTTCTGAAATTGTCCAGCGTGCAAATGTTTTTTAGCTCCGTGTGGGTTATCTTGTTTTGCCGGATGAGGAGAAGGCATTAGTTTGACATTGTTGGATGAGATCTCAGAGTTACTCCGACGGCAAAGGCAACCTTTTACACACACGCGCGCTAAATGACGTGTGCACGTGAAATAAGTTTAAATATTTTTGTGCTTTCCTGGGGCGTCAGGGTCTGTGATGAAAAAGTTGTCTACTGCTAGTGTGAAAGTTAACAGGGTTATGACTAGGAATCTGATTACTGTTTCTCTTGGCAACATGGTAGAGGAAGCTGTGAGGAAGATGGTTGACCATGATGTTGAATGTCTTCCCGTCGTTGATTCAGAAGGAATCTTGCACGGCTTGCTTACTTTTAGGGATATAGTGACGAAGGTTGTCTATCCGCAAGCTAAGGTGAGGAAGTCTAAGGTTGAAGAAATAATGGCTAAGGATTTGGTGACTTGTGACCTTAATTGTACGGTTCTTGACGTTGTGAAAATAATGAAGAACAGACATCTTAGGCGGATTCCAGTTGTAAACGCAAGAAATAAACTCGTAGGATTGGTCACTGATTTTGACTTGGCATTGTTTGGATGGGACTTGGAGTAAGTTTCGCGCGCTTGGCTAAAGCCAAATAGTGTTTACCTCGGGCGCATGGGATAGATTTCTATCCACCACCGCACTTAATTTCATTCAGACAATAGTCGAAGGTTTTCTACTTTGACCATATCAGATAGATGTTTGGAATGGACTCAGTCGGGTACAGACATCATTCAAATGTCCCCAGTAAGCTATAACCCGCTTCCTCTAACCTTTCGATGTCATTGCTTGAAAGCTCCATCACAGTTTTCTCACAGCATTTTCCACAATTTGAACAACGCACCTGAAGCGGACTCCCCTTACATGCCATAACAAAAGACAGCCGAGTTATATTAAATAAGGTAGTCCGCGGAAGAACATATGTAGCTCTCGCCATAAGAACCGCGAGCGAGCTTGACTTAATAACTTAACTTATATGTATTTGTGCTACTAATGCTCCTAAGCTAGAGGATTGCCTAAGATGTCGACTCCCACGGCGAAGACCCCTCCTCCAACCAGTCTGCCTTGCAACCGATATTGGACGAGCCTCCGCCCTGAATGTAAAAAATGTAAGGATAAGATGAAGTGCCCCATGTATCTCACACACTGGAAGAAACATCAAAAACTTATGAGGTGATGAAAATGACCGTAGAAAAGCTTTGTAAAATCGTGTCTACTTCAAGGCGCGCGCCTACTTAGCGGCGCCCATCTACTAGGATCGTGTCGAGCTAAAGTGCTTGTCAGAACAACTTGTTCTGATGATCCATCTATGCATGCGTTGAACAGGAAAGAAACCTCGAGGGATTCTATCGAATTGGTTATAAGTGTCCCGTGTTCTATTGGGTCTGCCCCTAGAAAGAAACAAGGAGATGAAAATAAATGAGATATACATTTGAAGAGGAAGAACCAGAAAAACAGAAGAAACTGAAGAGGAAGAATTTGAAGAAGACGAATGGTGACATCCCTTCATAAATTCTTCTTACTTTTTTTGTCTGTTAAAATCAACCATCTTTAAAGTGGGTACATTGACCGATAAGACGTATTGTACTTTTATGTGTGGAATTATCAAATCTCTTACATCTTATTATTTCTGTATAAAAACTAGAGACGAAATACGTTCATGAAAGCAATTGAATGACCAAGTTGTAGCTACAAGCCTCCTCTCACAGAGTAAGCACGCCGAGCGATTCCCATTTTGACTGTAACTTGACCCCTCGCATCCGAAAAATTCCAGACAACATTTTCCTCTTCAAGAAATCGCTAATTTATTGTTAATGACCATATTTGGGTGGATTTTGGATGATGTGTTAAGAGAATGAGTGCATACGAAATCATATATAGAGAAATCGCTGAATTGTAGATTTGAGGTCGCAATCTTGTCTAAAAGTCCAACCGGAAAGAAGAAAAAAAAGGAAGTAAAAAAGAAAACTAAATAGAGAGCTAACAACGATAGTTACTCTCCATTTTTCTCACATTTTCGGGACGCCTTTACATTAAAGCAGATGATAGTCTGGTGAAGCCGCTGAAAGTCGCCGTGATGTATAGTTTAGGTTCACTACTACAACTGTGTTTTTAGAATGTGCGCGCAGATTTGAGGCGTAAATTATTTAGCGAACTTCTTAGAATGGCGTTTGAATTTTTTCTTGCAACTCGTGGAGCAGAAGTAGTAAGTCTCTCCTTCAAAATTTATCTTGAATTTTGCTGTTTTTTCATCAAGCACAGCGCCACACACATAATCTCTCAATCAATAGCCCCTATGTTCTTTGATTAAGGTACAATGTAAAATAGAAGGGTTTCGGCAATGCTTGGCAAATGCGGGTGATGGAACAATTCTCTAACATTTCAACTCTCACAGAACCTTAATCTGTTCAATTTTTCGGGTCAGGGTCTCAACAATCCGGTCGTTGTTGATGTACATCATTGGTTTGTTGCAGACGGGACATTTGAAGAGGAGCTCAAATGCTTCTGCGAAGGGGAATCGCTTGCAGCCTGGCGTTTGGCAAGTGTAGAACTCGTGGGTTTTCTCATACTCAAGCCTAGTTTCCAACTTTTCTAGAACACGGCGCTTTTGGTTTACGATAAAGCCTTCCAGCTGGTCGGGTTGGAGTCTCCAGTTGAAGATAAACCAGCCGGTTTCTTTGTCGCGGGACTGCCTGAGAGCCACTATGGAATGGTCGTAGAGACTGTAAAGTGCCTTACGAACCATGTTGAGACGTATTTGAGTTTTATCCGCTATCTCATTATCTGTAATCTCGTGAACCCCTTTGACGGTCTCAACTACTCTAACCGCGTCCTCTCCGAACAACGTGGCGACCTTCTTTAGCGCCTCATCATCCACAAAGAACAGTTTTTGAAACGCCTCCGCTTAGACAACTCGCAGACGAGCTCCGCCCGAAGAGAATATTCTGAATACGCCCTCTCGAATCTCCATTGTTAGCCTCTGCTTCCCTTATCCGATGCGGACTCTTCAAGCCTTTTTCGGAGCTCTTTTGCTCCCTTACTTAGTAGCGCTCAAGGCGATTAACCCTTTCTATCCTAAGAAAGCTATAAAATGCGCGCGCCAAAACCAAAAATCCTAGGCGAATGGTCCAAACTCTTAAATTTTGCAATTTTAACTTCATTCTGAAGGCATAAAATGTCTGAATATTTTGAGGCTGCAAGGGTTGGGAGTTGGCTTGGATGGGTTTTCAGTTTTGGTTTTGGGAGCGTTCTCTTTGGCGTGTCTCCTTTTGAGATCACTACCGTAGTCCTCTTTGCCTTCTCGCTTGCTACGGCCAGCGTCTTCGTTTTGAATCAATATTTTGACCGTGAGGAGGATCGAGAGAATGAGGTTAAGTCTAAATTACCTGTTGCCTCTGGCCGAATAACGCCGAAGAGGACATTGATCTTCTCTTTCTTACTGGTCATCTCGTGTTTAATTTTGGTGTTCATAGCTGACGTTCATGTTCTGCCGTTGTTTATTGTTTACTTAGGGCTGTGGACTGCTTATTCGACTCCTCCATTCAGACTGAAAGGCGTACCAGTTGCAGACTTCGTGATTTCAGGTGTAGGCGCTGGCTTTCTGCCATTCTTAATGGGGTTGGGGTTAAGTGACAAGCTGGCCTTGAATATTCCATTAATTATGTTGGGTGCCATGCCGCTAATTCTAATTCACTGTGGTGGCCATATTATACAAGCTGTTGGAGACTATGAAGCAGACCGTAAAACTGGGGTTCACACTTTTGTTGTTAGGTATGGAAGGAGGAAGGGTGTTATTGTCGCTGGATTTATGTTTTTGATGGCAAGTTTCTCGCCATTCGTCTATTCAGCTTTTGGTTTACTCTCCTACAGACATTTATTCTTGTTTTTTATACTGTTCCCCCTTTCCATACCCATTATCATGCGTTATGTGAATGTGTTAAAGAACCCGTCAA